>ENA-OPCB01001743-OPCB01001743.1-human-gut-metagenome-genome-assembly--contig:-NODE-1743-length-12706-cov-3.112086_pt1 | contig 12706 bp, 8 predicted proteins | sample MGYA00241561_ERZ501473 | MGnify/ENA primary metagenome ERZ501473 (study PRJEB25962, sample SAMEA2042519) | human gut metagenome | biome: human gut; feature: human-associated habitat; material: faeces... | reverse complement strand
TTCCCTTACGCTCATCCCAGTCTTTCAGTCGGATGATAACCGAACCGTAAGAGGCTCCTTGTCCGGAGATAAGCCCATAACCGGCAATGCGGGCATAATGCTCGATCTCTGGCGTACTTTCCAGGATTTTTTCTATTTTGGCCATTATTAGCTTGTTTTCTTCTAGCGTGCTACCCGGAGCGATGGACATGTTTACCATGATCGCACCTTGGTCTTCTTGAGGGACCAAACTGGTTTTTGTGGTCATCATCATCCAGACCAACAGCACAAGCGTAGCGATTAATGATACCCATACCATCCAACGATGGTGGATGAAAAACATCACGCCTTTCTTATATTTTTCTAGCACAGCGTTGAACGAGGCGTTATAAGCGGCACGTACACGGCCGTTGATACTCTTGGTACTCTTGTTGCCATCGGATGGACGCATCATAATAGCGCAAAGCGCCGGGCAAAGTGTCAAAGCCGAGATCATGGAGATACCAACGGAAGTTGCCATGGTCACACCAAACTGAGTATAGAAAATTCCGGATGTACCTCCCATGAAAGTTACAGGGATGAACACTGCCATAAATACGCAGGTACAAGAAATGATCGCCATGGTAACATCGCCCATGGCATCTTTAGTCGCTTGATAGGGCGACTTATAGCCGACGTCGAATTTCGCCTGTACCGCTTCTACTACGACGATCGCATCATCCACCACCGTACCAATAGCCAATACCAACGCAAAAAGAGTCAAGATGTTGATACTAAATCCTGCCGCAACCAAGCAAGCGAAGGTTCCGACCAATGAGACAATGATCGAGATAGAGGGAATTAACGTACTCTTGAAATCCTGCAAGAAGAAGTAAACCACTAAGATCACGAGAATGATTGCGACGATTAGGGTCTCCACCACATTATAGATAGAGGCGAAGAGGAAGTCATTGGAACTCATCATAGTCATGAAAGAAGTTCCTTTCGGCAGATCCTGCTCAAGTTCGTTCAGCAAGTTGGTGATCTGTTCGTTCACGGCGGTAGCGTTAGAGCCTGCGGTCTGGAAAATCAAGAAGGTTACGGCTGCTTTACCATCCATTTTATTATCGAATCCATAAGTCAAAGTTCCGAGCTCTACATCTGCGATATCCTTTAGCCGTAGGACTGATCCATCATTTTGTGATCGGATGACGATCTCCTTAAATTCGTTGACATCTTTTAGGCGTCCGCGGTATTTCATCGTGTATTGGAATACGTTTTGTGAGTTCTCGCCTAATTGGCCTGTTGGAGCTTCCAGGTTCTGTTCGCCTAGTACGGCAGTTACGTCTGATGGTACCAATCCATATTGAGCCATACGATCCGGCTTGAGCCAAATACGCATACTGTAAGCATCACCTAACATCATCACATCTCCCACACCTTCGATACGTTTGATTTGTGGAATAATGTTAATGTCCAAGTAGTTGGCAAGGAATGTTTGGTCGTAGCGACCATCATCACAGACTAATGCGTCGATCTGTAAGAAACTCGTCTGGCGTTTTTGAGTGGAGACACCAATCTTGGTTACCTCGGCCGGTAGTAAGCCTTGTGCCTTAGAGACTCGGTTCTGCACATTAACCGCTGCCATGTCGGGATCAGTTCCCTGTTTGAAGAATACCTCGATAGTTGCAGTCCCTGCGTTTGTAGCGGTAGAAGTGATGTACATCATATTTTCCACACCATTGATGCTTTCTTCCAAAGGCATGATGACACTGTTCATCACAGCGTTGGCATCTGCGCCGGTATAGGTAGCTGATACATTTACTGTTGGCGGAGCGATATTCGGATATTGCTCAACAGGTAACGAGAAAAGCGAAATCAGCCCGACTACCAAGATCAGGATGGAAATGGATATAGCCATAACAGGCCGTTTGATAAATATATTCCCTTTCATAATGCACTGATTTCTTTTTATTTAACTTGTGTTCCCTCACGTACCAATCCGGCTCCTTGTGATACGATTTCTTCACCGGCTTTCAGTCCGTCTAATACGACATACTCGCGTCCATCGTTCAATTCAGCTACCGTGATCAAGGATGAGACTGCTTTGCCATCCACTACTTTATATACCATTGTTTTATCCTGTAGACGTATTGTCGCTTCCTGTGGGATTACGATACAATTCTCATATGTACTGGGGATGATTACCGCTCCAGAGGCTCCGCTATGTAGTAGGCGTGCCTCGTTTGGGAAGACAGAACGGACGGTTACCGTACCGGTCTGGCGATCGATCACGCCGCTGATCGACTCGATCTTTCCTTTATGTTCGTAGATGGAGTTGTCATTTAGTCTAAGTTCTACTTCCGGCATGTTCTTCAGTGCGTCATCCATGGAACCATATTGACGGGTCAAGGATAAAAGCTGGTTCTCATTCATAGAGAAATACACATACATGTTCGAGTTGTCGGATACTGTAGTCAATGGCTGTGGAATATTGGCGCTGACTAAGGCTCCGACCCGATAGGGTAACGCTCCTACCACTCCGTCACTCGGACTTTTTACTTCGGTATAAGAGAGGTTGTTGCGGGCGTTTGTCTCTTGAGCCTCAGCTTGTGCCAAAGCTGCTTGTGCGGTGAGATAACTGTTCTCGGAGGTCTTTAGGCTGAACTCTGATACTACTTTCTGGGCATATAGCTCTTTATTGCTGTTGTAGGTTAATTCCGCCGTGGCTAAGCCTGCCTTTGCTGATTTAACGTTGGCTATAGCCGTATTCAAGGCTGCCTTGTAGGGTACTTGGTCTATGACGAAAAGAATTTGTCCTTTCCGGACTTTCTCACCTTCTGTTACGCAAAGGCGCTCGATAGTTCCGGATACCTGTGGATAAATATCGATATCCTGCCGTCCACGGATCGTGGCTGAATAAGAGGTAGAGAATTTCTTGTCACTTACTGTTATTTTCATTGTTGCATAATTGGCATTCATTGGAGCTTGAGGTGTTTGTTTGCAAGACACCAATACTGCCGTAAAACCGACTAATCCTATTAGTCTCATCCATTTTGAACTCATAACCATTTGTATATCCTTTTAAAATTCCGCGCAAAGTTAAAAGGAGATAGCTCATTTTTATATACCAAATGTGCTGGTGAAGTGTTCTGATTGTAATATCTTGTAGTATGGTTTCTCAAAAAGAAAGTATGAGATGCTTTTATAGCTTATTTATAAGATGCTTTCTGTATTGGGTAGGCGACATACCCGTGTGTGCCTTCACGTATTTCCCGAAATATGAGAGATTGGGAAACTCCAAATAATTGGCTATTTCCTTAATGGATTTTTCAGAGTATTTAAGTAGCTCGGTGATATCCTCTATGATAAATTCATTAATGATATCGAAAGCTGTCTTTCCACATACCTGTTTACATATCACCGAGAGATATTTGGTAGTGATAAAGAGCTTATCCGCATAGAAAGAGACGGAGCGTACTTTTACTTTTGATTTAGATAGTAATTCTATAAATCGATTGAATAAAAGATCGCCTTGCTTGAACATCGTGTTGTTTCTGGATATACAATATGTATCCAAATTACCTAGCAACTCATAGAATATAGCGCTGATAAGGGCAGACATGATCCCTTTCTGATAAGGATTGTCTGTTGCTTTTATCCTGGAACCAATTAATTTATGATATAATTCGAAGATTTGTGCTCCCTTTTGTCCTATTGGCAGGACTGGGTTTTGTTCGAGATAAAAAAACTTGTCTCGTGTGCCACCACCCAAGCTGACTAATCTCCTGACTATATTCATGGAGATAGCGATCCCCTTGCATTCCAAATCATCACTACCGATAGCATTGCGAAGTACGGTCAGAGGAAGGCAACACAGAACTTCGTTGGCTCGGATTATCCGTGTCTTGGTATTCACGTCTACTTGCAATGTGCCTTTTGTGCATATCAACAATTTTAATGCGTCAATCTTGACAGGCTTGGCATGGGGCACATGAGGAAGGCGGAGGCGATTGGCAAATGCTATATCTCCATCAATATAGTCAAGCACAGCGTTTTGCGATAAATCTTCTATGGTTAGCTGACGTACTAGTTCTGTTTGCATGTCTTCAGGACTTTTTCCAGTTTTGGCAAAAATAAGGAATTAAGTACCACAAACTTTGTAGGTACGCATAATTTAAGACCTTTATAACCTTAATTAAAAAATGAGCCCGGTTCGATGCCGAGCTCATTAGGAAGGGTTATGAATATCTATTTTTATTTACTGCGTTTTTTCTTTCCACGAGGAGCGTCCTCATAGAATTTACGCTTCGGTTTGTCATCGCCACGGCCGGAACGTCTACCGCCACGGTCTCCACGGTCGCTTTCCCGGCGGCTGTCTCTGCCTCCTCTACCGCTATCCCGTCGGTCTCTGAAACCGTTTCCGCTACGGCTACCTCCACGGCTACCACGACTGCCTTTACCACCTTCGCCTTTCGCTTGCGCCGGTTCTACGGAGATACGTCGTCCGTCTACCTCGAAGCCGTTCATCGAGTCCATGACACGGTTGGCTTCTCCCTCTTCTACCTCGAAGAATGAGAAATTATCACGTAAGTCGATACGACCGATACGAACCTTACCCGGTACACACTTATTAACCAACTCTATAAGTTGAGGAGGTGTAAGCTCGTCTGTCTTTCCAAAGTTGATAAAGAAACGGGTGTAGCCTTCTTCCGCTTCGCCTCTACCACCACGTTTGCCTCTTTCTCTTGGGGCGCTCTCGTCTACAACCTCGATATCATCGTTATCTTTATAATAGTCGATCATCCGGTTGAACTCCAAGGATACGACACGCTTGATGATATCTTCCTTATCCAGCCATTCCAATTTACGGTAGATAGAAGGCATCAAACTAGCGATTTCCTCCTCGTTCACTTTCACTTTCTCGATCTGGTCCACCAAGTTGAACAATTGCTTCTCACAGATTTGCTCACCGGTAGGCATCTTGCCTTTATCGAATTTCTTGTTAATGATTCGTTCGATCTCGCGGATCTTGCCTTTTTCCCTTACGTGGCAGATAGAGATAGCGATACCCGTTTTTCCCGCACGGCCCGTACGTCCGCGGCGGTGGGTATAAGATTCTACCTCATCCGGCAGACCGTAATTGATTACATGGGTTAAGTCATCCACGTCCAAACCACGTGCGGCTACGTCCGTAGCGACCAATAACTGGATATTCTTGATACGGAACTTCTGCATCACGTAATCACGTTGCGCTTGGCTCAGCTCGCCGTGCAAGGAGTCGGCGTTATAGCCGTCTTGAATCAATTTATCGGCGATCTCCTGTGTCTCCTTACGGGTACGGCAGAAGATGATACCGTAGATGTTCGGGTAATAATCGGCTAGACGTTTCAACGCGAGATATTTATCCTGCGCACGAACCATGTAATAGATATCGCGGATATTCTTGTTTCCCTCGTTCTTCCTGCCAATGACGATCTCTTTCGGGTCCTTCATGTATTTCTTGGTGATAGAGGCAATCTCTTTCGGCATGGTAGCGGAGAAGAGCAGCATATTGCGGTTTTCCGGTATAGCCGCCAAGATCTCGTTGATACTGTCGGTGAAACCCATGTTCAACATCTCGTCCGCCTCATCAAGAATGACGTTCTTTACGTTGCTTAAGTCAACCGTCTTGCGGTTCATCAAGTCGATCAAACGTCCCGGGGTAGCCACTACCACGTGTACGCCTCTCTTCAGTGTCTTGATCTGGCTCTCTATACTGGAACCTCCGTATACAGGGAGAACCTTCAGGTTATCGATGTATTTAGAATAATCGTTCAAATCGTCCGCTATCTGTAGGCAAAGCTCGCGTGTCGGACAAAGGATAAGCGCTTGAGGCTGATATTGAGAGACATTGATCTTTTGCAGGATCGGCAGGCCGTAAGCGGCTGTCTTGCCGGTTCCTGTTTGTGCCAATGCGATTACGTCGTTATCTTCTCCCAGTAAGAAAGGAATCACTTCTTCCTGTACGGGCATGGGCGATTCGTAGCCCATCTCTTGGATTGCCTTTAATATCGGTGCGGCAACTCCTAATTCTTCAAATGTTTTCAAAATGCGATTGTGTATATATGATAATATTCAGTGGCCGCAAAGGTACGTAAATAATTCGGATTCATATCAATAAAGTAATATATCTTTTAGCCTTTCACGTTTCTTATCAGTAAGACGTAATCCTTTCGACAAATATTTCTCGGTGGAACCGTACTCTTTCTTGATTTTATGGAAAGCTAGGTCCATGAGCCCCTCGTTGGCCGTAAGGAATACCGTAATGCTTTCTTGGGCGTCTGTGGAGAGATGTTTCACGATATCAGCTAAATGACTCGTATCGATATATTGATTGGAAGTCAAGTAGTCCTCCATGATGGCATCCCGGGGAATATCCAAGGCGGCGAGTAACATGGCGGTGAGAAACCCGGTACGATCCTTTCCGTAGGAACAACTGATGAGAATGGGGTAATTATCCTCGTTCTGGAACTGTTCCAGTACCTTGGCGAACTGATCGGTATTATCTGTCACGAATTGCAGGTACTCGTCTTCCATATATACCCCGGCGTCTCCTTTCCGCATTCGTCCCTCGATAACACGTTGGGGGGCATCGGCGATCTTGCCGACCGAGATGGGGATTTGCAGGATATTTGCTTTCGTATATTTGATAGGGGCGGTGAGGGTTTCTTGGTTCGTACGGAGGTCGATGATGGTCTTGATCCCTAGATTATCCAATCGGATGGAGTCCCATTCGCTCAAGCTGCTTAACTCGCCGGAGCGAAATACCTTGCCCCATTTCACCGTCTTCCCGTTTGTAGAGGTATAACCGCCTAGATCCCGGAAATTCTGTACGCTATCCATAACCGCCGAGCGTGCCCCGATGATCCGTGGGTATTTATCATTAAAAGAAAGGCGGAAATACTTACGTGATATATTATCGTTCGTGATGTAAGTAGCTACGCCATCCTTGATGTTGGCGTAAATGATCGGGGACTCGTTGGTGAAAAGATCCGGGTTGTCGGACACGGTCATCTTGACAATCCCCTCCATTACCGGATCGGTTTCCCATTTTATCACGTAATTTCCGATGTCATCACGTAGGCAAATAGCTCGTATGTCGGGTGCGTTAGAGGAACAACCCACTAACAGGATCACACTGGCGAATAGAGAGAGAATCTTTCCTAACATTGTCTTCTATGATAATAAGCTTTCCTTACAAAGATAGTAAAACAAGTTTTTCCCGCTTCTTCATTAATGATATTTAAGACTGACTAACATACTTCGCCGCGAACTCCTTGGATATATAATTATCATAGCTTTGGCAAACCTCGGAGGCGAGGTCCATTCCGCAGCGGATGATTTTTCCCCAAGTATCCTGATCCAGAGAGGGAAGGTCGGCATGGCGTACGTCATACTTTAGAAGTCCGTAGATAATACCCGCGTTAAAATTGTCGCCGGCGCCGATGGTACTAAGCGGCTGGATTTGCGGGGAATCGAAATGTCGTGTGAAATTACGGGTGTGGAGATTGACTCCGTTTGCCCCGTGAGTTGTTAAGAAACGATCACAATAAAACTGAATATGCTCTTTGTAAACCTCCTGTGCGTCGCTCTTGCCATAAAGGTTCTGGAAGTCCTCGTCCGAGCCCCGGACGATGTCGGCGAATTCCAGATTTTCCAGTACGGTAGGCATGAGGCGGATCGCCTCATGAGCGTGTGCCTTGCGGAAATTGGGATCGTAATAGATGATCGCTTTCCGTTCTTGGGCGTATTGCAGAAATTCTACCATACGAGTCCGCAAGACCGGGTTCAGGGAATAATAAGAGCCAAACACGAAAATATCGTCTTTCTCGATCTTAGGCAGGGGCACCTCCAGCCGTTGCGCCGGGTAATCCTTGTAGAAGATATAATTAGCGTTCTTATCGTCGTCCAGAAAAGCGAGTGATATAGGACTTTTCCCATCGGGGAAACGGTCTACGAACTCGGTCGTGATGTGGTTATCTTCCATGAAATCCCGAATCATGTCGCCAACCCGGTCGTTGCCCAGCTCGCTGATAAAGGATACGGGGACATTCAATCGACCTAATGATATCAATCCGTTGAAGACGGAGCCACCGGGAACGGCCTTCTGTGGTTGGTCGTTCCTGAAAATGATATCGAGGATGGTTTCTCCTATACCAAAGACTTTTCTCATGACTATATACTGGTTTGTTATTCGTTCTTGCTTAGCTCACGGCTCTTGGAGCCTAAGTAGCCCCCGTGATGGCGCTTGGCGTAATCCTTGTTGGTGAAATGGATACGCTTCATGGTTCCGACCACGAGGATATCGCCTATTACCGTCATGACGGTCGTGGAGGTAGTCGGCGTAAGGCCTAACGGGCAAACTTCCTTGGGAGCGCCGGTCAACAGGCATACGTTCGCCTCGGCGGCTAGAGGACTATCCGGGTTACTGGTGATAACGATAAATTTCATGTCTGGCACCAAACCCCTCGTGAGATCTACCAATTCCACCAGTTCACGTGTCTTTCCTGAGTTGGAGATCAATAACATGATATCGTTCTTGCATACGATTCCCAGATCTCCGTGTTGTGCCTCGCTGGGATGTAAGAAAAAAGCAGGTGTACCGGTCGAGCTAAAGGTGGTAGCGATATTCAAGGCGATTTGCCCGGCTTTACCCATTCCACTCATGATCAGTTTTCCACCTAGGTCGTGTACATGTTTCACTATAAGCGATACCGCTTCCTCATATCCGGGTGTAACGGGTATGTTGCGAACCGCTTCCGCTTCCTGCTCCAATAAAGAGGTGATATTTTCGTTTACCATATTGTTGATTGATTGTTTTACGGCATTCCTGCCTGAATAACGATCGCGAAAGTATTTATATTTACTGATATTGGCATCATCTATTTCAGACAATTTATCTTTTTAAGACGTTTGCGAATTCGGACTTCGGCTTCCATTTCGGGTATCCGGTATCTTGTGCCAGTTTATAACCGAGGTCGAAGAATAATTGTACTTCTTGTAACAGACCACTGTAATCATCCGTGTCGGGATGGGTCTGGTCGGTCGGTTTGTGGTAAGTTTCCGCCCAATAATGTGCGATATGCTCTTTGGCCCACTCCTTACCCTGTTTGCGGTTGTCGTTCCAACCTTTGGCGAACATGGCCGGGATGCCTTTTTGTACGAAAGGGAAATGGTCGGAGCGATAGAACATCCCGTTATAAGCGTCGGGGTCGGGCATGATGTAACGGTTGTATTTCTTCGCTAGCTCGGCTAGGGTATCATCCAGCTCGGAGTTGCCGTATCCGGTGATCGTGACATCGTTGTTCTCGCCCCATAGCGGGAAGACATCCAGATTGATTACGGCGGCTATCTTATCAATCGGGAACAACGGGTGCTCCACATAGTATTTCGTACCGAGGAATCCGGTCTCCTCGCAAGTAGGGGAGAGGAAGACGATATTCCGGCGGGGTTTCTCTTTCAAGGCATTGAAACAACGTGCCATCTCGAGCATCCATGCGATGGCTACGGCGTTATCGGTAGCGCCGTTGATGATACTGTCGCCGTTGATCGGTGCTCCATAGCCTAGATGGTCCCAATGGCCTAGATAAATAACACTCTCATCCGTGTTCCCGCTACCGGGAATATAACCGATTACGTTGGGGCTTTGCTGGCGGTCGAAGGTGTTCCTCATCGAGACGGTTACCGTAGATTTCAAGGAGATGGGCTTGAAGTCTGGCGATTTAGATTGCTCGATTAGTTGGTCAATGTCGTAGCCATTATCGGCCAGCAATTGCTTGGCGGCATTGAATTGGATCCAGCCGTTTAGCGGGCAATGATAGGCATCGCTATCGCTGTCCACATACATCTTAGATTGGGCGGAAGCTCGTACGACCGACCAAGGATAGCCCGCTCCCCGGTCTTCATGGATGATCAAAACTCCTTTTAATCCCTGTCGGGCGCCCTCCTCGAATTTATACATCCAACGACCGTAATAGGTCATGATATCACCGTTAAAATAATCCGTGTTGTCGCTTCCGAGTCCCGGGTCATTTACGATAACGACCGCTACTTTATCCTGCGGGTTCTCGATTCCCTCGAAATCATTTTTCCCATACTCGGGGGCTACGATCCCATAGCCGGCGAATACCAGTTCTGCGTTGTCTATATCGATCTCCGGCTCGATCCGTGCGGAGAAAGCGGTGTAACCTTCCAACCAATCTAAGGGGATTTTCCCTTTCGGGGTCTTTAGGACCATCGGGTCCGGGCATCGTGTGCGTGAGGATATGATATTAACCTGTTGGAAATAAGAATCGCCGTTGATGGGTTTCAGCCCAACCTCTTTCATTTGGTGAGCGATATAGTTCACCGCACGGTCGGCCCCTTCCGAGAATGGTTTACGGCCTTGGCAGGAGTCATGCGAGATGGCCTCGGTGTATCGCTTTAAATGTTCCGTGGTCGCTACGCTTTTCGCTTTCTCTATATCATTACTTCCTCCTCCACAAGCGGTAAAAACCAAGGAAGTGATTGTTAGTAAACAGGTTATTATTTTCATGTTTCTCATAGAATTACAATGTTTTTTCAATCAGCCATTCACCTAAGTTGCGAGTGGCTGCGTCGAAAGCGACCCCCACTTTGACTACTTCCCGTTCGTCGGCCGTATAAGGAATCAGATAGCCTCGATCGTCGATTTGCCGAATCGCCTCTTCCGCCGTACCTCTCAGCTTAAACTCGAATACGTAGATGTAGCGAGGAGTTTTTACAATGGCATCGGCACGTCCTTGGGCCGAACGTACCTCGGCCTCGGTGAATTGCCCTAGTAGCTTGAATACGATGTAGAAAACCACTTGGTAATGACGCTCGGTCCGGTCATTCAGCTCGTAGGGTATGTCGGCGAAGAAAGCCTTTAGGCGGGTGAGGAAAGCCTCGGTGTTTCCGCTTTCCAGCTCTTGAATGAACTTTCCGATATAAAAGGGAGTCTCGGTTTCCGGTAAATGCGCATACATGGAGGCAACAAAATTCAAAAATCCATATTTAACTTCCTCATTCGGGTATCCTAACGTATATAACCGAAAACGTTCATCGTAGCTTTTGATTGTCAAATATCCGCTTTGATAAATCATGGGCACGGGATTATTGATGTTCGCCCGATCGTCCGAAAGGGATACCTCGGATACCTCTATCCCGTCCAGCTCCCGTATATCGTAATTCGTTTTCCGTAACATCTCCGCCAAGAATGTCGGGGTACCGGAAGCAAACCAATAGTCGTAAAAGACCTGTTTACTCAACACGTTCAATACGCTAAACGGGTTATAAAGGGCGATACCGCTGCGGAAATCAAAATGGTAGCCGTCGTATCGGCGTGTAATTTTCTCGATGGTATCTTCGTATGAAAGCTTATTCGCCTCGGCCAAGGCATAAAGCTCCGGCTGGAAAGTCGCCTCGATCTCGGGCAATGTCATGCCACAAAGGGCCGCGTATTGCGGGGCTAGGCTGATGTCGTTCAAATGATTTAGGTTGCTGAAAATACCGACTTGCGCGAACTTGGTGACACCGGTTATGAATACGAAGCGCAGCCAAGGATCGGCATCTTTGAGGACCGTATAGAAAGCGGTCAATAATTCCCGGAACTCGTTCTGTAGCTCTTCGTTGTGCAGGTTCCTAAGTAATGGCTTATCGTACTCGTCGATCAGTACGACCACCTTCCTTCCGGTTATCTCCGCCGCCCTTCGTATGATGGTCATGAACCGTCCGGAATAGGTGATACCCTCACCTCCGGTATCATATATTTTTTCCCATTCCCTCAACTGGCGTTCCAGCATATTCTCCAATGCCTTGCGGCTATCGTACAACTCGGCGTTGAGGCTGAAATGAAGTACCGGATGCTCTTTCCACTCGGTCTCTAGTTTCTCTATGGCTAATCCCCGGAACAATTCTTTCTTCCTGATATATGGATTTCCAGCGATCAGCGTCTCCATCTTCCAGCGTGCCAGCCCAAACTGATCCATTGCCCAGCAGCAAAGACCAAGTAAAAGACTGACCAGGCCGGATTCTGGTCCGACAGCTCCGCCAAAAAACAGAGATAAAAATGATGCTGAAACAATCATCGGAAGTTTCCGGTAAGGATATGTACCCGTGTCTTTTACCCGCTTAACAGAATCTGCCATCCGCTCCGGATATGGGCCATATACTCGGTGGAACAATCCGATGAGTACACCGCCTCCCAGGCACATGAGAACCGTATAATATTTCGAATCTATATAAACCGGAACCATTTCCCAGATGACCGTAATCCCTACATTTGCCACTTTCAGATATAACCACACGATCCCGGCAATCACAGCACCTGTCAATGATGTAAAATACAAAAACAGAGTTCTGTTACTCATTTGTTCTTTCATTCTGTAATCTCATCCTCCAGCAGATTACTTCCATCCGCTGCTGTGGTTGCCAGCCGGTCACAGCGTTCATTCTCCGGATGACCGTCATGTCCTTTCACCCAGTGAAAGTTCACCTGATGCGGTTCCATCGCTGCCAGAAGTCTGGTCCACAGATCTTTATTTTTCACCGGCGATTTATCTGATTTTTTCCAGCCGCGCTTCAGCCATCCCTGGATCCAATGCTGATTGAACGCATCCGTCAGATATTTGGAATCCGAATATAATTCCACCTGACACGGTTTTACCAGCGCCTCCAGTCCGACGATCGCCGCCATCAGCTCCATCCG
>ENA-OPCB01001734-OPCB01001734.1-human-gut-metagenome-genome-assembly--contig:-NODE-1734-length-12739-cov-2.055503_pt1 | contig 12739 bp, 10 predicted proteins | sample MGYA00241561_ERZ501473 | MGnify/ENA primary metagenome ERZ501473 (study PRJEB25962, sample SAMEA2042519) | human gut metagenome | biome: human gut; feature: human-associated habitat; material: faeces... | reverse complement strand
AATGCCAACGGCTTCCGGCGCGAAAAAAAGTTTTATCCAGACGGAACCAGATATCAGTATCCGCACCCTGCTTTCTGGGAAATGGTCAAAGGCAGCGGTGCCCGCGTGATCGTTGGTTCGGACTGCCACAATCCATCACAGGTCTGGGATGTAGCAATTGAAAAAGCATATCAAAATTTATATGCACTTGGAATCCATCCGATAAGTAGTCTCTTTGATACATCTGACGTTCCATCTGCACTTTGCACAAAATCACACGACGAGGAACATTCATGAATATCAGAGATATTGCCAGATTGGCGAACGTGACACCGGGAACTGTTTCCAAAGTTTTAAACAATTATCCCGATATCAGCGAAGCTACAAGACAACACGTACTACAGATCATAAAAGAGAATCAGTACACCACAAAAAACGGCGGCAGAAAGTTCAAACAGGCTGTTACACCACGTATTGGACTTGTCTCGGAAAATGTTTACAACTGGGTTTCCGAGACAATGCAGAACCTGCTTTCCGAGCGCTTTCACAACGCCGACTATACTGTTTTATCCTTTCAGGATAATTATTTTTCACAAAATAAAAATGAAAAATTTCAGGAATTATTAACTTATATCGACCGACACCAGCTTACAGGTCTTATTTACTTCGGTGGAAACTTTGAAGATGTCCCTGCCGATTCCTTTGCCGCACTCAACTGCCCTGTTATCTTCGTCAATACTGTCCTACCACCAGATAACATGATGACCGCCACAACTTACTCAAGCGTCCAGGTCAACCACTATGAGACTGCTTACTGGCAGATGGAATCCCTGATCAAAAACGGCCACAGCCATATCTGTATGCTGATTTCTTCTAAGATCGATACCAGTGTGTACCGCCTCCGCTGGCAGGCATACGAAGATGCGCTGTCTTCCCATGGTCTTTCCACGGAATATCTTGCAGAAAGCGGCTATCAGTGCGAACGTGCTTACCGGGAGCTGACAGAAGTTCTTACTATGCACCCAGAAATCACTGCCATCTGCAGTATTTCAGATATCGTAACGCCTGCCGCGATCCGTGCAATCCATGATCTAGGAAAGATTCCCGGAAAAGATGTTCATATTATCAGCTTTGACGGCATGCCTTCCATGCACTATTGCATCCCTTCCATTTCTACTTTTATCCAGCCACGAGATGAAATGGCAGGCTATATTTATGATTTACTGCTTGGGCTGATTAGTGACGAGCGCCAGCACCAGCATATTACGTTTCAGACACGTTTTTCACCGGGAGAGTCTTAATGATTTTCTTCTCAAATCAGAATATTGCCATATCACTTTGATTGATTATAAAAAGGCAGGGAGAAAAGAAAATTTTTCATTTTCTTCTCTCCCCGCTTTTTTATAATAATATCCACATTTCTATGAATTCTCAATCTTTCACACTACTTTGATTGCATTTTCCTTTCCTAACTGGTCAAATTATCCCACTGCAATTTCCACTCTTTTTCCGCAGAACGCCACACCATATTTATAAATCACTTCTACCCCTGCTGTCCTCAGTTCCGTATCATATTGTTTATCCTGAATCTGTTTTAGCGCAGTCTCTGACAACTGTTTCAAGCTCTCTTCTGTACCATTTTTTTCTGCTTTCAATTCAATAATAATACCCGGAAGACCTTTCTTTACCGGTTTCAACTGGATATCATAGCGTCCTTCGCCAGACTCCCTGTTCGATGTGACAAAAAATCCTCCCAGCAATGCACAAAGTCCAAGCATAAATCCATGATAAAAATTTTCTCCGGCTGTATCAAACGAGCTTACCGACTCCATCAGCAACGTCTGTATCTGTGTCTTCAACTTTCTGTTATCTCCTGAAAAAATTGCTTCCTGTACTGCAATTGCAGTTGACTGCGGAATCATAGTTTCGAATTTCTGCAGGATTTCCTTGTGATACACAAGTGCTATCTCACGGTTTGGCAGTGAAATCTCACACATAAAATCCCCATTGAAGGATAAGGTTGTTTTTACTGCTTTCAGATATCCTGTAACCAAAAGGAAACTGTAAATCGTTGACGGATTCTTTTTTATCTGTGGATAGATTACACCGGTATCGATATAAGTCGTAATCGTTTCCCCATTTACCAAGGATGCCAGACGATGATAGATTTCCTCATCTGCCTCCGCCAGAACCTCACCGATCACATCATTGCTTCCGGTAGATACCCAGAATGCCCGCGGTTCACATTCATTGCTGAAATAGTTCACAACTGACCACGGATTAAATATTTCTGTTTTTCCAAATCGATAGCCATCATACCATTCACAAATTTCATCATATTTATCGGATGCTCCATAATATGCTGCCATCTCTCGCACTTCATCCGATGTGAAGCCAAAATAAGCACTGTATTTATGGTCTAAAACCGAATTAATGGACAGATTGTTCATTCCACTGAAAATGCTTTCTTTTGCCACCCTCAAAATTCCGGTAAGAAAACCAAATGCCAGATGTCTGTTATCCTTAAACCCTCCGGAGAACAGATTTCTCATAAAAAGAATAATCTCTTCATAATACCCTTTCATATATCCCTGCTGGATAGGCGTATCATACTCATCAATAATAATGACCGGAGCGATTCCATAATGTTTATGAAGCATTGCCGAAAGATCCGCCAATGCACTTGAGAGTTCTACTTCCGTCACATTTCCTTCCGCTAGCCTTGCATATTTCCGCTCATCATATTCATCACACCGGTCACTCGTCCGAAGTTCTTCGTGTCGCTGCGTCTCTTTTGCAAAAATATCCCTGACTGCTGAAAATGTCTCCTCCCATGTATTAAATTTCACATCTTTAAACGTCAGGAAAATAACCGGATATTTGCCCTGATACGACCGGTATTTCTGACCACATGCCCAAATTTTCTTATCCTGAAAATATACCGATGTATCCTGCTCTGTTTTTTCAAAAAAAGTCCGCAGCATATCCATATTCAGCGTTTTCCCAAATCTGCGTGGTCGTGTAAAAAGTGTTACCATCGGACGTTCATCAATGAAATCTTTTATCAGCATCGTCTTATCAACATAGTAATATTCCGCCTGTGCCAGCCGGAAATCTGACACACCGATTGGCAGAGGCAGGCAGGATGATCTCTGATTTTTCCGGTAAGAACCAGAGCGTATTCTTTTATCTGCTGGTTTAGACGCATCTGCTGGAATCTGCCAACTGCGTCCCTGTCTCACAGTTCCCTCGATTCTTCCACTTCTGCAAAGTTCCGCTACTCTCCGCTCTGTGATGTTCCATTGTCTTGCAGCTTCTTTTACTGAAATCATTTTTATCATTTTGCGCTTCCTCCACCTTATTTATATATATAGTATATCCATATGTGCTTATTTCTGCAATATTTATCGGAATTATTCCGTATATTTCTCGATATTATTCCGAGTATTTTTTTGCATTATTCTGCTATTATCAGAACAAATAAAATATTTTTTTACTTTGCAGGCACAGAATTTTCTGTAAAGTAAAGGGACATGGAAAATGAGATAACCTCATAAATCCATGTCCTTTTCTATTATAGTTATGTGAACCTATTTATTTTTGCTAATATCGATTGTGCAGCTCCAAATTTGTCCTGTTCTGCACCTATACATATTGTATGTATCCTACAATTCCACAATAAACTCTTCCACAAGTTTCGCACAATGCTCCGCCGCTTTTTTCTCAAAAGTAGGATAATCCATCTCCGCAGAGTTATCTGCCTTGTCAGAGATTGCACGAAGGATCACGAATGGGATTTCATTTAAGTATGCTGCCTGTCCGATCGCAGCCCCCTCCATCTCAGTGCAGAGTGGGTGGAAGTTCTCGACTAATTTGTCCTTCACTTCCTTATCACAGATAAACTGGTCGCCGCTTACGATCCTGCCGGAGAACACTTTCACTTCGGTGTTGACTTTCTCGCACACGCTCCTGGCAAGGGATGCCATTCTCTCGTCCGCCGGGAAACTTAAAGTTCCAAGCTGTGGAATCTCGCCTAACGGATAACCAAATACACGCACATCCATGTCATGCTGAAGGACATCTGTGGAAACAACGATATCCCCGATATCGATCTGTGCGTCCAGAGAACCTGCGATACCGGTATTGATGATATGTGTCACGTCAAATAAATCTGCAAGGATCTGTGTGCAGATACCGGCGTTTACTTTTCCAATACCACTGCGCACGATCACAACCTCGACACCGTTTAATGTTCCTTCAAAAAATTCCATATTTGCTTTTTTTGTTGTTTTTACAACATTCATTTTCGATTTTAAAGTTTCTACTTCAAGCTCCATGGCTCCGATAATTCCGATTTTTTTCATCTGTTTCTGCTCCATTCTTTTTTTCATACTGTTGATATTCTAACATAAAAATGGAAATTTCGCTTTATTTTTGCGAAATTTCCATTTGTATTTCTCTTTTTATTCACTTGCAGTTCACCAAATGCAAATAAATTTGTATTTCTATATCTTTACGCTACACGGATCTTCTGTAAAACATTTCCAAGTTCGGCTTCCTTCTTCTCGCAGTCGCTCTCAGAAATCTTCTCTGTCACAAAGCCAAGCTCTCCGGTCACGCCTTCTGCCTGTACATACGTAACAGTTCCAAATACTCTTTCTACAGCTGCTTTGTCTGCTGTTGTGCGGATGAAGAACCGGTTCTCCCACTCCTTGTAATCTACAAGTTCCAACTTCTGGGAGCTCCACTCGATTGGAATATTTTTGTCCAGATTTTTTGCCATCTCAACGACATCGGCAACCACTGCACTAGCTGTTGGGAGTTTTCCTGCACCACTGCCGTAAAACATTGCATCACCTAACACATTGCCATGTACAAAAATTGCATTGAACACGCCGTTTACTGCATAGAGCGGATGAGATGCCGGAAGTAAGAATGGAGCAACAATTGCTGTGTAACCTTTTGGTCCTTTTTTGCTGGTTGCGAGCAGTTTGATCGCTCTTCCCATCGCCTGTGCGTATTTGATATCCGTCGGTGTGATTTTAGTGATTCCCTCTGTGTGAATGTCCTCAAAGTCAACCTGCTGTCCGCATACTAAAGATGTTAAAATAGCAATCTTACGGCATGCATCATAACCTTCCACATCGGCAGTAGGATCTTTCTCTGCATACCCCTTTGCCTGCGCATCCTTTATTAAAATCAGCACCCTTTTCTGTCATCTCAGTCATCATATAGTTCGTTGTACCGTTTACGATACCAGTGATCTCTTCGATCTCATCTGCAGTAAGACAGGAATTTAACGGACGGATGATCGGAATACCGCCGCCGACACTCGCCTCAAACATGAAATTCACATTTTTTTCTTTTGCAAGTGCGATCAGTTCTGCACCTTTTGCAGCCACCAATGCCTTATTGGAAGTTGTCACATGTTTTCCAGCCTCTAACATTGTTTTTACAAAAGTATACGCTGGCTCCACGCCTCCCATTGTCTCAACTACGATCGACACTTCCGGATCTTCGGCGATCACTTTATAGTCATGCACGATCTTGCTCTGAATCGGATCTCCCTCAAAATCCCTTAAATCCAGAACATACTTTAATTCCACTTCATCGCCGACGCGTGCCGCAATGCTCTTCTTATTGATGTCTAAAACCTCTGCCACACCGGAACCGATCGTTCCAAAACCCATAATTGCTGCTTTTATCATTTTTATTCTGCCTTTCTGTTTTTGTATTATGTAAACTATTCTGTTCTGCCAGTCTGTTTTTATTCTCTCGCCAGAATTTTCACATACTGAATGCCGCCCACACTCTCAATCTTTGTGACCATCTCTGCAACATCCCCCGTCTGCGGTAAAATATCAATACTGAGCGTCAGCGTTGCGATTCCATTGACCGGTATACTCTGATGAATGGTAAGGATATTGGCATGAAAATCAGCAATCGTTTTCAATACCCCGGACAAAAGTCCCGGCTCATCATCCATCTGAATGACCATCGTAATGGTCTTTCCCTTTGTTGTCTCGTGAAAAGGAAAAATATCATCTTTATACTTGTAAAAAGAACTGCGGCTGATTCCAACGCTCTCTGTCGCCTCCTGCACCGATGCGATCTTACCGGAATCGATCAGCCTTTTTGCCTCCACTACTTTCAGCAGTACTTCCGGCACTGCCTTCTCTTTCAAAACATAATATTGCATTTTGTCTTTCATGGAAATGAATACCTCTTAGTTGCCAGATTCAACAGATTCTCTTTTGTATATAGAATCCATTCTGTTTGTTTGGGACTTACATCTGTCCTCATGAGGAAGATAATAACACAAAGAGGCTGCCAAAGCAACCTCTTTTCCAGAACATTTCTATATTTTTGTTTCTTGTTCACCAAATTTCTGATATTTAGAACTTGCGGCTTCCGCCAGAACTGCTGGTATGTACCGTCGATCTGCCGGAATGGCTGCTGCCACCCCCACTGCTTCCACTATCAGTCTGGATCCTCCGATGCGTCACCATCTGGTTGACAAAACGGTCTTCCTGACCGGTCAGGTTAACTTTTCCGAACGCATGGTAATCATACTGGTATCCACCGCCAAATTTCAGACGGTATTTTCCGGTAATTCCAAAAAATACAGCGGCAAACACAGCTGCTGCAAGTACAACTGCAAACAGAATTTCACCCAACGTGAGTACATGGTAATAATGGATCTCGCCTGTTTCTTCATCATAGGTATATGCGTCAGATGGGACTCCCACCTCATAATAGTACTCTGCATCACTTAACATGGAAGAAAAGCAGGAAGCATATTCCCCATCCACAACATAATCATAACAGTTATCCAGAATATCATCGATCCTGTCGTCATTCAGATAGTAAATGGCTTCTCCCGCAGTCGATATCGTAACCTCTCTGTTATCCATGTCAATGAGGAACACCACGCCATCATCGCCTGTTGCTGTCGTGTCATAAAAATCATCCGCATACTCTCTCGCTGTCTTTCCCTGTGCATCCTCTGTCGTCAGGACAAAAATCTCCCAGCCTGTGGTCTCCTGCAGATTGGTGATTTCTTCCGAAAGCGACTGCTGTTCCTCATCTGAAAGTAACGCTGCATCATCATACACCGCATCATAAGTATCCGCATAGACCGGTACAGCCACAAAAAGTGTCAGTGCAGTTACTGCGGACAGAGCGATTCTTTTTCTTAATTTATCTCTCATAAGAAATACCCTCCGATCAATGCAATGATTAAGACAACGACTGCCGAAATAATACCCGTCAGCGTGACTTTTCCGTAGTCTACCGGAAGTTCTCCGAACACTTTTCCTGTCTGCCCGTTCATGGAATAATAGTAGATTTTTCCATCTTTCCCCTTATAGGTAACAGTCCAGACCGGAAGCAACGCATAAGACCAGTCCTCCTTCTTCGGGATCACCCCGAATGAGTTGACCGATAACGCATTGTATCCCTGAACAGATTCCCGCATGAGTTTTTCCGCTGAGTTTTTCATCGTAGCCTGCATATTTCCTTCCACTGCTTTCTGCTCGATGTCACGTTTCTCTGCCATGAAACCGGAAAGATATCCCATATTAAAATCTTTCATCTCATTGAACTGATACGGCAGTACCCCTTTCACAAGCTGCACATTTGCCTTTTGCAGTGCGTTCTCTGCAAGATTCTTCAGATTAACCTCACCCTCACGCTCCACATGGTAAAACTTTGTCTCTGTGTACTCGGTATCTCCGGTTCTCCACACACGGATTTTCTTGCCTTCGCCCTGCAGTTTTCCCTGCAATTTTGCATCATAGATCCAATATGGGAAATAGACACCACTCAGACATTCGATCTGTTTCTTATTAAAAAATGCCTTTGGAACAAATTTTTTCTTTCCAACATATTCTAAGAAACGTTTTTCCGCTTCCTTTTTGGAAATTTTAAAAGGAATGACTTTATTTGGAAGATACTTTCCTTCCAGCCGTTTTCCAAGCACGACCGGATTGTGACAATAATAACAGAACGTGGCTGCTGTCGTTGCATCTGTCACGATTTCTGCTCCACAGGAAGGGCAGTTATAAATGACTGCCTCTGCGCCGCCGTCCTCCCCTTCTTTTTTCTTTGTGTCCGGACTCTGCTGCTCGGTTGTTTCCTGCTCTGCTTCATCAGAACCATCCGCTGCACCGGCATCCGTTTCCTCAGACTCTGCCGGCTGCAATGCATCCAATTCCGCCTGGGTAAATTTTGAACCACAGTACTCGCATTTATACTTCTGTGTTTCCGGGTCAAAAATCAGTTCTCCGTCACAGTTTGGACACTTAAAACTGATAACTGCCATAGTTAGCTCCTTGCCTTTCCGCAATTGCTGCAGAATTTACCTTTGTTGACGGTTCCACACTCACAGGTCCACTCCGCTGCCGGTGCAGGTTTTCCACACTCACTGCAGAACTTTCCGGTATTTGATGCTCCGCACTCACAGGTCCAGCTATTTGCCGGGGCTGCTGTCTGCTGTGGTGATGCTGCCTGCTGTGGTGCTGCCTGTGGCTGTGTTCCTGCCATGCCTGCTGTCATGGCGTTCAATCCTTCCATGGAAGTGTTAAACTGCTGCATTCCCATGCCGACGCCCATGAATCCTGTCATCGCACCGCCTGCATTGGAACCTGCGTCACGCACACCTTCTGTTAAATTCTTAACAGCCATACCACGGAGCACACTTGCATCTCCACCTAACATTGCACCTTCATTTCTCATGTTGATGAGCTTCTGGGATTCCTCATCATAAGAAACGCTTGCAATACCGACTGCCTGGATTTCCATACCACGTGTCTGGTTCCACTCTTCATCGAGTGTAGTAGACATATATTTTCCAAGTTCTCTTGCTTTGGATGTCACATAGGAAATACGTGTTCCGTCTGCGGACATCTGGTTGATGGAGGACTGTAATGCCTCTAAAAACTCTGACAGATACTGCTCGTTGATCTCATCGATCTCCACTCTGTCTGCGTTTCTCGGAATTACTTCTGCATAGAACTGGAGTGGATTGGTGATCTTAACGGAATATGTACCATGCGCTCTTAAGAAAAGCTCGGCATTATAAAAATTATCAAAGTAATTGATCGGATTTCTCGTGCCAAACTTGATCCCTTTAATTTCCTGCAGATTGATAAAAAATACTTTCTGCGCAGTTGGTGTCTGACCGCCATATTTAATACGGTTAAAAGAATCCTTTAATGAATCTCCAAACTGTCCGTTAAACAATGATGGCAGGGAAGAGTTATCCACTTTGTAATATCCCGGTTCTGCCGTGTAATCGACTACCTTGCCGCCATCCACTAACATCATGAACTGATTGTCATAAACATGGATGATCGAACCATTGGAAACTGTGTTGCCTGTTCCCTTGGTATTCTGTCCTTTGCGGATCAGCACACCGCTTGTAAAGACGGTTTTGTCGCTCATGTCATCTGCTTCGATGACCTCTAACCACTGATCTGCAAGTGTTCCTCCGATTGCCTGTCCAATTGCCCTAATAATTCCCATAACATATCCTCCTATACGTGATTGTAATCTACTTCATAAAAACGATGAAGCGTCCAAACTTTTAAATTGATCGGTGTGATCGCAAGCCCGCAGTACTCGCAGTACATTGCCCCCAGATTGGTGACCGGTGCACCGCAATGCGGACAGGTTGTTCCGACAGCATTGTCGATTTTTGCTATCTTCTCATCCTGAATATACATGACCTCAACATTATACTTTGTCTGCTCCAATCGGTTTTCATCCCCTGAAACCACTGTTCCATCTTTCTTTTTATAATGAAGATGTTCCACAGCACTCTGAAATGTAATGATACATTTTCCCTGTTTTTTTTCATAGTTGGAAATCTCCGTCCGGTGAATCCGGATCTTTTCGTATACTTCCCGGATTCCTTCCGACCGGTTCATTTCAATTCTATTTTCTACCTGCGCTTTTAATTCCTCTGAAGCATCCCGGATCAGCGAAACATTCCCGGAATCAATTGCCTGCAAAGCGGAAACCAGCATATTCTCAGCCTTATTCTTAAACTGCACCAGATTAAAATCCGGAAAATCCCTCTGGATCTGCGGTTCAAAGATCCGCGTCATCCCGGACACGGATTTCGGGGTGGCTGCAAGCTCATCTGCCTGCTTATTCCATCCCTCCACCAATGAATCTGTCCCGAATAAAGCCTGGGAAACATCCTCTACTTTTCTTTTGATTTTCCGGTATGCATAATAACCGCCACCTGCGAGCACCGCCAGTATGACGATCACCGGAATCCAGTTATTCATCGTCGCCACCTAATCCCTTCGGACATCCCAAAGATAACCACTTTAAGTATCCGTTGATAAATAAATCTATTTTTCCATCCATTACGCTGTCCACATTTCCGGTTTCCACACCTGTGCGATGATCTTTGACCATCGTATATGGCTGCATGACATAGGATCTGATCTGGTTTCCCCATCCATTATCCCCAACATCACCTCGGATATCTGATAATTTTTCCAAATGTTGCTGCTGTTTTAACAGATACAGTTTTGTCTTTAACATCTTCATTGCCTGATCTTTGTTCTTGTGCTGTGAACGCTCATTCTGGCACTGTACAACAATTCCTGTTGGTAAATGCGTAATACGGATTGCGGAATCTGTTTTGTTGATATGCTGTCCACCAGCTCCACTTGCACGATATGTGTCAATCCGGATATCTTCATCTGCAATCTCAACTTCTATATCATCTTTGATATCTGGCATTACATCACAGGATGCAAACGATGTCTGTCGTTTTCCTGCTGCATTGAATGGAGAAATTCGGACAAGACGGTGAACACCTTTTTCAGATCGTAAATATCCATAAGCGTTCATTCCCGTGATCTTCACAGTAACAGATTTGATTCCTGCTTCATCCCCATCAAGATAATCAAGAACTTCTGTTCCATAACCTTTCTTTCCTGCCCATCTTGTGAACATACGGTATAGCATTCCTGCCCAGTCGCAAGACTCTGTTCCACCTGCCCCTGCATGTAGTGTAAGAATTGCATCATCCTTATCATATTCACCTGTTAGCAGTGTTGAAATACGTAATTCCTCATATGTTTTTTCAAATTCATCCATCAAAGCAGTGGCTTCTTCGATCAGATCGGCATCTTCATCTTCTTCTGCCATATCGATCAAAGTCTCGATATCTTCATATTTTGTTTTCAGATCATCATATTCTTCCACAACACCTTTCAGGCTTTTGACTTCTTTCATAACATTCTGGGATTCCTCAACATTATCCCAGAATCCTGGTTCTTCCATATTCAGTTCTAATTGATCAATTCTCTCTTTTTTTGCTTCTAACGCAAGGGAACCACTAAGATCTTCTAGTGGTTCCTGAAAAGAGTTTAATTTATATTTTAATTGTTCTGCTTCAATCATTGATAAAAAACTCCTTATTTATTCCTTCCGCAGCAGTTCTTATACTTCTTACCACTTCCACATGGGCAAGGATCATTTCTGCCGACTTTTGCTCCTTTTCTTACATAAGGCTTCTTCTCAACTTCTGCATCTTTGTTTGTTCCAGTGATCTTTGGAGCTTCTTCTCTCTCAATCTTCTGCTCAACCTGTACGTGGAACAGTGCACCTGTTGTCTCTTCCTGAATTGCCTTTGTCATATCATTGAACATCTCAAATCCAGCCATACGGTATTCAACAACTGGATCTCTCTGTCCATATGCCTGAAGACCAATTCCTTCCCTTAATTGATCCATATCATCAATATGATCCATCCACTTGCGGTCGATGACTTTCAGTAAGATAATACGTTCAATCTCACGAAGATCAAAGTCTTCGAATTCTTTTTCTTTCTGTTCATATAATGCAACTGTTTCTTCCTGTAATCTTGCTACCAGATCATCAACTTTACCAGAAGATTTCTCTGCATCTGTTAATACGATCTTATTCAGTGGTACAATTGGAAGCAACTCTGCATTCAGTGCTGCCAGATCCCACTCTTCTGGTGGAAGCTCATCACTGATCACCTGATATACATGATTTGCAACTGTTTCTTTCATCATGCCTAAAACAGATTCTTTCATGTCATCTCCGTCAAGAACACGGCGGCGTTCTTTGTACATAACTTCTCTCTGTTCATTGTTGACTCTATCATAATCTAACAGATTCTTACGAATACCAAAGTTGTTATTCTCAATCTTCTTCTGGGCTTTCTCGATCGTCTTGCTGATCGTCTTATGCTGGATTTCTTCTCCTTCTGGAATTCCCAGTGCATTATATATACTGATCATTCTTTCAGATCCAAACAATCTCATCAGATCATCTTCCAGTGATAAATAGAACTTAGATTCACCTGGATCTCCCTGACGTCCAGCACGACCACGTAACTGGTTATCGATACGTCTGGATTCATGACGTTCTGTACCGATGATCTTTAATCCGCCAAGTTCTGCAACACCATCTTCCAGCACGATGTCAGTACCACGACCAGCCATGTTCGTAGCGATCGTTACGGCACCGATCTCACCTGCGTGAGAGATGATCTCTGCTTCTTTCTCGTGGAATTTCGCATTCAGTACGTTGTGTTTGATTCCACGTTTCTTAAGCATTGCACTTAATTCTTCAGACATCTCGATGGTGATCGTACCAACTAAAACAGGCTGTCCTTTTGCATGAGATTCAATGATATCTTCGACAACAGCATTCATCTTCTCACGTTTTGTCTTGTAGATCGCATCATCATGATCGATTCTCTGAACTG
>ENA-OPCB01001720-OPCB01001720.1-human-gut-metagenome-genome-assembly--contig:-NODE-1720-length-12818-cov-2.511087_pt1 | contig 12818 bp, 10 predicted proteins | sample MGYA00241561_ERZ501473 | MGnify/ENA primary metagenome ERZ501473 (study PRJEB25962, sample SAMEA2042519) | human gut metagenome | biome: human gut; feature: human-associated habitat; material: faeces... | reverse complement strand
CGCCAAAATTTCATCCTCTACGATCAGTACTTTTTTCATAGAATGTTCTTCCCTTCATCCAGATAATAATTACTGTCTTTTTATCCTATTTTATCACCTTTCTTCTGATTCTGTAATTTTTTTTGGAAGACGTACCCATATTTCAAAACCATTTCTGACCTTTTCATTATAAATCAGTCCATAGGATTCCCCATACAAGAGCTTCAATCTGGAATTCACATTATAAAGTCCAATTCCCGTTACAGCTCTCTGGTTCTTCTCTCCCTTCAGAAGATCTTCAATCTTCTTTTTATCCGCAGAATTTCCATTATTAAATACAGATATGACAAAATCATTCTCATACTCTATTGCAGAGACTATGATTTGCCCTGCTGTCACACCTTTTACTCCGTGCAAAATCGCATTTTCTACAATCGGCTGCATGGTAAATGCAGGGATTTCATGATAGAACAGTTCCGTTGGAATTACATTATAATATTGAAACGAACTTCCAAACCGCATCTGCATGATATCTACATATGACTTCAGAAGTGCTGTCTCCTGCCCCACAGTAGTCATACCATTTTTATTACTGTAAACTGCATGTAGGATATCTCCCAATGCCTCCAGTGCTTTCTCTGTGTTTTCATTTCCGCCTTCCCGATTTTGTCCTTCTTTTATAGCCATAATTCTTATGGAATTAACCGTATTAAAGATAAAATGAGGGGAAATCTGCGACATAAGCATTTCATAATGAGCTTTTTCTTTTAATCTGCTCTCTCTTTCCACATTACCCAGAAGCTCTTCAATCTTTTTCCCAGCCTGATTATAGCAGAATACAAATTTACTCATCTCCTGAAAAGAGCCTTGAGGTTCTTCCAGAACTGCCATTCCATTGGGAGCTTTTTCCAGAGTCTGTGCCACTTCAACCAAAGGTTTGGCGATTCTTTTAGAAAAATATAACATGGTGCAGACAGTGAATCCAATCACCAGAAGTAACATTTCCAGAATTCTCTGGAGAATCTTTCTGTTTTCTTTCAGGAAAATTTTCTGGGGAACAAGGTAGACCAGTTTATTGGAAGTATTCTCTAGTTCTCCTTCCATATAATAAAAATCATCCTTCAGATTACCTGTCGTAATTTCATTATCAGAAATCTCCTTTACAATTTCCTGTTCTTTCAGTTCTTTCAGCTGTTTCTGATATTTCTCATTATACGCCATCAATATATCATTGCTTCTGTCTAGGATATAAAGGGCACCGCCTTCCTCTGTCACCATACTTGCTGCCAGTTTTCCCCAGATTTTTTTCTCGGAAAGACGAATCAGCATGATTCCCAGATTTTTGCCGGAATAATCCAGAATTTCCCGCCCCATATAAAAATATTTCTGTATATTGTCATATATTGTCATTTCCTGGAATATGGTTCCTACGTCAGTACTACAAGTTATCTTTCTTCCATTTTTCAAAATCTCCTGATACCACTGTTCTTTCTCATAATTCGTTTCTGTTCTGCTTAATGTGTAAGAACCAATCATATATCCTTTTTTCGTAAGTATAGCTACTTTTCCGCCAACGGCATTTAAGACGGAGCTCTCTACATCCGAAATATCATTAGAAAGTTCTCTTTTCGCCTGATAGATCTCGTAGGAATCCCCGTCTTGCTCTAAAATTCGCAGGTTCTTCAGTGTATTTTTATTTGTCATCAACATACTTGTAGCATAGTTGGTCACTTCAATCATCTGATCTGTATTATCCCTGATTTGAGATAGCAAATCTGTCTCATTGTTGATCTTATTTTCCGTGGTAACTTTCTGAAGATAGAAATTCAGAAGCATCAAAGCCAGGCACAACGGCAGCACCACAAAAAGTCCCATATAAAATGTGAGCTGCCTTCTTATGCTCTGGTTACCCGGATTTTTACGTTTGAAACTCATACGCAAATTTCCTCTTTCTACATCTGATCTGTATTTATCCTTTCACTGCACCAGCAGAAAGTCCCTGTACCAGATTTTTCTGTACCAATGCAAAGAAAATCAGAATTGGTATCAGACTGATCACCACCGCTGACATCAGCAGTCCCCAATCTACAGAATACTGTCCTACAAAGTCCTGCATACCAACCTGAATGGTTTTCTTTGAAGTTGTATTAATAAAAATAGAAGCATACATATATTCATCCCAGGATGTCATAAAACAGAACAAGGCTGTAACAAAAAGTCCCGGCTTAGCCACATGAATGATCACATGAAAGAAAGATTTCAACCTGTTGCAGCCATCAATCCTGGCAGCTTCCTCCAACTCCCACGGGATGGAAATAAAAAATGCACAGGTATTCCATATGGCAAAAGGCAGGGTAAAAGAGCAGTACATCAGAATCAGTCCTATATAACTGTCAATCAGGTTCAACTGTTTCATAATAATATAGTAAGGAATACACAACAGGATTCCAGGAAACATTCTTGTCATAAGAACCGCCATCTTAATTTTCCCGGCACCTACGATTCTATATCTGGTAAGTCCATATGCTGCCATTACTGATAATATCATACAAATCAGTGTTGTGACCAGTGTAATGAAAATACTGTTCATAAAATATCTTACGAAATTCGACTGAAACAGCACCTGTCTGAAATTGTCAAATGTGATATGTGTCGGTATGATCTGCGATGGATCATAGATCTGTTCCTTTGTTTTCAGGGCAGTCAGTACCACATAGATAAACGGGGTCACTGCAAGAAAAACCATAGCTATTGTAAATACATATGCTACCACATGCCGTATGGCTTCATTTCGTTGTTTTGCATGCATATAGTTTCCTCCTCCCTATTCTTTCTCACTTACCATCTTCAAATAAACTCCGGAAAAAACAGCCATGAATACAAACAATACCACGGATGCAGCTGCTGCAGTTCCGAAATTATGATCAATAAATGCTCTTCTGTATGCATATGTATAAACAATCTCTGTGCTGTACAACGGTCCACCTTTGGTCATCAGCCAGATGGTGTTAAAACAGGACACAATACCGATCAGGTTCAGAACGGTAGAAATAGCCAGAGGCTCTTTGATAATCGGAAGTGTGATTCTCCAGAAACACTGCCAACGGCTGGCACCATCTATTTCCGCACTCTCATACACATCCCTGGAAATTCCCTGCAGTGCAGCCAGAATAAAGATCATCTGAAATGGAATTCCCTTCCAGATTGCCACCAAGATTACACACCAGAACGCCGATCCCACATTTCCAAGCCAGGATACAGATTCTGTAATCATTCCCAGTTTCACTGCCAGAATATTAATGATACCTACATTTGCATTGTATAAAAAAGTAAAGGTCATAGCTGCTATGGCATGGGGAACTGCCCATGGAACCAGAATCAGGGTTCTGTATACAGATCTTCCTTTCAGTTTCTGGTTCAGTGCAAGTGCCAGAAGCATAGCTATCACAAGTTGTATTATAAGATTCACCACCGTCCACTTTACTGTATTTCCAATAGACTGTATAAACACTTTATCTTTGAAAATATCAATATAATTCTGCAGTCCTGCAAAGGTATTAAACGTGGGATCGTTTGGGCGTACAAGGTTATAATTTAAGAAACTCAGATAAATACCTCTGAAAAGAGGATACACAGAAAGTGCCAGTACCGCAATCACTGCTGGTGCCATCAGAAGATATCCTGGAAGATTTTTTTTCAGTTCCAGGCCTTCTTTTCTACATATTTTGGACATAATCTTCCTCCCTTCTCAACGAAGAAGCGCTGCCGCCATTTCACGCCAGCGCCTCTGTTATTATTTCATGTTTGTTTCCCAGAAATTTTTACTGATAGTTAGATGCAATATTTTCATTAAGCTTCTGTGCAAGAGATGTCAGCGCATCTTCAGCTGAGGACTGTCCGTAGTCTACTTCCAGAATGGCATTAGTAATCAGTTCATCGATGGATTTTTCATTGATAACAGCAGGTCTTGCCTTTGTATATGAAAGTTCTTCTGCAAAGACTTTCAACTTATCCTTTCCTTCCAGCGCTTTAGCATAATCATAGTCCTTGCGTGCAGATGCTTTTCCCTCTACACTCAGAATAGAATCTCCTTTTTCTGAGTTCAGATACTGAATCAGATCATAGGCAAGTTCTGGATTTTTGCAATTTACATTAATATTCCAAGTCCAACCTCCCAGTACAGTTGCTTCTGTTTTCTCTTTCACCATCGGGGCAATACCATAATCCATATCCGGATTAATATTTTCCACTCCAGTAGAACACCAGTCTCCACCCAGCAGGAAAGTTGCTTCTCCATTTGCAAAGCTTTCATATACTTTGTCCCATGTGGTTGCTTCTTTAAAAGACTCTACCAGACCACCTTTAGAGATCAAATCACAGATATAATTCCATGCTTCTTTTCCCTCCTCATTGTCAATCACTACTTTCGGAACATCTCCGCTTGTATCGATTACCGGACACTCATTCTGATAGAAGAATGAATAGAACGCATATGCACTCTGATAAGTAATAATTCCACCGTATCCTGCCTCTTTCGCTTTATCTACTGCATCCGAAAGTTCTTCCCATGTTGTAGGGACATCAATTCCCAGCTCATCCAAGCGTTCTGTATTATAATAAAGGCCTGTACAGTCCATATACCATGGTACTGAATAATATTTGCCCTCGAATTTGCCGGAATCAAGAGGTCCTTCCTGATACTGTGCAGTAAGTTCTTCATCTATAGTAAGTTTTTCTAATGGATACAGGAGCCCCATAGCAGCAAGGTCAATGGCATGTCCCGAATTATCCATCACTACAATATCTGCACCTCCGCCTGCCAGAGCAGCAGTCTGGAAAGATTCTTTAATATCCTGCTGAGAAGCACCCTGTAAGGTAATCTTAACTCCCGGATTCTCTTCTTCATATTGTTTAATTACTTTTAAAAATTCTTCACTGCTCGCTCCTGACTCATCAATCCAACTATTTGTCATCAAAAGTGTCAGTTCTCCTTCTTTTTGATCTGAAGTATCGGATGCAGCCCCCACACCTGTCTGTGCGCCTAAAACCATAACCCCTGCCAGCATAACAGCTAATGCTCTTTTCTTCATTATATAGTTCCTCCTTCTCATCTTCTCTCTTATATCTCTGTATTTCTGATCTGCTTTCCAATCGATTGTTCTGCTATGCGCTTATTAAAACATGAAATCCCTGATTTTTGAATAACGATATTATTCTTTCTTTTTCCATCTTTTCTAAAAAAAAGTAAGACTGATCGGAACTGGTATTATTTTTATCTTTTTTTGTCCAAACATCTAAATTATCTTTATTCTCTTTTCTTTTTTCATCACGTATAATCACAGACATACAAAACAGATGCAGGATTCCTGACATCCTGATGATTTTTTCTATATTAATTTTTTAAGGAGGATTTTCCATCATGAAAAAACTGAATGTCGCTTTAGTAGGCTTAGGCTTCGGACTTGAATTCGTTGCTATCTACTGTAAACATCCTGATATTGATAAGGTGTATGTCGTAGATAAAAATGAGAAACTTCTGAATATTGCAAAAGAACGATACAGCATTCCGGATGAACGCTGTTTCACAGATCTGCAGGATGTACTGGATATTCCTGAAATTGATGCAGTTCATCTTGTAACACCGCCAGCAACACATGCTCCGTTTTCTGTACGTGTCTTAAATGCTGGTAAACATTGTGGCTGTACGATTCCCATGGGAATGAGCATCCAAGAATTAAATGACATCATTGCAGCCCGCAAAGCCTCCGGCAAAAATTATATGTTTATGGAAACAACGATTTTCCAGAGAGAGTTCCTCTATATCCAGGAACTTTATAAGAAGGGTGAACTTGGACGTCTCCAGTACATGACCTGTGCACATTATCAGGATATGGAAGGATGGCCGGAATACTGGGAAGGCTTCCCACCACTGATGCACCCAACACACGCCGTTGCTCCTTGTCTGATGCTCGCAGGCCATCTTCCAGACAAGGTTTACGCAAGAGGTTCCGGAAAAATCCGCAAAGAACTGGCTGACAAATACGGCTGGGAATATTTCGATAAATTGAAAGCTAACGGCCTGCGCGTTGAAGAAGGCAACTCCGCTATTCAAAACAAGCTGTTGACCGGCGAATATGCAGCTGTAATGATTCTGGAAGAAAACATCCTGAAGCTGGCTAACACCAAGAAAGAGCCTCTGAAGATTGTTTACCCGACCGACGGCGTAATCAACGTTCCTTCCCCGATCGCTATTTTCAAGGAAACCAAGAATCCTGAGGGTGCAAAGGCTTTGGTTGACTGGTGGCTGTCCAAAGAAGGTCAGGAAGCAGTTGTTAAGGGTTGGATGCACTCCGTTCGTGGCGACGTAAAAGCTCCTACCGGTGCTGAAGAAACCAAGAAGATTGTTGAGGGCAGAATTAAAGTTGACTGGCAGAAGCTGGCTAACAACAATGCTCAAATCAAAGAAGAATTCCGTAAGAGAGTTATGGATAAATAATGCGTTGCTAAGTTAAATTATAGCGGAAACAGGGAGACCTTTCAGGCCATCCCTGTTTTCTGCTCAATAAAGAGGGGCCGAAAGTCTGCTTTTGGTGTTGCTCTGAGGTATTAAAAAAGGAGAAAGAAGCGTTCTATGTCAAGAATAAACAGTAAATTTATTGTTATCGCTATCTCCGTGCTGTTGCTTTTATACTTTGTTATCTTCCCGATGGGAATCCTGCTGTATGACAGCATCATGCTTGATGGCGCAATTAACTTGGAAAATTATCGCAATGTATATAGCCAGGATGTCAACTGGCGTGCGTTGACGAATACAATCGAGCTGTCTTTGGGTGTTATGATTGTCAGTGTGCTGATTACCTTCCCGCTGGCTTGGCTGGTTGGCCGTACTGATATGCCCGGCAAAAAAATCTACCGTACTCTGCTGGTATCCAGCTACATGATTCCGCCGTATGTAGGCGCTATTGCCTGGGTACAGCTGCTGAACCCCAGTGTAGGTTATCTGAACGAGATTCTTAAATTTGTCTTTGGGCTGGAAACAGCGCCCTTTGACATTTATACTATGGCCGGCTTAGGATGGGTACTGACTTTGTTCTACTCTCCCTTTGCTTTCATTACCATTTCACGTGCTATGGAGAAAATGGATCCGACTCTGGAGGAGGCAGCGCGTGTCAGCGGTGCTTCTCCGATGCGTACTGTTTTTGACGTAACACTGCCGCTGATGGCTCCGTCCATTCTGGCCGGCGGTTTGCTGGTATTTATTGCTGCCGGCAGCTGCTTCGGTATTCCTGCTATCGTAGGTATGCCTGGCAACATTGAAGTAATGACCACGCGTATCGTAACCTATATTTACATGGGCGATACTGCGGGCGTACGTGATGCTACCGCTCTGGCTGCGTCCCTCATGTTCCTTGCTAACATCCTGCTGTTCGGTATGACCTGGATGGTTGGTAAAAAGGATTACACCACTATCAGCGGTAAGAGCACCCGTCCGAACATTGTAGAGCTGGGCAAATGGAAATGGCCCTGCTTCTGCCTGGTTGGCGCTTACAGCATGATTTCCATTATCATTCCGCTGGGCTCCATCGTGCTTACCAGCTTGATTATCACCCTGTCCAAGCCGATTGGTCTGGACAACATTGGCTTTGATGCCTGGATTCCTGTTATCACCAGCTCCCAGTACATGGAAAGCGTTTGGAACTCTGTTGTTTACGCTGTTATTGCTGCCTGCATCGGCACACTTATTTCCATCTTTATTGCATATCTTGCAGTTAAAACCAGAATCAAAGGCCGCAGCCTGCCGGATCTGCTGGTAGTTATCGGTGGCAGTACCCCGTCCATCGTTATTGCGCTGGCTTTGATTATTACCTTCAGCGGTAATTTTGGTTTGAACCTGTATTCCACAATGTGGATTATGGTAGTTGCTTATCTGGTAAAATACATGACGATGTCTGTGCGTACCATCGCCGCTTCGCTGAGTCAGGTGCACATCTCTCTGGAGGAGGCTGCACTGAACTCCGGCGCCAGCTGGCTGCGCTGCTGTAAGGATATCATCATGCCGCTTATTGCACCGTCTATAGTTGCCGGCTGGTTCCTGATTTTCATGCCGTCCTTCTACGAGCTGACTATGTCCCTGCTCCTGTACGGCAGTGATACCAAGACCATCGGCGTATTGCTGTATGAATTGCAGACCTATGCAGATACGCAGAACGCTTCTGTGCTTTCTGTAATCATTCTGCTGATTGTTTTGATTGGTAACCTGATTCTGAACAAGGTTTCCAAGGGTAACGTAGGTATTTAATTAAAGGAGTGTAATAAATGGCTGAGGTAAGAATTGAGCATGTATTTAAACGTTTCGGCGCTGTAACTGCCGTAAACGATTTTGATTTAGTTGTAAAGGATGGCGAATTTGTTTCCATCCTCGGTCCTTCCGGTTGCGGTAAAACCACTACCCTGCGTATGATTGCAGGCTTTGAGCGTGCTACCGAAGGTGAAATTTATATCGGCGACCACTGCGTAAGCTCCTCTATTAAGGGCAGCTTCGCTCCGCCGGAAAAACGTGATATCGGTATGGTATTCCAGTCCTATGCTGTTTGGCCGCATATGACTGTTGCCGAAAATGTAGGCTATCCGCTGAAAATTCAAAAGGTAGATAAAAAGGAACGCGAAGAACGCGTACAGAAGATGCTGGAGCTGGTTCATTTGGGCGAATACAGCAAGCGTTATCCGCATCAGCTGTCCGGCGGTCAGCAACAGCGTGTAGCTTTGGCGCGCGCTCTGGTAGCACAGCCGGGCCTGCTGCTGTTGGATGAGCCTCTGTCCAACCTGGATGCTAAGCTGCGTGAATCCATGCGTTTTGAAATCCTTGCTATTCAAAAGGAACTGGGCATCACCGTTGTTTATGTAACCCATGATCAGGGCGAAGCAATGGCAATGAGTGACCGCGTAGTTGTTATGAGCGCCGGCGTTGTACAGCAAATCGGTGCGCCGCACGAAATCTATACCAAGCCTGCCAACAAAATGGTTGCTGACTTCATCGGTCTGGTTAACTTTATCGATGGCGAGGTTAAGGGTGACAGAGTATTCATTAAGGGCAGCAATGTTTCCTTCCCGAATACCGCTAAGGTTACCGGCGAAGCTACCATTGCCGTACGTCCTGAGAATATTACCATGTCCCTCAGCGGCGGTCAGATGGAAGGTCAGGTAACTCACCGCTTCTACCTGGGCGATGCGGTTGACTATCGTGTAAACGTTCACGGTCATGACATCCGAGTAATCGTTAAGGGCGCAGACATTGATGCAATTCCTGACGGCTCCAAGGTATACCTGGACTTTGACAGAGTAATGGTTTTCGACAGAAACTAAGCTGAAAATACAAGACGGAGATAAAGGATTAAATTACTGTTATCTTCGTCTTTTTTTGTGGGAAAAAACATAAAAAACGGCGGTTAGCTATTGACAACTCGTCTAAATCGTAGTATAGTGGTCTTAAACAGGAATAACAATATAAATATGCGCTCAAAAAGCAAAAAGTTCCGTCGCAAAAGCCGAAGAGCTGAATGAGGGTTTTATGAATTTAATTGAAGGTCTTACTAATTTTAACTTAACAAAGCAGGAAGCAACTCTGTATGTGCTGCTGCTGAAGTCCGGTCAGATGACCGGCTACGAAGCAGCCAAGCAGACCGGCATTTCGCGTTCCAACACTTATACTGCGCTGGCAGGACTGGTGGATAAGGGAGCAGCGTATGTGCTGGAGGAGGGCAAGGTAACGCGCTATACTCCGGTGCCTGCTGCTGAGTTTTGCAGCAACAAAATCAGTTGTCTGGAGGAGATAAAAAAAGATATACTCCAACAGCTGCCGGTGCTGAACAATGATCCTGAGGGGTATATCACCATCAAGGGTGCGCAAGAGATTATAAATAAAATGCGCAATACCGTGCGTCAGGCACAGGCAAGAATTTATCTGTCAGCTAACAGCAGAATGCTGGAGCTGATGCTGCCGGAGCTGCAGGATGCTTTGCAGCGAGGCTTGAAGGTAGTAGTTATCGGTGATAAATACTTTTCTTTGCCGGGAGCAATCTGCTACGGAACAAATAAGCAAAGCGAGCAGATTCGTCTGATTGCCGATTCACACACCGTTTTGACAGGAGATTTGCAGGATGATGAGGATTCAACCTGTTTGTATTCCTGCAAACGCAATTTAGTTGATTTATTTAAGGAAGCGCTGCAGAATGAAATTGCGCTGATTAAATTACAGAAAGGTGATATGAATGTCTAAGAAAATTCCGTTTGTTACTAAAGAACAATTAGAAAAAATCGTTTCCCAATATCCTACTCCGTTCCATCTGTATGATGAGGCCGGCATCCGTCGCACCGCGCGTCTGGTGAACAAGGCTTTTTCCTGGAACAAGGGCTTTAAAGAATATTTCGCAGTAAAGGCTACACCTAACCCCTATCTGCTGCAGATTCTGCGCGAAGAGGGCTGCGGTGCCGACTGCTCCTCCTATACCGAGCTTTTGATGAGCGATGCCGTAGGCTTTAAGGAGAGCGAGATTATGTTCTCCTCCAATGCAACTCCGGCAGAGGATTTTAAACTGGCTCGTAAACTGAATGTAAACATCAATCTGGATGATATTACTCATATCGACTTTTTGGAAAAGGTTGCCGATATTCCGGAAACCGTCTGCTGCCGTTACAATCCCGGTGGACATTTTGCCATTGCCAACAACATTATGGATAACCCCGGCGATGCAAAATACGGTATGACTCATGAGCAGATTATCGAAGCTTATAAAATTCTCAAGAGCAAGGGCGTAAAGAATTTCGGTATTCATGCATTCCTGGCTTCTAATACCGTTACCAACGAATACTATCCGGAACTGGCACGTATTCTGTTTGAGCTGGCAGTAGAGCTTAAGGAAAAAACCGGTGCGCATATCTCCTTTATCAACCTCAGCGGCGGTATCGGTATTGCCTACAAGCCTGAACAGCAGGATAATGATGTACTGGCAATCGGCGAAGGCGTGCGTAAGGTGTTTGAAGAGGTGCTTGTACCTGCAGGCATGGGCGATGTTAAGCTGTTCACCGAGCTTGGACGTTACATGCTGGCACCGAATGGCGCTTTGGTAACTACTGCTATTCATCAAAAGCATATCTATAAAGAATACATCGGCTGTGATGCCTGCGCTGCTAATCTGATGCGTCCCGCTATCTATGGTTCCTATCATCATATTTCCGTTATGGGCAAGGAAAACGCTCCCTGCGACCATAAGTATGATGTAACCGGCGGCCTGTGCGAGAACAACGATAAATTTGCCGTAGACAGAATGCTGCCTGAAATTAATATCGGCGATTTGCTCTTTATCCATGATGCCGGTGCGCATGGCTTCTCTATGGGCTACAACTATAACGGCAAGCTGCGCAGTGCCGAGCTGCTGCTGCAGGAGGACGGCAGTGTTAAAATGATTCGCCGTGCGGAAACACCGGCAGATTATTTTGCTACCTTCGATTTCGGTGAGTACGGACCGAAGCTGGCAGAAGAAGCAAAAATTAAAATGTAAAAAACAACGCTTAGTGACGTTGTTTCAATAGGACTGAGGCCTGAGGGCTTCAGTCCTTTATTATTATGTGATATAAGCACTTGCCTGAAAGCTGCTTTTGATTTACAATAGATAATGAATTGTCGGAAGCTTTAGGCAATAATGCTTACGAAAAAATATCAGGCTGTGAGGGAACGCAGCCGAATTTTGGAGGATGTGCTTATGCAAAATAAATATGCTGTTTATGAGGAGGCGCTGGCGGAGGAGCTTATTCCCGCCATGGGCTGTACCGAGCCTATCGCCATTGCTTACTGTGCTGCTGTATGTCGCGAGCAATTAGGAGCTTTCCCTGAGCAGATTGAAATCTGGGTTAGCCGTAATATTATCAAAAACGTTAAGAGCGTTGTTGTACCGAATACCAACAAGATGAAGGGCATTGAGGTTGCCTGCGCTGCTGGTGTCGTTGCAGCTCATTCCGAGCGTCAGCTGGAGGTTCTGGCTTATATTAACCAAGAGGAAAAGGCTGAAATTAAGGCGTTGGCTGAATCCGGCAAGATTAATATTCACGTTTCCGAAGAACCGGATATTTTCTATATCCGCATTTTCCTGGCAGCAGGCGGCAATAATGCTGAGGTAACTATTCGTACGGACCACACTAATGTTACCTGCATTAAGAAAAACGGCGCTACTGTTTTGGAAAAACCGATTGTGCCTGCCGAAGAAGAGGCTAAGAGCCTGTGGAGAATCGAGGATGTTCTGGATGCGGCCCGCAATATGCCGTTAGATAATGTTAAGCATCTGCTGAAACGCCAGATTGATTTCAATATGGCTATTTCCAAAGAAGGCCTGACCAATGATTACGGCGCAAGCATCGGCAAAATTTTGCTGCGTCGCGATCCGGACAGCCTGCGTATCCGCGCACGTGCCAGCGCTGCTGCAGGCAGTGACGCGCGTATGAACGGCTGTGAGCTTCCGGTAGTAATTACCTCCGGCAGCGGCAACCAGGGTATTACCGCTTCTGTTCCTGTTGTTGTTTATGCACATGCATTGGCTGCAGGCGAAGAAAAAATGCTGCGTGCAGTACTGCTGAGCGACCTTGTTACCATTTACCTGAAGCAGGGTATCGGTAAGCTGTCCGCATACTGCGGTGCTATCAGCGCAGGCTGCGGTGCCGGTGCGGCAATCGCTTTCCTGTATGATTGCACCGATGACCAGATCGAGCATGCTGTAGAAAATGCTCTGGCTATCAACAGCGGTATTATCTGCGACGGTGCAAAATCCTCCTGCGCAGCTAAGATTGCT
>ENA-OPCB01001719-OPCB01001719.1-human-gut-metagenome-genome-assembly--contig:-NODE-1719-length-12819-cov-4.204403_pt1 | contig 12819 bp, 15 predicted proteins | sample MGYA00241561_ERZ501473 | MGnify/ENA primary metagenome ERZ501473 (study PRJEB25962, sample SAMEA2042519) | human gut metagenome | biome: human gut; feature: human-associated habitat; material: faeces... | reverse complement strand
CTCCAAAGGGACAGAGGGCGGCGTTAATAGCCGATGGATTTTCTTTAAGCAAAAGAGCAAGAGTTTCCCCAGCCTCCTGGAAATGGGGTTGGGTAGCTATCCGGCTGTTACGCTTACACAGGCCCGGGAGAAGCGCAAGGCAATAGAAGAGATGATTGCGGCCGGCTTGGATCCGAGAGAGGAGAAGCAAAAGGAACGCCAACGGCGCGAAGAAGAAGAACTAGAGAGGCGCCGCCGCACTGAAACATTTTCGATGGTTGCGGAACGCTATATAGCCAAGAATGAAACGCTGTGGGCGCGTAAGAACATGCGACGGGCGCAGAAGTCTCGCGGCCTGGTTAATAACTACCTGGGGCCGATTTTCGATCGGGTTCCTGTGAACGAAATATCTTGGCGGCAGGCTGTTGCGTTGGTTCAATTAATTAAGGACAAAGGACTAAGCCGGTCCCTGGTAAGAAAGTGCGCGAACCTGTGTAGGGAAGTTCTTCAGTTTGCAGTGACGGAAGGATTACGCGACGAATCCAAGGCTTTCCCTTTTGACCAAAGCGGCCCCTATGCCGTTGAGGCGCGGCCACTACTGGACGCTATGAAGCAAGACACGCATTTTGCGGCCCTTCGGCCAGAAGATGCACCTGCGTTCTTCGCCGAATTGTTGGCCCGCAAACCTTCGGTACGCCGAAATGCTCTTATTTTCGTCATGCTAACGGCGCTACGCTCGAACGCCGCAACAGGGGCCGCCTGGGCCAATGTTCACCTTGACGAAGAGACGCCTTATCTCATAGTCCCTGATGGGGCAGACAGAGGAACGCGCAAGACCAAAGATCAGGGGGGCTATCGTTGTTTGCTGTCTTCCTACGCAGTCAGCTTTCTCAGAAGCCTCCCTATGTTGGTGGGTTCTCCTTACCTCTTTTCGGCTAAGGGAAATAAGCCGGTGACCCGAGAGAACGTGCGCTATCTCATTGATAAGATGACAGAAGAACGAGAAGCGCAAGGGCTACAGGGCTGGCGAGATAGAGAACAAAAGCTTGAGGAAAATGGCCTTTCTCCTGTCGCCACAGTGCATGGTATGCGCGTGACGTTCCGCACGTGGGTGGGAGAGAACCGCAAAAGCTTTGATGTACTTGCCGCAGAAATGATTTTGGATCACGACACGGCCAAATCCAAGATGGACGTTTATAAGACTTATGACCGTAGCGAGCTAATACCCGAACGGTTGAAGATCTTGGAGGCTTGGGGACGCTATCTCGTAACGGGGCGCCGTCCCGATGAGCCAGACGGTGAGCCCTGCGAAGGGTGGCGCCGCCTCCTGTCGGGCGCCCTGCGGGAGTGATAGAGGACGCCACGCGTATAAAAGGCCCTGCATTCGTGCGGGGCTTTCTTGCGTTCGGCGCCTGTATTGTTACTCTTAATATGTATTTAATTTACATATTTACATAAGTTAGAGGTTAGATAGGTAGAGGGGTATTCGGTAACTCTTCTGGTATTCCTGAAATCGGCTCTTATCCGCTCCCGATTTCTTGAAATCCTTGTGCTGTAGTCTATTGCGGCGGAGCGGGTAATTTTCTGCATTCCGCTCCATTCCGCTACGTTCGCTCCCTGCCGTTCCTCTGTTGGCGTAATGCCTTGCATCACAACGGGTTGAGTGTGGAGCGGTTCTTTCGCTCCTGCTTTGGAGGGCACCAAGGCGCCGCGCAATGAGCGTCCCTCTCCTGGCGTTCCGTTGGCGTCAAGCGTGGCCGTTGTGCAGAGGGCGAACAGAGGATGAACAATGGATGAACAAAGGAACACGGCGGGAAATCGTCCTCGCTGTCGACAATGAACGCGCCGGCAAAGTGTTCTCTCATGGCGAAGGGTGCCCAGGGCGTGGCGCCTACCCCCGGGGCCCAAAAAACAAACGCCGCGCGCCGTGGGGGTGGTCCCGTGAGAAAAATTTTTGAAATTTGAACGGACGGGCCGGGGTGTCGTTCGCCTGGCGTTGAGCCTATTCCTGGCGCCAAAGACTTCCCCAGCTACCTGGGAAAACTTGTGTTCTGCGAAAGACTGTAGCGGCCTGAGCGAGGAGATTTTGAACATTTTGAACAGTCCTAAAAAAGGGGCTGATTCGGACTTATGCGCTCGTTCCGCGCGCACGCGGGAGGAAGAGACGGGGCTAACCTGCGGTGGATCGTTCGTCGCAATGGCTTGCGCCAGAGGTGTTCCGGAATTTCTTGACCTATCCGCGCGCACGCGCGAGAGAAAGACGGGACCAACCAAGGCGAGAGTAACGGGCGGCGCCCTGGCGAGAGGCTACTCCGGAAAACTCATGTTCGGCGCGTCTAGTGTTCACGCGTATAAAAGTGCGTGGGAGGGGTAAGGCGGGGAATGTCTGGAAATCGGGCTTTCCGATGACCGCGGGTCCCAGTCAGATTTTTACGCGTGCAAATCGTGAGAGTTTGGCGCCTGGCTTCGCTCTGGGAGGGATGTTGCCCTGTTGGATTACCCTTGTGAGAGACGGGGTGCCGGTGAGGTGATAACCGAGTGAGCCTCCCGATTTCCTTGCTCGTTCCGCGCGCGCGTGCGAGGAGCCCGAATTTTTGCACCGGTCCGCGCGCACGCGGGAGAGATAGCCGGGGTTAGCTTAGTCGGGAGTGTTTGCCTCCTGGCGGCTGGCATGGCGCCACAACGGGAGGTGAGAGCATTGGCGATAGTGAGCGAGCTTTAGGGGGTGAGATTGCTCTAACGTTGCTCAAAATGCGCGCTGTTGCGTTCTGTGTGGGTGGTGCGTATCCCCCTATTTGCCGCCACGACGTCGCGTTCTATCGCGAGTAAACGCGCAATAGAGTGGATGTTGTTTGTTGTCTGGCGTTACGTAGTCGGTGCCCAGAGGATGAGGAGACTCCCGACAGAACGCCGCCCGAGTGGAGCGTTTGAGTTTGAGGATGAGCAAGAGGAGAAGGGCGTTTTGTTGATTCCAGACAGTGAAACGAAAAAAGTTTCTCGTGAGAAACCCTTATGCCCGTAGAGGCAAAGTGTAAACGTGAGGTTACCAAGGTAAACGGAAAATTGTGATTGAGGGGGCGCCTAAAGGGCCGTAAAACACAACATGTTGTGAAATCCAGGGAAAACCCTGTAAACCTCAAGTTAACAACATATTGTGTTGTGTGGCTTTGCTAAACACAAGCAATGGCGGAAGGGCGGCTGATGAGCGAGGAAAAAGAATGACAAAATAAAAAGAAGCCGGCGGGGCTTTTGCACTCAGTGCCCGCCGGCAAAGTAAATCAAACGCTCTTCTTCTATATGAAAAAAGCAGAAGACTGGGCCCAAACGGATGACGTTGAGCGCGCGTTAATCGTGCTGGCGTCCTTCAATGTTTGGACCCTGGAGGAGGCGGCTTACCTTTCTGCGGGGCTCCTTCCTCCTGGATATAAGGAACAACAGGATATGTTAGTCAAACGCCTAATGGCTGAAAAGATGCTCAGAGAGCTAGAAAGCGCTATCAAGAGAGTAGAGGGGAGGCTTTCTCTCATGTTCTGCGGAACCGGCGGCCTCAATGTTGAAATTCAAGCCGTCGACGATAAAGGCAGGTTCAAGGCCGCCGATTTGGTGGAGTTCTTGTGCCATATGTACAGCAAGCGTTCGATGCAAACCCTGTTGAGCTACCGTAAGAGGGGACTAGAGGCGAACGCTTTGGAAGAGATAAGAGAGTACGAGTTCTCGCAACGGCCTCGGGAGGCGCCGGGAGAGAGAAAGGCGGGGCTACTACTCAGCAACGGAGAAGTCTGGGAATCGGAAGAGCTTGAAATATTGGGGGATGCCGTTCAAAAGTTTTGGACTCCCTGGCGTAACGGGGATTCGAACAAAATTCCTGCAAACGCAGTAGTAGAAAAATTCCTTGAGTTCGATGAAGAGTCCGGAAATAGAAGAATGTCCGGGAGTAAGGCCAAGATATTGGCGAGAGTCGTTAGACCTAAAGACCTGGCTAGACGCCAACCAAGTGCCCGCTTGATAACGGGATAATCGCTTTCTTCTTTTGTCGATTCGAACCCCGCTAAGGCGGGGTTTTTAGTGCCTTTAGACGGAATAGGTGTTAACGATAGGTGTGGTTATAAATTTCTGTGTTGCAACGGATTTCCGTTTTTGATTCTCCTGAAATGGGCGTTTAGGTGTTCTTGTTCCTCTTTCTGCAGATGAGTAAGGTTGTGCGTAGTCCGATCGGAGTTAAGCCCGATCGGGGATGTTTAACCCCTCTCATTTTGGAGGTAATAGATGGAAACAACGAAGACCGAAACGGCCGGCCGTGACGGTGGCAACCCTTTGATGTATCGCGCGAAGCCGCTGGCCAAATCCCTGGGCATTGGCGTCTCTACCCTCTGGGATTGGGTGCGGAGCGGGAAGTTTCCCAAGCCGCTCAAACTCGGGGCAAATCTGACCGCCTGGCGTGCCGATGAGGTACACGCTTGGCTCAATACGCGCCAGCGTTTCGATGAGGAGGCTTGCCATGGGTAACCCTGTACACGCATTCTTCCGCGCCATGGCGCCGAACGAGGAGGCATATAAGGAGGCCGTCCGTCGATACGAAGAGGACGCCCGAGCGAGCGACGCGAAGCGCGCCGGCACGCCTGCTGTCGTGGTTGAGAACAAAGTCCCTCGTGTATCGGTGACGCTCCTGGGGATGGCGCGTCAATGGAACAAGACGCATCAGGAGCTCAAAGTGTCGTTCGCGAATTTCGCCAAAGGCCTCCCAGAGGTATGGGATGAGGTGGAAACGGTGGAATACCGTTGCAACGGGCGCCGCGTTCTGACTTTCCGTCTTAGCGGAACGGTCTTGCTGGCCTTCCTGTTCTGGCGCGAACACAACGGGCGCCTTCCCGCGGAGTTTTTCCGCGTCGATAAAGAGGTGAGCTTATGACCGCGCTAGCAATGGAAAAGGCCGCGGTTGTGGACAACGGTGCTCGAGTACTTTGGCGAGTGAAGAGCATCAATGTCGGAAGCGGCCTTATCTGGGATGATACGCGCGGCGCCGGGCGCCGCCAATCGCTCGAACGTGCTACTATGCCCGTACACCGTCGCACGGCGGTGCGCGAGCTTGGCGGCTTGCTGAAACAACACAGGCGGATGACCGCCGCGCCTGCCCTGTTGGGGAACGTGGCGTTTTCTTTGGACGGTATCCGTACTCATGGCCTTATTGCGCCCGCACTGGATCAATCTTGCGGGTTGATGCCGTGCGGGAAGCCTTTACGCTTGCCGTTACCTGTGTTGCGGTCCGCCAACCCGCACGGCGTCGCCCACCTCTTGGCGGAGGTGAGCGGCTCTCGACAATGCAACACAGGAGCCCAGCCATGAGTAAGCCTCTCAATGGTTGCGTGCGTTCGCACGCGTCTACCGGCCTGAACGTCCCGCGCCGGCTTTCCCTTCCCCATCCCCTTTCGTCGCTCGAAGAGAGCTTTTACCCGTTGCCGCGTCAAATCGGGCGCCTGGCGAACGACAGCGATAAGGCCGCAGAGTTTGGCGCTTTCGAGTCGGAGTGCGTTCTCGGAGTCGTTTCCGATACGTTGGAAATTGTCTCGAGCTATGCGGCTGAACGTTCCGATGGCCTGACCGCCAGCGAGGCGGCGCGTGTGAGTGCCGCCATAGATTTGGCGGCCATGGCGCTCGAGCTCCTCACTGTGGCCAATTACGGCGCCGAACGGGCGGGCAAGTGCGAGGAGGCGAGCCATGAGGAATAACAATCTCTCCTCCCTTTCCGAACGGATCCTCTGCGCTTCTCTCAAGCGCCAGGAGCGGCCTCTCATCCGTCTTGTGGTTGGGGTGCTCCCGAAGAGCCCCGCGGCCGCGGAATGCGGCACGGAAACCCTCGAGCGGGTCCGGGCGGCGGTTGAGTGCCTCAATGCCTGCGTTATGGAGCTGGCGGCTCGACAGTGTGAGGACGTTGCCGAAGGGGTGAGGTTGCCGGCAAACCACGCCCGGCCTGTTCGCGCTCTTCCTTTCATTGATGACCTGAGGGAGTTGCTCTATCTCGCGGAAGAAATTGCGAGGGAGCTTTCGTATCGGGAACGCCAGGGAGGCAATACATGAGCTTTGAACGTGTAGGGATATTCAAAGACCGCCAGGGAGCGTTTACCGCGGTGGGCGCCGTCTTGGCTTATGGGGACTCGACTACCTGGCGCCGAACGCCCGAAGAGGGACGCAAGCACGATAGCGCGTGCGCCTATCGGGTATTCAGTGACGGGCGCGGAGGAATCGTCTTTAACTGGCGCGAGAGCGTCTTTGCGGTTTGGTTTGATGGCGTGGAATGGTCCTCACTGTCGAAACGCGCTAAACGCGAATACGAGGCAAGGATGCTCGAAGCGAGGCGCGAGGCGGAGGAATTGGAACGCCGCCGCCATGAGCGCGCCGCCGCTGTCGCTCGAGCAATTTGGAGCGAGTGCGCTCCTGCGGTGACTGTCGGACACGCATACCTGAGGAGAAAGGGTGTTCGCCCTGTCGACAATCTGGGCGTGTTGGATGCTGAGTCAGTCGGACGAATCGTCCAAGAGCTTACGGGTGAACGTTGGCGCCAGGTAAACCCGAAGACTCGTAATCCGCTGAGCGGGCCGCTCCTTGTGGTGCCTTGCTTTAGGGGTGGCAAAACGGATGAGATTTCTTCGCTCGAGTTCATCGCAGAAGACGGCGGGAAAACCTGTCTCAAGGGCGGCCGCACAAAAGGGGCCTTCTGGGTGCCGGCGAATTTGGAAAGCACTGACGGCCCGTTGTGCATTGCTGAGGGCATTGCTACGGCTCTCAGCGTTTCACAGGTTCTTCGCGTTCCGTGCGTTGCCGGCCGGTCCTGCGGCAACCTTGAGGACGTTGCGCGCTGGCTATGGGCGCGTTTTCCGGGCAGAAAAATCGTCGTTTTTGGCGATAGAGGAAACGGCGAGGCCCAGGCGGCGAAAGCCGCAGAGAGTATCGGTGCGGCGTTGGTTGTGCCTAACTTTGACGCCCTGACGCCAGGAGGGGAGACCGTGCGCGCCGCATTCGCGCGCCTGTGCCCTGGCGTAGAGCCAACAGATTTCAATGACTTCTATTTGGCCACGGGGCAACTTTATGGAGCGTATCGCTATGACTGAACAAAGAAAAACCCCCGCGCAAAAAGCAACAGGGGCCGAAAATTCTTCCATGAACATTGTACCGCAAGGGCAAGCCGCGGCAACAGGGATTGTTCCGGGCGCTTATCTGGATAGCGTGGAGAACGCCTTGCAGTCCGCCGTAAAGACGGGGACGGGGCCAAATTTCGAGGACCTTATCCGCCTGGCATTGGAGTACGGCGATAAGGGCGAGCAGGGCGCCGATATGCTGGCTAACTATCTCGCTCAGGTGGAGAGCGGCGGTTCCGGCAAGAAACCTCGTAAGAGCGTTTACAACACAATCCGCAAAGGACTGGGAAGAATCCGCGTGGACCTTGGAAAGAGCGCTCAAGAGTTGCCAATCTGGAAAACGGATCCTGACCCCTGGCCGGAACCTGTGGCAATGATTGATGTTGTTCGGGAGCTTGAAGCGCTCATGAGGTCCGTTATCTACGCGCCGGAGGAACAGTGTGCCGCCTTTGCGTATTTCACCCTGTCCACGTGGTTTGTTGATTACTGCGATTTTGTTCCCTACGGATTGATTACATCCGCGGCCCCTCAATGCGGAAAGACTATTCTCCTAAGGCTCTTCTCGAAGGTTGTGGCACGTCCATACTTGCGAGGAAAACCGACGGCGGCCCAGGTGTACCGCGCCATGAATGACGCTCATCCCACCTTTTTGTTGGATGAGGTTGACACGTATCTAAAGAAAGATGAAGAGATGCAAGGTATCTTGAACGCCGGCAACACCCGAGACACGGCCATAGTTTCGAGATGCGCGCCGAACACGTTGGAGCTTGAAGACTTTGATTGTTTTGGCGTGAAAATTTTCTCAGGGATTCGATCGGAGGATGTTGGAGCGGCCTTCTCCGATCGGTGCATTATCTTCCGACTCCAAAAGAAGGGCAGGGGGGAAAAGCGCCAGCGTGTTCGAGATATTGCCCCGGCAAAGCTTGAAACCTTACGGCGTAAGATGGCGCGCCTTGCGGAAGATTACGGCGAGCGTCTCAGGGCCGATCGGGAAGAGTTGCCGTTCCCTGACACGTTCGGCGATAGAGATTGCGACAAGTGGGAAACCCTTTTCCGGTTGGCGCGGTTTGTTGGCGAGGGTGAAATGCGGCGCCTGATTGAGGCGGCTCTCGTTCTGAACGGCGAGAAAGGGGAACCCACGCTTGAAATGCGCATGTTGTCGGATGTTCGCGAGATTATCCAGAAATGCCGCCAAGGTGAGCAAAACGGCTACACGTTGGACAATTCGTGTGAGGCGAATCCGCGGGTAAGCATTGCCAATGCCGCAAGGCTGGGGGACTTTATCACCGCGGAGGATATTGCCAAGGCGCTCAACGATAACCGCGAATGGGATTGGCACACTTGGAACCGCGGAAACGGCCTCACGGTGGAGAAGGTTGGCCGCGTTTTGAGCCCTTTCTCTAAGAGCGTCAAGATTCGAGCTCTCAACAATAAGCGAGCGTATGTCTTGGATGGAGAACGCGGGCTTATGCAGGCTTTTGCGTGCTATTTGCCGCCGCCAGAGACTGACGCTCCCGAAGAAACGGGAGCGGATGGAACCGCTCCATTCGACTCGGCGGAGCAAAAACAAAGCGGCACTAGCGAATAACTGGATTGCCTGGGAAATTCCGTAAGAGCGCGGGAGCGGCAAAATCGAAAGATCCGCTCCCGTGTAATGTTATTGCCTACCAATGAATTTCGGGAGGTGGAGCGGATGGAGCGGATGTTTAGGGGGTATAGGGAAGAAAGGGGCTATTGTTCAGTGAACGGACGGACTGACAAAAGCGAAGCGGAAAAGGCAGGGTATCGTTCGGAGTCCGGCGAGGATGTCGCACGCCAGGAGGAGGCCGCCCGCGAAGCGTTCGAGGAGCGGGCCGCTATCTTGGAGTTTGACGCTGGCCTATCCAGGGAGGAGGCGGAGCGCCTGGCGCGCGAGATGACCTCTTATCGTGGTTGGTAATGGCTGGCATTGGATAAAATGACACAAGGGAGGGAAAGCCTGAGGAGAAGCCTAGGGTATCGGTGTCTAAGCGGCGAATTTATAAAGGTGTTTCTATAGGGTGTTTTCTAGATTGTTCTTAAAAACCCTTGCTACACAATGCTGTTCGATCCCCACCCCGGGACCAAATTCGAGTCCCGTACTGTCATGTGCAGTGCGGGATTTTCTTTTATCCGCTATTTCTGAATCGCTTTTTGCCTAAACTCCCGGTCCCAAACTCTTAAATGAGGCGGGTCGAGACCTAGAACCCTCTGTCTAACAATGAAAAGTTGGCAGAGGGTTTTCTTTTATGCTATACTAACTCCTAAGTTAAGATAGTTTACGAGATAGGTATGACTAGTATAACGTTCGTGATATAACGCCATTAAATAAAGCAAATGTGCTATAATGAGAGGGTTTCATTAGGAGCCCTCTCATGCCTCGTGGTCGCCCCGTTGTTAACCGTCTCGAACTGAACGCAGAGCAGACTGCGACATTGAAAGCAATTGCCAATTCTCGGTCTGAAGAGCTTAGACGAGTACAAAGAGCAAAGGCCTTCCTTGGAGCGGCCGCAGGCAAATCACAGAAGGAAATTGCTGCCGAAATCGGACTCTCTGTCAGCGCAGTCGCGCGCATGCTGCGCAAGGCGCTTCAAATCGGCCCGATGATGGCGCTTGACGATCTAAAACGGAGCGGACGTCCAATCACGATTGGAGAAGAAGCCCGCACATGGGTGAAGTCGATCGCTTGCACGCCACCAAAGAACTTGGATGATGGGCCTACTCAGGCCTTATGGACAATCGATACGCTCGCCGCGTACGTACGCAAACACGCCGGAGAGCAGCCTTTTGGTGACGAGCTGGCGAAAGCATCCAAATCGACGATTTGGACTATTCTGGAAGAAGGCGAAATCAAGCCGCACCGAATTCGCTACTACCTTGAAAAGAAAGATCCGGAATTCGAAGCCAAATGCAAAGAGGTTTTGTTGCTCTATAAGCGCGTCGAAATGGAGCTTCAGTTTCGAGATACGCTGTCGAGCTCAACACAGCCGAACGGCGCTGTTTATGTCTCGTATGACGAAAAGCCCGGCATTCAGACCGTCGGCAATATTCATCCTGATCGACCGCCTCAGCAAGGCAAGGGATTCACAAGACGCGACTACGAGTACAAACGTCACGGCACGCTCTCGCTGCTTGCTGGCATTGATTTGATTACGGGTAAAGTCCACAGTCTTATTCGAGAGCGCCATAAAAGCTCGGATTTCGTGGACTTTCTAAAGCTCGTCGACGCTCATTATCCAAAGGAATGCGTCATCTTCATGGTGTTAGATAATCACTCCATTCACACATCGCGAGAGACGCGCGCTTTCCTTGATACCCGCAAAGGCCGATTTCAATTCATCTTTACGCCAAAGCACGCATCATGGCTCAATTTGATTGCAGCGTTCTTCAGTAAGATGGCGCGAATGAGCTTGCGCGGCCTCCGCGTGAATTCGAAGGACGAGCTTAGAGAGCACATTCAGGGCTGGCTTGATGAGTGCAATGCTGACCCCGTCCCCTTCCGGTGGCGCCGGAAGATGGACGAGGTTCATGAACTAATAAATAGCGTTATTTGACGAACGTTGTACTAGTAAAACCCCTAACTGGAGTTTCTACCTAACCAAGGACGCGGGCGGTCGACAGTATGTCATCGCCTCGTACAGTGTCTGGGTTCCGGAAAAGAAGCAACCCCGCATTGCCGCACGCAAGCACGTCGGCCGCTTGCAACCCGACTTCAGCATCAAGCTTGGAAAGGCGTTCCTGAAGGCCTTCCCTCAGTATGAAGGGAAGGAAGTGTTTTTCTGGAAAAATCGTCTTCTGGGTCGTGAGGAAATCTCGGCGCTACCTGAGTATCTGGAGGCGATGTCGCAAGAGGAAAGTATTGCGGTGCAGGAAGAACCAGAACGGAAAGAAGAGGATGCCGTTGAGGAACGCAACGCCTGTCTGCAGTGTGGTCGTTCATGGGTGGCTTGGTTCCTCTTGAAGCAGTCTGGCATCTTGGACGATCTGGGTGCCGTATTCGGCAAGGACACGGGGAAGATCGTGGCCGATCTTGCGGTATACGCCTTCAGTACGCAAAGCGGAGCCATGCAGAACTTTGAGGACTGGCTCTATCACACCTATCTCCCTCGACCGGAATTCCTTGATGGACGGCGTATTTCCGAAGTTTTGTCGCGAGTCACGCCTGACTTGATGGATGTGTTCTTCCAACGGCGGCATGCCAAGGCGCTGGCTAAGGCAAGAGAGGAGCGCGAAGAACTGTTGGAGCAACAACCTAAACCCCGCGACAACCCGTTGCTGCCACCATTGCAGCTAGCTCTAGACAGCACTAGCATCTCAACCTATTCCGAAACGATTCAGGATGCGGAGTGGGGGAAGAACTAGCAGGGTGAGTCCCTGAAGCAGATCAACCTCAGCGCGGTCTGCGACCAGTCGACCGGCGAGATCCTGTACGCCCACGAGTACCCGGGCAGCATCAACGATTCCTCAAGCTTTTCGGAGATTTTGTACCGTATGGAAGAGGCGAAGTTCGATCTCACGGACACGCTTCTTGTTGCCGACCGTGGATACCAATCTACTTTCAATATTCAAGACCTCGTCAACCGCGACATTCGCTTCGTGATCGGCGTGCCGTTGCGGGAAGACTCCGTCAAACTGCGTTTTGATCGCCATGCATCGGACTTGACCAACTACGCCTTCCTGCTCCCGAAATACGGTATTTTCGCCTATACGGCAGGATTGTTGGGGGCCGTCAAAAAAGAAACATTTCGGTCAGGCGAATCTGAAACGCGGACAAGTAAATTGAAACGGATACGTACTTGCTGATACCGAAAAATATTATGGTTTTCCCTGATTGAAGACCAAAACACGCAGTACTTCGCATTACGCATGTTTCGCCTATGAGGTGCATTCTGAAACAGATGTCCGTCCTAAGACGGACAGGTTTTTTGAAACACCTTTTGGGAGTTTCCCATGACATTGCTAAGTACGCAGGCCAAGCAGATTCAGCGCCTGCACCGAGAGGCAAATCAGTCCTACCGACAGATTGCCGCAAGCGTCGGTTGTTCGCCGGCTACGGCCTACCGCTACGCCTCCGATCCAAAGCGCGCAACGTCAGAGCGCGCCAAGCCTATACGAGCCAGCAAGCTTCAATCCGTTGATCGTGATGCCTTTCTCCAACTGCTTCTAAGCAGTCGCAGCAACAGTGAAGTTGTTGCCCGTATGCTCTGCGAGTTTCCCCAAGAATACGGTTTGCCGCAGGGGTTTACGGTATCTGCACGTACGGTGCGTCGTTTCATTAGGAGCGACTTTGCTGCATATGCCAAGCGATCTCAGCCGGTTCCGATCGGAGACGCTCATTACGAACCCGGCGCTCAGGTTCAGATTGATTTCGTCCTCACGAAATTTCAATTTGCCGGAGACGATTTTCTGACCAAAGTTCCTCTCTTCGAAGCGGTTTTCCCGTGGTCCCACAAAGCCTATGTCCGCGTGTGTCCAGACATGAAGCAGGTGTCTTGGTTCCGGAGCATTTTGGGTTGCATTGCCCGATGCGGATGCCCGAGCACAATTCTCATGGATAACGACCGCGGCCTTGTAACCCAACCCAAACGACGCGATCGTCCCGCTCAATTCAACGACTCGCTGGTGTGGCTACCCAAACTCCCGGTTAACTGATTCCTAACAATGTAGGACTTTAGGCGGGAGTTTCAAA
>ENA-OPCB01001715-OPCB01001715.1-human-gut-metagenome-genome-assembly--contig:-NODE-1715-length-12828-cov-3.567134_pt1 | contig 12828 bp, 19 predicted proteins | sample MGYA00241561_ERZ501473 | MGnify/ENA primary metagenome ERZ501473 (study PRJEB25962, sample SAMEA2042519) | human gut metagenome | biome: human gut; feature: human-associated habitat; material: faeces... | reverse complement strand
TCTGCAGCTCCTGATGGATGACGAGCTGCACGATCTTGTCCCGCAGCGGCGGGATGTGGAGACTGCGCTCCTTCGGCTCCATGATGATCCTGTGCCGATACTTTCCCGGCGTGTACTCACTAACGCCCGCCTGTCTCGTTTTCTCAATTTTCTTGAGATCGCGCCACAGGCGCACGTTGTTCACCTCGGAATAGAGGTCGTAGAGCACGGCCTCCCGCGTGAACTTGCGGCTGCCTCGCAAGGCGGTCTTGTAGCCCGCCTCGATCGCTGACCAGCCCACGGCGTCCTCATAGCTGGAGGGTGGAGGGATCGGCGGCACGAGGGCCTTCTTGGTGTTCTTTGTGTTGTAGAGCATAATGGGGAATTTCGTCATTCGTGGCATCCTTTCCTTTTAGAACGGCTTGGCACCCATGACGCGGGTTGCTACCCACATTGTAGACCTCCCTCCGCCTCCCAATACGAGAGGGCGGGCGAAGCTCAGTCACTGTTTTTACGCCGTTTCTCAACATGGCGAAGGATTACCTCTCCCTTGAAGTATAACAAGGACACGCACCTGAAGCCGTGGCCGCAGATGACGTAATAACCTACAAGGCGGGGCGGAAACCGAGGTTCGGGTTGGAGTTCGTAGCATTGTTGTTGTTCCAGTTGCGGGCCGAATTGTACCCGCGAACCGCACGGTTCGACGCCAGACAGAGATAACCCTGAGTAGGTGCTGTACTTTTTCTGATGGTCTATTTTCGGTTGTTGATGAAGAACTTTTGCAGTCCTCCAATGATGCGCCCGATCTCCTCGAGCTTTCCTTGCAGTTCCAAGAGTTTCTTCTGCGTGATGTACTTCTGGTTCTTGGCGACACCTAAAAGCACGAGCAGCAGTGTCTTCTCTGCGTCCGCCTCATCCAGCCACATGAGCCGTCTGTTGACGTTCGTGAGGTTGTTGGCCATAACAGCCGCTCGGATGAGCTTGTAGCAGGATTGCTTGATCTCTTGGCACAAGGAGAACTTCTCGGAGGCGGGGAAGTTTTTCAGCAAGGGGTATATATCCCTTTCGAGAAATATCTCAGTTTTCTTTTGTAGGACTGACGGCTCTGCCATGATACACACACCTCTTTTCCCGAACGCGGGCAAGCTCGGCGTGATCACCATAATATTCGAAGCCGTAGTCCGTGAGTTTGATCCTGACAGGCTTGCCGCTGATGATGCTGTGCCCTGTGATGAGGACGTCGGCGTCCCCTGTGAGGGACAGCCCCGCCTCCGTCTGCAGGTTCAGCACGCCATCCGGCACCCCGCCGCACTTCTCGCATACCGGGGCCAGCTCCACGAGCAAGCTCCCGATGATGCAGCTTGCTTCCTTGCGGCTGCAAGCGACCTTATACATAGATTTTTCGCGCCACAGAGTCGTAAATCCCTGACGTGATCGCGACCGAGGTCACGGTGTTGAAGTTGATGAGAAAGACATTGTTGACCATGTTGTTCAGCGTCGCATCCTTCAACACCTTAATCTCTTTCTGCGCGTCGGCAATCTGAGCCTCATGGAGAATGACCGCTTCACGGTTTGTGAAAATGCCTTCGTCCATGTGGTTCATATTCACCTGACTCATAGGCGTTCCTTCCTGAATGACCTCTCCCGTCTCAATGTCTTGGACGTGATCGAGCCACCCGATTTTTTCATAGGCTTTCATTGCTGCTTTCGACCTCCACTTCTAAGATATTATATTTGAAGGCTATATAAAGCCCCTTGCCCGGTGTTTTTGTGAAGACCCGTTCGCCCGCTGACGCGATGATGTCGCCGTCTTTGTCCACGAGCTGCACCTCGGCGACGTCACCGATCACGGTATCGTCGAAGTAAATGTAGACCCTTGCGCTTGCGCCCTGCACGAAGCGGCGGAAGGGCTCCGCTGTCTGTGGCACGCCGTTGAGCGTGTAGTCCGCATGATCGACCGAGTCAACGAACCGCTGCCCGATCTTCTGGATACCGATAGAAGTCAATGTTTTCATTCTGCTGCGCCTCCTTTCGCGTTGGTAGAGCAGCGCGTAGAGGTGGAGCATCTCAGGTAGACCTTTGCACCCTGCGCCGCCTTCGAGCCCGCCTCAATGTCCGAGGCGAAGCCCTGATAAATGGTGTACGCGCCGAAGTGATAGAACTCCTCGGAGGCTGCAAATGTGCCGGCTCTCGGGAAGGGATTGCCGCCGCCCGATGCGCCGCCTTGCGCCATGACCGTCGAGGCCACGAGATGTCCTTCACTGACGATATGCGGCCACACGCCGCACACGATCTCTCCGCACCTTGGATAGCGTGAGAAGCCTGTCTGAAGCCGGGATTGAATAATGAGCCCGCCGATGGTCTCCATACCGTAGGCAGGCTTACTGCTGCCCTCCTTGACCTTGCGGACTTGCCCGTCGATGACCGAGAGATTTGTGACGCCGCTGGGCTTGGAACTGTTCAGGAAGATGATGAACTCAGCCCAGCGCTCCGCATCCTGATCGGCGAACAGTTCAATCCGGCTGCGGTCGTAGCCGAGCGCGGTCAGCGCGTAGAGAACGCCGCGCCGCGTGCCGCTCCACTGTGAGATGATCCCCTTCATGGACAGGCGCGTCCGATAGGCTTCGGCGTCCTCGCCCTCCAGTCGCGGCATATCCCGGTCTTGCCCATGCACGGGGAGCATGACCTCTGAGCAGCTTGCTACGTTCGCCTCGCTGCGCACGCGGAAGATCGCCGCCTTCAGGTCGTCGAACTCGCGCCCCATGACCTTGAAGAAGATGCAGAGCTGGTTGACCGTCTTCCGGCCCTTCTTCAAGGGAGCGAAGAGCAGATCAAACATATATTCCCCGAAGGTTTCAAACTGCTTCATCCGCTCACTCCCTTTCGACCGTCACGGAGACGTCGCCGAGGGTGATGACCTTGTCCTTACCCAGCTTCACATCCGCCTCCGGCTCGGAGACCGCCGCGTTGGTGGCCCCACTGTAGCCGCTGCGGATCGCGTGGTTGATGTCGGACAGGGTCAGCTCGTTGAGCTTGCGGCTGCGGCGCACGGCCAGCAGTTCGGTGAGGATCGCCTTGACCCGGTTCTCCACAGCCTCGTCCGTGTCCGCCGTGTCGGTCGTGACCGTGACGGAGATATTCTGCGATACGGTCACAGAGGACTTCACGAGAATATTATCATACGGGCCAGCGATCTTGTCAACGGCTTCTCTTACTGCCGCAAGCAGTCCCTCCGTTGCCTCGCCCGCCGTGCCTGTCACGATGACGTCCACCGTGCCCTGCCCGCGCGGGTGGTTGCAGTCGGCCTGTGCGAACAGTACGCCGGGGACGGACTCCGCCGCGTCAATGAAGGTGTCCTCCGTCGCCCGCTGCGCCAGCTCCGACCACGAGCGGAGTGTCCGCGCCCTCGCGCTCTCGTCGTCCTCGGTGTCGCTGCCTTCCCGCACGATCCAGTCCTCGGCGTTGCTGAATGTGACGTCGCCGAGGTAGGTCAGCGTGCGCACGATCTGCCCTGCGGGGACGTTGTAGCGGCTGCCCTCTGTCTCGGCCTCCACCAGCACGTCCACGGAGGACGCGCCCTTTTGCAGCGTCGCCGCCTCCAGTACAAAGAAGCGCAGCTCCTCGCCGTTGATGTCGAGGATGCTCTTGAAGACGTGGCCCTTGGGGATTTTGACCGCCTCGCCCGTCATGTCGGTGCGTCTGACGGTGATGAAGCCCTGCGTCTTCTGCGCCTTCTTGCGCTTTTTGGAGTAGTCCGCCATCTTCAGGTCGAGCCACGCGCCGCCCGCGTGGGAGACGAACATATTGTTCAGCACGACGCGGAGCAATTCAATGACCTCGACCTTGATGCGCAGCACGATCATGAGCATCGTGTAGAACACACCGCCCGAATGGAAGTTGCTGATGACGAAGCCCTCGTCTTTCAGTTCCTCGACCTTCTGCTCCTTCAGCTCGTCCAGCGTAGGCAGAGGGAGCACGGCGTCCAGTATTTCCTTGTCGATCATTCTGATACCACCTCCACGCTCACCGCGCCGATGATGACGTCCAGCTCGCGCCGCTCGTCCTCCTCCGCGAAGCGGAAGGAGCAGTGCAGCACGACCGTGTCATCCTCGAACGCAATACTGATCTCAATGCTTTCCGGGAGGATGACCTCCCGCTTCTGCAGCTTGAGCCGCACCCGCTGGGTGATCTCCAGACGGGTCAGCTCCGTGTCCTCGGACTGGATGAAGTCATACAGGCCCCAGCCGAACTCGGCGTCATAGAAGACATCTCCCGGCTGCGTGAGCGCCTCAAGGACGATGTTCTGATACAGACACTCCAGCCCCGAGCAGAGCGGCGCGTCGCCGTCTGTGGCCTGTGTGAGCTGCCACTCGCTGTTGAGCCGGATGTCCGTATCGTTCAGGCCCGTCATAGCTCCACCTCCCCGATGATCGCCGGGGTGAGGTCGCCGTAGGGAAGCGCGACGGCCACGACCGCCCCGGCCTTGAACTGTTTCTTAGACTTAATTCCCGGAAGCGCGGGATAGTTGGCGTCGGGGTTGCCGAAGCGGTCGATGACGGTGAGTTTGTACTCGTACCAGTAGGAGGTGATGTGCGCCTTGAACACCTCGCCCGTCACTTCGTTGTGGACGATCAGTTCCTCAATGTCAAAGGCGTCGCTCTTTGCCGCCGAGTCGATGGTGGCGAATACGGCGGCGGGGAGCTTCAAATGCGGGAAGTCCTGCGCCAGCGTCTTCTTCATAACGGACGCGACCATTTCTTCGAGCACGTCGGTTTCCTCCTTTCGGGGTCAGAAATAGATGTAGGTGCGGATGAAGCCGGAGTCGTTGGTCTTGCTGACCACCTTGGAGACCTCGACCTCACCGCTCACCTGCGGATGGATGAGGTTTATTTTGTGGGAGTGCTTGATGAATGGCGCGGAGACCGTCTCCAGCTCCCATACGCCGCCCGCGCGGCGCAGGTTTAGGATGTTCACGCCGCGCTCGAAGGTGTAGACCTTCTTCTGTTCCGGCTTCTCGTCCCAATAGAAGACGCCGCCCGAGAAGAAGAACGGAACACGAAGCCCCCACGCCGCATTGACGGCGTTGATCGCTTGGACGGCGGTCTGCCTCCGAATGGGGAGCATTTTGCGCGTCGGGTAGGTCTTGCTGGAGAGCTTCATCTTGGACAGGCCCGCCTGTGCAAGGAAGTACGAGATCAGCTCCTGCGGCGTGGTGTCGAGGAAGGTGTCGTTGATGATCGTCTCCTCCATGAGCAGCATCTCATCCTTCAGCGCGACCTCGTTGGCATACGTCCCGCCATCGTAGTTGCCGGAGACGAAGCCCGTGAACACGTCCTCCAGCGTGCCGTCATAGCCGAGCTGGATGGTGGCGGGGTCTTTCTTCTTGAGCGAGAGCTTCGGGCGGAACTGGCTCGTGAAGCGGATCTTCGCCCAATCATAATACGAGGACTTCGAGGAATAGATCTCAAGCTCCACGCCTTCCTCGAAGGTGTAGGAACCGGCCTGTGCCGAGATCTGCGGGTAGTACAGTTCTTTCGTTTCCACTGTGGCCTCCTTAGCACCAGCGCCGCAATGAGGGCCACAATGCCAATGACGACCCATGTGACGGGGTTGGCCAGCAGCGCCGCCGTGAAGCTCCACACCGAGGATATGAGTGGTGTGAGCGCCCCTCGCGCCAGTGCGAAGCCGCCCTTGAGTAGAGCTGTCCCAGCGGGCACTTCGCGCAAATGGCGTCCAGCTCCTCCTGCGTGTGTCCGGCTCGGTTCTTGCACCGTTCGTCGCACACGAACGCCAGCAGCTCTTCGGGGTTGCGCGGCATGGGGCCGTCCAGCCGTCCCGCGCCGAAGGTGTCCGGGTCGGTGATGACCTCGCTCTCCGGCAGGAAACCGATCTGATGCAGCGCCATCTTGAAGCCGTAAAGCTCGTGCGCGGCGGTGCGCGGGTCGGTGTCGGGGTAGTGCTTGCTCTTGACCTGCGTGGCAAGGCGGCGCGTCCAGCCCTCGATCAGGGCGGCAGGCTCCACCGCCTCCTCGGTATAGCTCTCATTCGTTTCCACGGCGGCGGTGTAGGTGGGCGGCTCGTCCGTGATGTCCTCCTCGGACTCCAGCCCCCGTGCCAGCTCCACGGCCACCTCCAGCGTGTCCGCGTCGTCGTACTCCATCGCGCCCCGGTCGATGTCCAGATTGCCCGTGTAGACCTCCGCGTCGATCACGCCGTACTCTCCGAGGGCCGTGCCCTCGTACTCGCGCTTCTTGCGGTCGTTGAACTTGACCACGAGGAAGCCGTTGATCTTCTTGATCTTTCTCATGCTGCCGTCATTCCTTTCTGCCCTGCCATCTTCAGACCGGGTGGGGCAGTTCCCGGTGACGCCCTTCCGGGCGTTTCGGCTTAGTGGTGGGTCGCTTCAAAGTTCTCAATCGCCCAGCGGTTGCCCGTGGCGTACACGGCCCGCCGCGTCCGCTCCTGTGGCGTTTCCCGCCTCGGCATGGCCGCCAGTGCCTCCATCATGCCGCACCTTGGGCAGATGTCCGTCTGGTTGTCCGCTCGCGACAGCGCGGGCGGCTCGTCGTATGCTCGCCCACACAGCGGGCAGATGTGCGGTTGCTCCTTCATGCTGCTGCTCCTTCCTGCAAAGCTCATCCGGCCAGTGGCGGGATGACGCGGATCGTGTCGTGGTACTTGTTCAGAATGATTAGCTCGCCGTTTGCTTTCTGCTTCACGACCAGCCAGTTCTCCGGGGCGAGGCCCGCTTGCCCGAGCCGGATCTTCTGCTTGCGGGTGGGCTTCTTGCCGCGTCTCATGATCTGCCTCCTTTCCTTTTCTCGGCGTTTGTGGTAGAGCAAAAGCGAACGGCGGTCGGCGGAATTAAATCTAAGAGTCGCTTAGGTGTTGGTGGGCTTTAGCAGTCCGTCAGGGTGTCGCCCTTGACCTCGTAACGATTGGGGCCGATGATGACGAAGGCCAGCATATTGGTCGTGCCGTCATGGTTGACCTGATTGATCGCCTCGTCCAGCTTGCCGTTGGTGACGTGGACTTTCTCCATGCTGCCGGTGCCGGTGTCCAACAGGCCGAAGCCGTTGGCCTCCCCCGGGGTATCTCCGACAGTGGTGAGGGCCATCTCGTCGGGGGTGATCTCGTTGCGGCCCGGTTCCAAGTTGAAGCCCGCCTCCGCCTCCTTCAAGGCGTCGTTCGTCTCTTCCAGTGTGGCCTCGCCAGTGGTGTACTTGAACAGGATGTCTGCGATGTCGTTCTTCATGTTGTCGTTCTCCTTCTGAAAAACGCCTCCGCCGCTCGCTTTTACTCTACCGTTCGCCGATTTGCTATTTCATTTTCGGTCGGGGTGTGCTATGATTTACTTGCTTTATACTTAAATCAGGTTACACCCCTATTATAGTCTCCGTTCGGCTACTTGTCAAGCGGAAAGTCTCTGAAAATCTACTTTTTGACGGGAGGCATTTTATGTCCGAATTAGTTGATAGAATTGAACAGGCCATAAAGGAAAAGGGCAGTAATTTCAAGCGCGTCGAGCGTGAGTGTGGTCTCGGAAATGGTACTATAAAGCGGTGGGGTGAACAGAGCCCCCGCCTCGACAAGCTCGTCCTTGTCTCCGAATATCTACAAATCTCTCTGGACTATCTCGTCTTTGGGCGTAGCTGTTCGGAGACTGCACAGGAGAATGACCGCAATGCGGCTTTCGAGCACCTCAAGCAAGAACAAGGTCTGACCTGCGACGGTTCGCCGTTGGAGGACGAGGAAGCCGATCTGATCGCCATGTATCGCCTCTTGCCGGAGGAGCAACAGGAGGACATTTTTGACCTCGTTCATCTCAAATATCGAAAGCACGTCGAACGGAAAAAAGAGTCTATTTACTGGACGTATCACAACGGCAGCTCCGTAACAAAAAGCGGCACCGCCGAGGACGCTGAAGCCCAAGGTGGAACCGCTTGATTTTTTGCGCTGTTTTGATTTAGTTGTAAATCTGTTTTCTGTAGAATTGAAAAACGCCCGCGCCGCACTCGCAAAACGCCCGAAACCATTGAAAACAGGGCAATTCTACAGCTTTTCGCAGTTTTGACCGAAATGTAGAATTGCTCGCCGCCTGTTTTGGCCCGGTTCGCCGCCCCGCCGCGCACGCCTCGCACGGCCAGCGCACGCCCTAATCCCCACCGATCCGCGCCGAAAAGCCCCGTTTTCCCGAAAATTCGCACGCTCTAACGCTCCGTTAGCACGCTTGCCCCTCTTGCAATCCGCCGCCGCGTCTGCTACAATAGCAGCATGAGCCGCGAAGCTCTCGTCCTCTTGGTCTGCTGCTGTGACTTCCGGGACAGGGCCGAGCGGCTCATACCATCTAAAAGCCTCAGAAATGCCGTTATACGGGCGTTTCCGGGGCTTTTTCATATTCTGCGTATGTGTGCGCCTCGCCGCGCCGCCGCCGTTGTGCGGCCTCGTGGGCGTGAAAAAAGCGCCGACCGCCGCCGACGCATCCTCATCTCAAGATTGTTGATAATTCGCGCCTCCGTCCCGCGCCGAAAGTCGCCGTTTCCCGCGTATTTCAAGGGTTTTCCCGCCGTCTCCCCCCTCATCCCGCCCTATCCCGCATTTCTCAAATATCCTGTCTCCCCACACTCTCAAAATACTGCCAAAGGTGAAGTGCGTAGATAGACTGAAAACTGCGGAAGATGATATTTCTAACTGTGCCGTTTTCCGTGCGTTTCTTCACCAAGACCTTATCTGATTTGTTCAACTTTTGCCTTGACAAGGGGGAAAAGGGAGACTATAATCTGCCAGTCAAAAAATGATGGAGATTTTAGTTATGAAGAAAAAAAGTTTATCTGCCCTGTTCCAGCCGGTGGAGCTCACGCAGGGCGAATGCTGGAAGACGATTTTGGCGTTTTCTTTCCCAATCATTGTTTCCTATTTGTTGCAGCAGGTCTATACGATCAGCGATGCGGCGATCGTTGGCCAGACACTGACGGCGCAGGAGGTCGCGGGCGTCAACGATACGACGTCGCTTATCTTTATCTTCCTGCAATTTGCTTTCGGCGTCAGCGCGGGCTTCTGCGTGGTCACATCTTGTAATGTCGGTGCGCACAATCCTGCAGGCGTGCGTCGCTCGCTGACAACGCAGATCGTTCTTTCCGCCGCGCTGACGGTCATCCTGACGGTGCTTGCGCTGCTTCTGCTCGATCCGATGCTTGCGTGGATCAATGTGACGCCGGACAACGGCGAGGTCTACCGCGCGGCCTATACCTATTGCGCGATCATTTTTGCAGGCATCGGTGCGCAGCTGTTCTATAACTTCATCTGCTCGTTCCTGCGCAGCATGGGTGACAGCGTGACGCCGCTGGCGTTCCTGCTGTTCTCCACGGTACTGAACGTGGGACTCGACCTGCTGTTTATCATTGTGTTCCGCTGGGGTGTCGCCGGGGCGGCCATCGCCACGGTGAGCGCGCAGCTCATCAGCACGCTGGGCTGCTTTGCCTATGCTTTCTCCAAATATCCCGAGCTGCGCCTGCATCAGGAGGACTGGCAGATCACGCGCCATGATGTGACGCGCCATCTGATCCAGGGCATCCCGCTCGGTCTTCAATTTTCCGTGCTGGCGATCGGCATCATTGTGGTGCAGAGTATCGTCGTCCAGTTTGACATGCTGAACGGCGTGATGGTCTCTAATTCCGCGCAGAATGGCTTTGGCGCGGCAAACAAGGTCAATAGCCTGCTGATGACGCCGCTCAATGGCCTCGGCTCCGCGATGACGAGCTTCACGGCGCAGAACCTCGGCGCGGGCGACACGAAGCGCATCAAAAAGGGCACGATCCAGTCGATTATCATCATGCTCATCATGGCGGCGTGTTCCATTCTGATTGGCCTCCTGCTGACGATCAACGGCACCTATCTTCACATCTTCCTCAGCGCGGATAAGGTGACGGCGGAGACGCTCCGCTTTGGCAATTCCTACCTCTATATCGACCTGTCGCTCTACGCGTTCTTGGGGCTTATCTTTGTCGCGCGAAACTGGGTGCAGGGCATCGGCAAGCCGCAGTTCGTGCTGGGCGCGGGAGCGGCCGAGCTTGTCGCGCGCGTTGCCGTCTGTCTGTTGCTGCCTGCGGCGCTCGCGGGCGGCGTGGTCAGCGCGGAGGCACCGCAGGCGGCGGTCTACGGCCTGTGCGTGGCTGACCCGTTTGCGTGGATGTCAGCCGACGCGGTGCTGTGCATTCCGCTTATCAAGAACATCATGCGCGAAAACTACGACTATCTTTACGGCAGCGGCCAGAAACTCATTGAGCGATAAAAAGAACCATAAACTTGCCCCCTCCGTATTTTGAATACGGAGGGGGCAAGTGTTGTTCATAATGAGACGGAGAAATTTGTTGTCAGTCGATGTTCTTCAGACCGTCATATAGATCGTTGAAGGACATTTCCTGACGGCATCTTCCGTAGGAGAGCTCTTTGTTTTCGCCAAATTCCAGCAAGAAGCATTTGGCAAGCTCTTCCACGGTCTGCTCAAGCGTCGTAAAAAACTGTTCATAGGCAAACTTGTTTGCTGCCGAGCCTTCTTCAAAGCAATTCACGATCAGCGATTCGGTCACCTGATCGAGCGGATACATTTTGATGTGCATCAGCTCATGAACGATGATCTCTTCAAAGTTTTCCTCCCGCTTGGGATTTGCAATATTCAGAAGAATGATTGCTTTTCTGTCGGCGCAGTCGATCTTGATGTCGCCGGTTTTCGGCCACGCGGGGTCTTCCACAAATTCAAGGCGGATATCCCACGTGGGTGTAATCCTCAGTTTCCGGATATATTTTTCAAAAAGTGCGGTCAAGGCCTGTTTTTCTACCATGGTATTCCTCCTGAACGTTCAATTTGCTGCATCAAAGCGTAACGGATCAGTCCTCGAACCATGCCACGGCGCGGATGGGCGAACCATCGCAGTTTTCGAGCTTGAGCGGGAAGCAGCTGAACGAAAACAACCCCTTGCCGCATTTGTCGAGGTTCTTGAGGTTTTCGATGTTGACGATGTCCTTATTTTGGAAGAGCTTTTTGTGGCGTGTCAGGTTTTCGTCTGCGATGGGGTCGAGGCCGATGACGTCGAAGCCGATGCCCTTGTAGTCGCCCGCGATGATGTAATCCATCGCCGCATCATCAAGGCAGGGATAGTCGCCAAAGTAGGCATCCGTCCCCCAGCGCTTGTCCCAGCCGAGGTGGAAGAGCAGAAAATCGGCATTTTCCGCGTCTTTGCCGTATTGCAGGATGCACTCGAGCGTGATGGCCTTGCCCTCGTTCAAGTCGCTGCACTCGATAACGAGCGCCTTGCCGATGAACTGTGAGGCGGGGAACGCGTCGAGCGTCGTGCGGCCGGCGAACAGATGCGCGGGCGGGTCCATGTGTGTGCCCGTGTGGGTGTACATGGTCAGCTTCGTCTCCTTGAAGCCGTCCTTTTCATAGGTGTTCGCGCCGGCGAAAATGGGTGTCTCCGTGCCGGGATAGACCGGCATATTTTCAGCGATGGTGTGGGTCAGGTCAAGCACGCGCATGGGAACATCTTCCTTTCTGTTGAAATCAAAATCAGAACACGAACTGCACCAGCAGCATATAGCACACCGTGCCGCCTGCGATGGAGAGCAGCATTTGTCTCTTCCACAGGTGCAGGCTGATCGTCACGGCGATGGCGATGAGCTCGGGCAGGCCGTAGGCAAAGTGCAGCACGTCAACATTGCGCAGGCAGTAGACGACGAGCATGCCGAAGATCGCGCCCGGCAGTGCTGAGCCGAGGTATTGGATGTACTTGGGCGTCGGCTTTTTCGGGTTGAAGACCAGAAACGGCAGGAAGCGCGTGAGCATCGTGCCGAGCGCGCAGAGGATGATGGTGATGGCCTGTTGTAAGATCGTCATTTTACCGCCTCCTGCGTCTTGGCTTCGACGGGCTTTCTCAGCGCGGTCAGCGCGACGAGGATGCAGATCATCGTGGGAATGAGGAAGTTGTCCGCACCGAAAATGAGCAGACACGCAACACTTGCGATAAGACCGATCCACGCGCTGAAATGGTGCTTTTCTTTGAGCCACTGGTCCATGAAGATGACCACAAACATCGCCGTCATCACAAAGTCGAGCCCCTCGGTATTGAAGCGCAGAAGCCCGCCGAGGATGCCGCCGAGCGTCGCGCCCAGGAACCAGTAAAATTCATCGAGCAGCGAGACGAAGAAGTAGAACCAGCCGCGGTCCACGCCCTCGGGGATCTCCGCCGTATAGTTGACGCTGAACGTCTCGTCGCACATCGCGTAGATGAGGTAGGGCTTTTTCCAGCCCGTGCCCTTGTACTTGTCGAGCATCGAAATACCGTAAAACAGGTGGCGCGCCTGGATCATCACCGCCGTCAGGAAGACCTGTACCGGCGCAAACGGCGCGAGCAGCATGCTCGTCGCGACAAATTCAAGGCTGCCGCCGAAGATGACGACGCTCATGATCATCGGATACCAGAAGCTAAAGCCCGACGTGCGCATATAGACGCCATAGGTCATGCCGAGAAATAAAAAGCCTGCGAAGATCGGGATGGTGTGCGGAAACGCGGCCTTCAGTGCCGCAACTGCGGGTGATTTGCTGTGCATGGGAACGGGAAACCTCCATGTGGTGATGAAACGAAGCAGAAATGCGCCGGTTATTTTTGCGCCCGGTGCATAAACTGACCTGAGGTGATACGATGTCCTGTCAGGACGCGCTGCCCGCCGCCGTCAGCGCCGCCGCGGCGGCCATGGCGCAGGCCACGCCCACCTCTGCCTGGCAGCCGCCCTCTGCTCCCGCTGTGGTGGCGTTTCTGGTGATCAGATAGCCGATGGCCGCCGCGTTAAACA
>ENA-OPCB01001712-OPCB01001712.1-human-gut-metagenome-genome-assembly--contig:-NODE-1712-length-12837-cov-3.238852_pt1 | contig 12837 bp, 10 predicted proteins | sample MGYA00241561_ERZ501473 | MGnify/ENA primary metagenome ERZ501473 (study PRJEB25962, sample SAMEA2042519) | human gut metagenome | biome: human gut; feature: human-associated habitat; material: faeces... | reverse complement strand
CTTGTCAAAGTTTCGTTGTTTAATTTACAAGGTGCACGCTCCATTCGCGGAACAGGTGTTATCTTAGCACCTACCGCCCCTTTTGTCAACACCTTTTTTCACTTTTTTCAAATTATTTTTCAGAGCCAGATAGAGACAAATCCATCCATTGATGTTATAATAGGAAAACCGTTTCATTTTGGAGGTATTTCCCTTGGATTTCCAACATATTGAGGCAACTTTCGGGAAGCTGGAGTACCGTTCGCTCTCGTTTTCGAAAGGTCTTAATATTATAGAAGCGCCGAATGAGTCCGGCAAGTCGACGCTTCTCGCGTTTCTTCGCGTGATGCTCTACGGCTTTCCGCCGCGGGAGCGCGGCGCGCTGGCGGACAAGAACCGCTACGCCCCATGGTCACTATCGCCGATGCGCGGCACGCTGGCTCTCACATGTCAAAAGGGCGACATTACGTTGCAGCGCGACACCGCGCGCGCGAATAGTCCCATGGGCCGCTTTTCCGCCGTCTATACCGGCAGCAGTGAAACGGTCGACGGCCTGACCGCCGCCGACTGCGGCGAAACGCTGCTCGGTGTCCCGTGCGAGGTCTACGAGCGCAGCGCGTTCATCCGCCAGAGCAGTCTGACGGTCGACGCGAGCACCGAGCTTGAGCGCCGCATCGCCGCGCTCATCACCACGGGCGAGGAGGGCCAGTCGTTCAGCGAGGCGTCCGCCGCGCTCAAAAAGCAGCTCAACGCCCGCAAATACAACAAGTCCGGCCGCATCCCCGCGCTCGAGGCCGAGATCAGCGCACAGGAGCGCGCGCTCGAGGAACTGTCGCAGCTCACGCGCAGCAAGCGCAAGGCCGAGGAAGCCCTCGCCTCATTCGATGCCGAGGAAGCCTCGCTGCGCGAACAGCTCCGCGCACACGATCTCTGCGATACGCAGGACGCCCGCCGCACCGCCGCGGAAGTGCAGCAGGCATGGCAGAGCACCGAAAGCAAAGCCGAATATCTTCGCCGCGCGCTGATTGAACAGAATGTGCCCGCGCGCGACGCGCTGGAGCAGGGCCGCGCAAGGCTCAACGCGCTCTCTTCCCTCAAGGTTGAGGCCGCGGACGCGCAGAAGCGCTGTGATGACGCCGAAACCGCTCTGTCTGATTTTGACGCAAGACCCGCCGAGCGCCCGCGCTCACTATTACCTTATATAATAGTAAGCGCCGTGCTATTGCTGCTCTTTATATTTGTTTCCGCATTGCCCAGCCCTGTCGCTCTGGCCGGGTGCATCGTCTCCGGCGCTGCGCTGGCTGCACTTCTTGTCTTAAACTGGAACAACGCACGCAAAGTTCGCGCCGCATATGAGGAAAAGCGCGGTGTCTTAGAGCAAGCCCTGCGCGATGCGCGTTCTGATGCCGCCGCACAGCAAAAGCTGTATGATGCCGCCGTGCGCGAGCTGCTCGTGCTCATCCCCGCGGGCGACATCTCCCGCGTTGGCGCATATCTCGACGCCGCGCTGCAAAAATACGCCGAACTGGACGCCCTGGCGCGCGAGGCGCGCGACCTGTCGCTGCGCTGCGAGCTGCTTTCCGCCCGCGCGCCGAAGGGTGACGTTCCCGACGAGCCAGTTGTGCGCCCCGCACGCTCCCGTGCGGAGCTGCAAACTGCGCTCGACGCGCTCGCACGGTGCCGTCGTGAAGCGCAGAGCACCTTTGACTACACCTCCGGCCGCTGCCGCGCCATCGGCGACGCCGCCGAGCTTGAAGCCGCACTCACGCAGAAGCGCGACGAGCTTGCACAAAAACAAGCGGAATACGACGCCATCGCCCTCGCGATGGAATCGCTGCAAAGCGCGAATACCGCACTGCAAAACCGCTTTTCTCCCGCGCTCAGCCGCCGCGCCGGCGAGCTTTTCTCCCGCCTGACGGGCGGCAAATACGAAAGTGTCCTGCTTGACCGCACGTTTTCCGCGCAGGCGGGCGAAACGGGCGAGAGCGTTTCCCATGACGCACAGCTTTTGAGCCTCGGCACGCTCGACCAGCTGTATCTTGCCGTGCGCCTCGCCATCTGCGAAAGCGCCCTGCCCGCGGACGATCCCCCGCCCATCGTGCTCGACGATGCACTTGTCCGCTTCGACGACGAGCGCTGCCGCGCCGCGCTCGAGCTTTTATTAGAGGAAAGCAAATCCCGTCAAATTCTGCTTTTCACCTGCCAGCACCGCGAGAGCGCGTATCTCTCCAGCCGCGACGGCGTCACATTCCTGTCCCTATAATCCCAAATTGATAAAGGAGAAATTGAATGACCACACTGCAAGCCCTTCCCCTGCCTTCCAACTTCGAAGACCTCTGCGAGCTGTTTTTGCTCTACATCGCGTACAGCACCCTCGGCTGGTGCGGCGAGATGCTATACTGCTCCATCCCCAAGGGTCACATCTGCGAAAAGAGAGGCTTCCTCAACGGCTTCCTCTGCCCCATTTACGGCCATGGCGCGCTGCTCGTGCTGTATCTTCTGCACGGCGGCTTCCAGAATCCGGTGCTCACGTTCATCTTCGGTGCGATCGTCACGTCGATCCTTGAATACTTCACGAGCTGGATCATGGAAAAGCTCTTCCACATGCGCTGGTGGGACTACTCCCATTATAAATTCCAGATCAATGGCCGTGTGTGCCTTCTGAACTCCACGTGCTTTGGCCTTGCGTGCGTGCTGCTGTGCCACCTTGTCCAGCCCTGGCTGTGGGAGCACATCGTGAATCTCGGCCCTACCATCACCGTGCCGCTCGCGTCCTTCATCTTCGGCATCTATCTGATGGACACCGTGCTCTCCATCCGCAGCGCCATCCAGCTCAGCGCTCAGATGGGCAAGCTGCGCGAGCTGCAATCGGAGCTCAAGGACTATGTCGCCGAAAAGCGTGAGGAGAGCCAGGAGCGCAAGGCCGAGCGCCGTGCCGAGGTGCGCGAGCGCGCCCGCATGCTGCGTGACGGTGCGGATATCTTCGAGCGCCGCCTGCTCCACTCCCACCCCGACATCCGCAAGTCGCGTGAAGACCTGCTCACCGCGATCCGCGCCCGCCTGAACGAGAGCGAGACCGAGGCCAAGAAAGCTGCCGACGAGCTCTTCGGCGATGAGCGCAAGGCGTAATTTGCCAGCCCGCACGCGGTTGACTTCCGCGCGCAAACGGTATAAACTAAGCGCGCCGCTGGTCAACCGGCGGCACACCACGCAGCAAAGGAGAATACTGATCTATGAGCGAATGCACCCATAATTGCTCTACCTGCGGCGAGAGCTGCGCTGAGCGTGCAACGCCGCAATCCTTGCGCAAAGCGCCGCACCCCGAAAGCCACATCGGCAAGGTGTTCGGCGTTGTGTCCGGCAAGGGCGGCGTCGGCAAGTCCATGGTCACGAGCCAGCTCGCCGTCACGCTGCACCGCCGCGGTTACAAGGTCGGCGTCATGGACGCCGATATCACCGGTCCCTCCATCCCGCAGGCCTTCGGCGTGCACGACAAGGCCGTCGGCACGCAGACCGCGCTCTACCCCTGCGTCAGCCACAGCGGCATCGAGGTCATGTCCATCAACCTGCTTTTGGAGGATGAGACCGATCCCGTCATCTGGCGCGGCCCCGTCATCGGCGGTGTCGTCCAGCAGTTCTGGACGGATGTTGCCTGGGATGTGGACTATCTGTTCGTCGATATGCCCCCCGGCACGGGCGACGTGCCACTGAGCGTCTTCCAGTCCATCGCGCTCGACGGCATCATCGTCGTCACCTCCCCGCAGGAGCTTGTCTCCATGGTCGTGGAGAAGGCCGTGAAGATGGCTGAAAAGATGGACGTCCCCATCGTCGGCGTCGTGGAGAACATGAGCTATGTCGCCTGCCCCGACTGCGGCAAAAAGATCTATCTCTTCGGCGAGGGCAAGAGCGAAGAGGCCGCAAAGCGTCACAATCTCCCCCTGCTTGCCCAGATGCCCATCGACCCGAAGCTCGCCGCCCTCGTGGACGCGGGCAAGATCGAAGAGTTCGAGGGCACATGGCTGAACGCCGCCGCCGATGCGCTCGAAAAGACGCGCAAGCGCGCCGAATAACAAAAAACAAGCGCAAAAAATCGCACCTCGTTCGAGGTGCGATTTTTTATGTTCTGTTTGTGGCTCAGTCGTTGGAATAGTTGTCGAAGTAGCCCTGAATGTAAACGATGGGCGTGCCCTTGTCGCCGCTGCCGCTCGTCAGGTCGCAGAGCGAGCCGATCAGGTCGGTCAGGCGGCGGGGCGTCGTGCCCTCGGACACCATGTTGCCGACCAGGCTCTCGCTGGTCTTCTCGCGGATGCGCTCTTCGATGGCTTCCTTCAGCGCCTCGCCCTTGAGATCGCCGAAGTCATTGTCGGCGAGGTACTTGAGCTTCAGCTCGTTCGGCGTGCCGACAAGGCCCTTGGTGTAGCCGGGGGAGACGACGGGGTCAGCGAGCTCCCAGATCTTGCCGACGGGGTCTTTGAACGCACCGTCGCCGTAGACCATGGCCTCGATGTGCTTGCCGCTGGCCTTGCTGAGTCTCTCGCCCAGCTCCTCGGCAACGGCCATGCAGTCGCGCGGGAAGAGCTTAACGGTCTCCTCGGTCGCCTTGTTGGAGCCGAGCAGGCCGTATTCGGCGTTGTAGCCGCTGCCGTCGACGCTTCTGTTGAGCAGATCGTCGAGGCCGAGCACCACGCGGGCGCCAGCGGCCTTGAGCAGGCGCTTGCTGCGCGCGCGGGTGTGGATGTCGCAGGTGATGACGGCGTCGGTGTAGTCGCACAGCGTCTGCACGCGATTGCCGAAGATGACCTCGACCTCAGCGCCGGCGTCGGTGATGATGCCGGAGTAGAAGTCGATGTAGTCGACGCCCGTGAACGGGTGCACCGCCGCGCCGAATTTCTTGCGGAATTGTTCGAGCGTCAGAACATCGCTGTACGGGTCGACGCCCGCCTCGTCGAGCTTGTCCCAGTCGACAAGGCCGTTGCCCACCTCGTCAGAGGGGTAGGAGAGCAGCAGCACGATCTTCTTGCAGCCCATCGCCATGCCGCGCAGCAGCAGGGAGAAGCGGTTGCGGCTCAGGATTGGGAACGCGACGCCCACGGTGCCGCCGCCGGTCTTTTCGCGCACGTCTTTCGCGATCTGGTCGAGCGTTGCGTAGTTGCCCTGCGCACGCGCCACGACGGATTCCGTCACGGCGACGACGTCGCGGTCGCGCGGCTCGATGCCCGCTTCCTTCCACGCTTCCATCACGGAAGCGGCAGCGACCTCAGCAATGTTATCTCCCTCGCGGATGATGGGTGCGCGCACGCCGCGCACGACAGTTCCGATCGTTCTCATCTTGATCTCCTTTTTATTTTATAGTCAGCGCACAAGGCGCTCTTGCAAAGTCATACAGTCTAGTATTATAATCACGGTATAGGGATAAGTAAAGCATCGTTTTTTGATAATAAATATAAATCATTCTTATGGTTTAAGATCAGGAGGGTTTGCCAAATGGTCAAGCTGGAGCTTTACCGCGTCTTCCGCGAGGTCGCCGAGGCCGGGAATATTTCCCTGGCAGCGGAGAATCTCTACCTTTCGCAGTCCGCCGTCAGCCAGAGCGTCAAGCAGCTCGAGCAGCAGCTCGGCACGCGTCTTTTCCTGCGCTCGCCGCGCGGCGTCACGCTCACCGAGGACGGCCGCCTCTTATTTGAATATGTGCGCAGCGCCATGGGTCTTCTCGAGACCGGAGAAGATAAGCTCCAGCAGTCGCGCACGCTTCAGGCCGGCACGCTCGTCATCGGCGCGAGCGACACGGTGACAAGTCAATTCCTGCTGCCGCATCTCGACGCCTTCCACCGCCGCTATCCCAACATCCACATCCGCATCATCAGCGGCCGCAGCTATAAGGTGCTGGGGCTTCTCCGCGCCGGAAGGGTCGATATCGCCTTTGCGAGCGCCCCCGGCGATGCGGACGACTTAGAGCACATCCCCTGCTTTGAAACGCATTCCTGCTTTGTCGCCGCGCCGGACTACCCCTGCGACTTCACCCGCGCCTACACGACCGAGGAGATCGCCGCATTCCCGCTCATTCTTCTTGAAAAGAAGGCCTCCTCGCGCACTTACCTTGAAAAATACTTCCTCCAAAGCGGCGTCAGGCTCACACCCGAGATCGAGCTCGGCGCGCGCAGCCTTCTTGTCGACCTGGCGAAGATTGGCTTCGGCGTTGCGGGCGTCACGCGCGAATTCGTCCAGGGCGAGCTCGCCGCGGGCGAGATCCGCGAGCTTTCCACTGCTTTTTCCATCCCGCCGCGCACCGTCGACCTCTGCATGCTGCGCAACGTTTCGCCCAGCGCCGCAACCGAACGTTTTGCCCGCGATGTGCTTGAAAAATTACAGGGCAAATCCGTTTCCGTTTAAATTCTGCAAGGTTTCCGTCATTTTGCGCATTGAGTCTGCATAATTTTTGTCATTTTCGCCAAGGCGATTTTCTTGACAAGATTTTTGCGGCATGTTACCCTCTTTTTCGCTGCAACGAGCGAAGATACACGGTTTTCAGGATCTTTTTGAAACTGAAAGCGCTGGAAAACTCTGGAGAACTCATTCAGTTGGGTGCCGAAGGGGCAAGGCCTTTGCTAAAATTGTTAAGGCTGAATCTCTCAGGCAAAAGGACGGAGAGCATCGGCACCATGCCGGTTTTTCCGTCCTCACTTTTTCTCTCTATTGTTTTTTAAGCTGTCGATCTTCTGTTGGATCGGCAGCTTTTTATTTTTTGCATTTTCGACTTTACAATATAAGGAGAGCATCATGGCTTCATCATTCGAGACCACCCTTTTCCCTATCGTTCAGACCATCAATGAATACCTGAGCAACTATGTTCTGGTCTTCCTGCTGCTCGGCGTCGGCATCTGGTACACGATCAAAACGCACTGCGTGCAGGTCCGCTGCTTTAAGGAGGGCTGGAACCGCGTGTTCGGCAACATCACCCTCAACGGCAAGAAGGGCGGCGGCGGAATGAGCTCGTTTCAGGCGCTCGCCACTGCCATCGCCGCCCAGGTCGGCACCGGCATCATCGTCGGCGTCGCGGGCGCGATCCTCACCGGTGGCCCGGGCGCGGTGTTCTGGATGTGGGTCATCTCGTTTTTCGGCATGGCCACGATCTACGCGGAAGCGACGCTCGCGCAGGAGACGCGCATCGTCGAGCCCGACGGCACGATCAAGGGCGGTCCTGTCTACTACATTACGACAGCCTTCAAGGGGAAATTCGGCAAGTTTCTCGCAGGCTTCTTCGCCGTCGCCATCACGCTGGCGCTCGGCTTTATGGGCTGCATGGTGCAGTCCAACTCCATCGGCGCAACGATGGAAACCGCGTTCGGCATCCCGTCGTGGGTCATCGGCGTCGTGCTGATCGTCATCTGCGCCTTCATCTTCCTCGGCGGCGTGCAGCGCCTTGCGTCCGTGACGGAAAAGGTCGTGCCGCTCATGGCGGCGGTATTCCTCTTCGGCGGCCTCATCGTGCTTGTCGTTCGCATCAAGTACATTCCCGAGACCTTTGCCATGATCTTCCGCTACGCCTTTGAGCCGCAGGCCATCGTCGGCGGCGGCTTCGGCTACGCCATCAAGCTCGCCATCTCCCAGGGCGCGAAGCGCGGCCTCTTTTCCAACGAGGCCGGTATGGGCTCCACGCCCCACGCCCACGCGCTCGCCAACGTCAAAAATCCGCACGAGCAGGGTACCGTCGCCATCATCGGCGTGTTCATCGACATGTTCGTCATCCTGACGCTCAACGCCCTCGTCATCATCTCCACACTTTACGCAGGCGACGGCCCGCTCGCCGGCTGCGGCGCAGCGGCGCTGAGCAGCACCTTCAATAAGACGAACCTTGCCCAGTGCGCGTTCGGCACGGTGTTTGGCTACAAGGCGGGCAGTATGTTCGTCGCGATCTGTCTGTTCTTCTTCGCGTTCTCCACGATCCTGAGCTGGAACCTGTTCGGCAAGATCAACATGGTCTACCTCTTCGGCAAAAAGAGCGCCAACGTCTACACGCTGCTCGCGCTGATTCTCATCTTCCTCGGCACCACGATGTCCAACGACCTCGTCTGGGAGCTGAGCGACATGCTCAACCAGCTCATGGTCATCCCCAACGCCATCGCCCTGCTCGCCCTGACGAGCCACGTCGTCAAGCATTCCCACACGCCCGACCGCCTGTCCGGCCGGGAAAACGGCTGATATTCCCCAAAAAAGCACAAAAGAGCGCGGCTTTTGATAAAAGCCGCGCTCTTTTTTCATGCTCCACCCGCATTTTTTAAGGTTTTGCGGCGTGATTCCTTTTCGGAATGGTATTCCATTTTCCATTCATTAAAAATATAAAAGTTCATCATCAATTTGCATAATATTTTTGATGAATCTTTGGCGGTTTTGAAGCCGCCGCTTCTCTTGACTTCTTCTTTACGGCATGTTACGCTTTTACTGCTGAAACAAACGAATATCTACCGATGACGCTTTCGGGATCTCGCAAACCGGAGGCCGAGGAAACTCTGGAGAACTCATTGAATTGAGTGCCGAAGGTGCAAGGCCGTAATGGTCGAATCTCTCAGGCAAAGGGACAGAGAAGCAGGACGTTTTTACGTCGTCGCACCGTTTCTCCTCCCCGCTCAACTGAATGCTACTTCCGGAGTTGCTGATTTTCGTATCGGCAACTTCTTTGTTTTTTAGGAGAGAGAGAGTTATGATTGAATCCATCGAAGCCGCACTGTTCCCAATTGTATGCAAGATCAATGAATATCTGAGCAACTACATCCTTGTGTTCCTGCTGCTCGGCATTGGTTTCTGGTACTCCATCAAGACCCGCTTCGTCCAGATCCGCTGCTTCAAGGAGGGCTGGAACAGCGTGTTCGGCAACCTGTCGCTGCGCGGCAAGAAGCATGACAGCGGTATGAGCTCCTTCCAGGCGCTCGCCACCGCCATTGCCGCTCAGGTCGGTACGGGCAACATCGTCGGCGCTTCCGGTGCCATCCTCACCGGCGGCCCCGGCGCCATCTTCTGGATGTGGCTGATCGCCTTCTTCGGCATGGCCACGATCTACGCGGAAGCGACGCTCGCCCAGGAGACCCGCATCGTCGAAAAGGACGGCAACGTCAAGGGCGGTCCTGTCTACTACATCACGACGGCCTTTAAGGGCGGCTTCGGCAAGTTCCTCGCCGGCTTCTTCGCCATCGCCATCACGCTGGCGCTCGGCTTCTTCGGCTGCATGGTGCAGTCCAACTCCATCGGCTCGACGATGCAGACCGCCTTCGGTGTCCCGTCCTGGATCGTCGGTCTCGTGCTCGTCGCCATCTGCGGCTTCATCTTCCTCGGCGGCGTGCAGCGCCTCGCCTCCGTCACCGAGAAGGTCGTTCCCATCATGGCCGCGATCTTCCTGCTCGGCGGTCTCATCGTTCTCATCGCGCGCATCAAGTATGTCCCCGCGACCTTCGGCATGATCTTCAAGTATGCCTTCGCTCCGCAGGCCATCATCGGCGGTGGCTTCGGCTATGCCATCAAGACCGCCATTTCTCAGGGTGCAAAGCGCGGCCTGTTCTCCAATGAGGCCGGTATGGGTTCTACCCCCCACGCCCACGCCATGGCCAAGGTGGAAAAGCCCCAGGACCAGGGCGTTGTGGCCATGGTCTGTGTGTTTATCGACACCTTTGTGGTCCTGACCATAACCGCCCTGGTGATGATTACCAGCGGCGCGCTGAACGTGGGCGACATGGCTGCCAATCCGGCGGCGGAGAACATGGCCCAGGTGGCGTTTTCCACTGTGTTCGGCAGCTTCGGCAATTTCTATGTGGCCATCTGCCTGCTGTTCTTTGCCTTCTCTACCATCATCGGCTGGTACTTCTTCGGCGAGCAGAACGTGAAGTATCTATTCGGTGTGAAGGCTGTCAAGGTCTACGCCTGCATTGCGGTGGTGTGCGTGGCCCTGGGGGCTGTGCTGGAGGCTCCCCTGGTCTGGAACCTCTCCGACCTGTTCAACAACCTGATGGTAATCCCGAACGTACTGGGTCTGTGGGCACTGTCCGGCACAGCAAAAGAGTTGTATGAAGACTGGAAGAAACAGGCTCCTGCAAAAGTTAAATAAGAGATTACGTATACATCACGATACATGTCTATCTAGGGGAAAAGCGTCCGAAAGGGCGCTTTTTTCCTTGGGATAAAAAGGCGCCCATGAACCACTTGACGGATGGTTTGCCATATACTATAATAAAGCCGAAAACTGAATGGTCGAAATACAGGTGCAGATGCACAAAAGGAACCGGGTGAAAATCCTGGACAAGACCGTTGCCGTGTTTAGCTCAAAGGGATGTGCAGAGAAAAGCTTTCTCAGCCACTGGAAAATTCCGGGAAGGCGCACATACCGCTGATTTCAGCAGCTATCAGTCGGAATACTTGCCTGTGTTTTACTCGTTTCCAAACGGGTGTTGTCTGTTTTCTACGGAACTCTGGAAAACAGATGAAGAAACTGTGGAGAGCAGCATGGTTCAAAGATATTTTGAAGGATGCTTTGCTTTGCTGTTTTGTCAACACAAGACATCGTTTGGAAAATTCCGAACGGTGTCTTTTTTATGTCAATCTCCGGTCGGAAAAAGAGTGACCATCAGAAAGAAAAGAGGAAGCGTTATGGAACAAAAAACAAAAATATGGCTCAGTGATTTTTTGGTTTTAAATTTTGGTACCTTGCTGACAGCGATTGGAAGCTACTTTTTTAAGTTTCCAAATAACTTTTCTACCGGTGGCGTCACCGGTATCTCGGTCGTGCTTGCCCACTACTACCCGCAGTTGAGCAACGGTACCATTGTATCAGTCATCAATATCGCCCTGATGGTGGTCGGTCTGCTGCTGCTGGGCAAGGAGTTCGGATTTAAAACCTTTTATGTCACCATTGCTTTTTCGGCAATGCTCAAGATATTTGAAGTTCTCTTTCCGCTGACGAAGCCTTTGACCGACCAGCCGTTTATGGAGCTGCTGTTGGGCGTTTTCCTGCCGGCGTGGGGTTCGGCGCTGCTGTTTAACATCGGTTCTTCTACCGGTGGTACCGACATCATTGCGATGGTCGTCAAAAAATACTTTAAATGTCACATCGGAAAGGCGCTGTTGGTGGTAGACTTTTTTATCACGGTAATGACCTTTGTTGCCTTCGGTCCGACCACAGGGTTATTCTCGATGGTGGGTCTGGTGATTCGTTCCTTTGCGGTTGACTTTTTCCTGGAGGACATGAACACCTATAAGTCCTTTACCATCATTACTGACAAACCGGAGCAGATTTACAACTTTATTACCATCACCCTCCATCGCGGAGCGACCGTCTACCATGCGGAAGGCTTGTATGAACACACCGACAAGACGGTTATCCTGACGGCGCAGAATAAGAAACAGGGAATTCGTTTGCAGGAAGCCATCAAGCAGGCGGACCCGCACGCCTTTGTGTTGATTACCAACACCAGCGAAGTCATTGGAAAAGGATTCCGCGGCGGTAACTAAAAAAACAAGAGCAACACAAACGCCTGCTTTGGAAAAAAAGCAGGCGTTTGTGTTCAAATTTTCGTTGACGGGAAATAGATAGATTGATACAATGGTAAAAAGGAATTTAAAACGGTGCAGTTTGTACCGAACAGGGGGAAAATCGGATGGAAATATTAAAGCAACGAATTTTGAAGGACGGTAAGGTCAAGGAAGGAAATGTGCTGAAGGTGGACAGCTTTTTGAATCACCAGATGGACATCCGCCTGCTGGATGAAATGGCCGGTGATCCGGTTTCTGCTTTCGGAGGTGTATTGATTACGAATGGTGTCATCGACAAAGAAGCTGCGGAAGAAATCAACAAGATTTTGACCATCGAAGCGTCGGGCATTGGAATTGCTGTGGCAGCCGCACCGCACTTTGACTATGCTCCGGTCGTCTTTGCTAAAAAAAGCAAGTCGAAGAATCTGGATGGGGAGCTGTACACCTCGCAGGTCACCTCCTTCACCAGAGGAACCACCTTTGATGTGCAGGTTTCCAAAAAATATCTCAACCCGGGTGACCGCGTGCTGATTATTGATGACTTTCTGGCTAAAGGACAGGCGTTGCTGGGTCTGCTGGACATTGTGGAGCAGTCGGGCGCAACCGCAGTCGGCTGCGGCATTGTCATCGAAAAAGGCTTCCAGGAGGGCGGACAGATGCTGCGGGAGGAGGGCATCCGTCTGGAGTCGCTGGCAATTATCGACCGGTTTGAGGATGGCAGACCGATTTTTCGTGACTAAATAACAGAAAGGGGACTTTGGAATGCGGATGTACGATTTGATCGAGAAGAAAAAGCGGGGACACGCCTTGGACAAGGCTGAAATCTGCTGGATGATCCAGTCTTATACCGCAGGGCAGATCCCTGATTATCAGATGGCAGCCTTTTTGATGGCAGTTTGCTTTCAGGGGATGGATTTGCAGGAAACTACCGAGATGACGCTGGCAATGGCACATTCGGGACAGATGGCAGATTTAAGCGACATTGCCGGTGTGAAGGTGGACAAGCACTCCACAGGCGGTGTGGGCGACAAGACCACCCTGATTGCAGCTCCGATGGCTGCTGCCTGCGGGATTCCGATTGCCAAGATGTCCGGCAGAGGGCTGGGCTTCACCGGCGGCACGGTGGATAAGCTGGAATCCATCCCGGGTTACCGCACAGTGCTGCCGCGGGAGGAATTTTTCGAGATTGTCAACGAGGTCGGCATCTCCCTCATCGGGCAGAGCGGGGAGATGGCAGTCGCAGACAAAAAAATCTACGCCTTGCGGGATGTGACAGCGACGGTGGACAGCCTGCCGCTGATTGCTTCGAGCATTATGAGCAAGAAGATTGCTGCCGGAGCGGAC
>ENA-OPCB01001709-OPCB01001709.1-human-gut-metagenome-genome-assembly--contig:-NODE-1709-length-12854-cov-2.343933_pt1 | contig 12854 bp, 14 predicted proteins | sample MGYA00241561_ERZ501473 | MGnify/ENA primary metagenome ERZ501473 (study PRJEB25962, sample SAMEA2042519) | human gut metagenome | biome: human gut; feature: human-associated habitat; material: faeces... | reverse complement strand
GGACCTGCCTCTTGAAGAAGCGGCACAGCAGGTTCATCGTCTTGCGCTGCGCCCCTGCACTCATCCGCTGTGGGGTAAGCGTTCGTACTAAATCATAATGCCGCAAGGAGGAATGCAAGATGTATATCCCTAAACTGCACAAAATCTGGCTTTGTCAAAATGACAATGGCGGTATCTATATGTATCCCAAAATGGCAAATCGTCACGGCCTGATTGCCGGTGCTACCGGTACAGGCAAAACCGTTACGCTCAAGGTGCTGGCAGAAAGCTTCAGTGAAATGGGCGTACCTGTTTTTCTGGCAGATATCAAGGGCGACGTTTCCGGTATGTGCCTGCCCGGTGAGGACAGCGAAGGCTTCCGCAAGCGTTTGAGAAATAAGCTTGGCCTGGAAACAGAATGGAAATTCGCCGGTTATCCGGTACGCTTCTGGGACGTTTACGGCAAAGGAGGCATTCCCGTACGCGCTACCGTTTCGGAAATGGGACCTGATCTGCTCAGCCGTCTGCTGGAGCTGAACGAAACCCAAAGCGGTGTAATGAATATTGTTTTCCGCGTAGCAGATGACCAAGGCCTGCTGCTGTTGGATTTCAAGGATTTGCGCAGCATGGTACAATACGTCGGTGATAATGCTGCCCAGTTCAAAACAAGCTACGGCAACATCACTCCCGCCAGCATCGGTGCTATCCAAAGAGCTTTACTGCGTCTGGAGGACCAGGGTGCGGATATTTTCTTCGGTGAACCGGCACTTGATATCAAGGACTGGTTTGCTACGGCAGAAGACGGCCGCGGCGTTATCAACCTGCTGCATGCTACCGAACTGTTCCAACGTCCGCTGCTCTACTCCACCTTCTTGCTGTGGATGCTTTCCGAGCTCTACGAAATGATGCCGGAAGCAGGCGATTTGGATAAACCCAAAATGGTTTTCTTCTTTGACGAAGCTCATCTGATTTTTAAGGATGCACCGCAATCCCTTTTGGATAAGATTGAACAGATTGTCCGCCTCATCCGTTCCAAGGGCATCGGTATTTACTTTATCACCCAACAGCCAACCGACGTACCCGAAAGCGTACTGGCACAGTTGGGCAACAAGCTGCAGCATGCACTGCGCGCCTACACTCCTAAAGAACGCAAGAGCCTTAAAGCTACCGCACAATCCTTCCGCGAAAACCCTGCATTAGATTCAGAAGCTGCCTTAGGCGAGCTTGGCACAGGCGAGGTCCTCGTTTCTATGCTGGACCCCGAAGGTATTCCTTCTATCGTACAGCGTGCTTATGTAATACCGCCGCGCAGCTATCTTGGCGTGTGTGATGACGCCAAACGCCAACAGCTGATCAAGGACTGCCCGCTCTACAGCAAATATGCAGAAGCTGTTGACCGTGAATCCGCCTACGAGCTGCTGACACAAAAAGCGCAAGAAGCACAGGCGGAAGCCGAAGCGGCAGCGAAGGCTGAAGCTGAAGCGAAGGAAGCAGCGCTGAGAGCAAAAGAAGAAGCCAAGCAGGCCAAGGAAGCGGAGCGTGCCGCCAAAGCTGCGGAACGTGAGCGCATTGCAGCAGAACGTGCTGCACAAAGAAGCAGCGGCCGCCAAACCAAGAGCGTGTTGGACAAGGTTTTGGACAGCGCTGTCAATTCCGCTACCCGCACAGTAGGCAACCAAATCGGCAGCAAGCTGGTACGCGGTATTTTAGGAAGTCTTTTCAAAGGTAAATAAAAAAATTCAGGACTGACGCACAGCCAAGGCGTCAGTCCTTTTAGTTTAGACATAGAAGCTATAATTATTTTTTGATTACCAGAGCCTGCAGCAGCAAATCCTCGGCAGCATCTGCCGGATTGCCGATAGCATGACCTTCGCCGCTGGGACAGTGCACCTTGTCGCCTGCATGCAGCATCATGGCCTTGCCGTTATCGTTGTACTCGGCAGTTCCCTGCAGCACCACGATAGTTTCGCTGTTGCCGTCGTGAATGTGATAGCCAAGGCTACAGCCCGGTTTAAGAGTTACCTTAGCGTACATTACTACGCTGTCATTAAGCATGCTCTCGTCAAGATAATGTTCAATAATTACGTCACCATTGCCACCAAAGCGGTTGGCGCAGATGTCTGTTTTGCTGTTTGTTATTTTCATAAGCAAAGCCCCCTCTTTTTGTACTTCTTCCATTATATGCCTATTTGACGCTGCAAGCAAATATTTCTCTGACAGCATATGTAAGTTATCTCCTTGACACTTACTGACAAAAACATTATACTTATGCTAACAACTTCATAAACAAAGCTTAGAGTGAGTCTGAAATTTAGCTCATGAAGGGGTACACCACCACGGGTGTAGCTTTTTCATGAGCTTTTTTATTACCCGAAAGGAGAAAATCATGCTTATCAACGGAGAAGAAAAAGCTTTAGCCTGCCCCACCGTGCTCAGCGAGCTGCTCACGCAGCTCGGCTATCGCGCTGCATTTGTTGCCATCGAGCTTAACGGCAATATCATCAGCAGGCGGACTTTGGCAGTACAACAATTACCGACGCCGATAAATTGGAAATCGTCAGCTTCGTAGGAGGTGGCTGAATGATTAGCAAGGAGGAAATCAATGCCGCACTTGGCAAAGGACTGACACAGGAGCAGCTCGACGCTCTGCATAACGCGCGCGTTGCTGTCGTAGGCCTCGGCGGACTTGGCAGCAACATAGCAGTCGCCTTAACCCGTCTTGGCATAGCTCAGCTTTATCTTTATGATTTTGACAGGGTAGAGCTTTCTAATCTCAACCGCCAATATTATTTTCTTGATGATATAGGGCATTACAAGGCCGACGCCCTTGTGAAGCATCTGCTCCGGATTAACCCCTACGCAACTTTGCATTCGCAGGTAGTCAAGGTAAATCAGGAAAATATCCCCGCACTTTTAGGTGACTGCGATATTATCTGCGAAGCGCTCGATGATGCTTCAAGCAAGGCTATGCTCGTGAGCACTGTTTTGAGCACCTGGAGTAATAAAAAGATTATCGCCGGCAGCGGCATTGCAGGCTTCGGCAAAGCTGAAGAAATCACCAGTAAAAAAATCAGAAAAAATCTTTATCTTTGCGGCGACGGCAGCAGCGATTTTCACGATTTACCGCTCTGCGGTGCGCGCGTCGCACTCTGCGCCATGCAGCAGGCACTGCTTGCCGCACGCATTATTTTAGACTTGGAGGAAAATTAAAATGACAAACGATACGTGGACTTTAGGCGGACACGAATTTCATTCCCGTTTTATTTTAGGCAGCGGCAAATATTCGCTGGACTTAATCAAAGCAGCCGTAGAGCAGGCCGGTGCGGAAATCCTTACACTCGCTCTGCGCCGCGCCAACAGCGGTGCTCTTGCCAACATTCTTGATTATGTGCCGGAAAACGTTACCTTACTGCCCAACACCAGCGGTGCACGTAATGCCGAAGAAGCAGTGCGCATCGCCCGCCTTGCACGCGAGCTTTGCCACACCTACTTTGTAAAAATCGAAGTAATTAAGGACAGCAAATATCTGCTGCCCGACAATCATGAAACCATCAAGGCAACAGAAATCCTTGCCAAAGAGGGCTTCATCGTTATGCCCTATATGTATCCTGACCTGCAGAGCGCACGTGATATGCGTGACGCCGGTGCTGCCTGCATCATGCCGCTGGGCGCACCAATCGGCAGCAACAAGGGCTTGTGCACGAAGGATTTCATTCAAATTCTGATTAACGAAATCGACCTGCCGATTATTGTCGACGCAGGCATCGGCAAGCCTTCTCAGGCCTGCGAGGCTATGGAAATGGGAGCTGCGGCTATCATGGCGAACACCGCGATTGCCAGCGCCGGTAATCTGCCGCTTATGGCAAGTGCCTTCCGCGATGCCATCAACGCCGGCCGCAAGGCTTATCTCGCAGGCTGCGGCAGTGTCCGCGACACTGCCAGCGCCAGTTCCCCGCTGACAGGATTTCTGCATGATTGAGGTGGCAGCATGAAGAACGAAGACAAATTTTTCAATAATAGCATTTATGATGAACAGGCAGCAGCCTTCAGTGAAAAACAGCTGACTGACCCAATGCAGTATCAGGAAGGCATGGAAATTATCGACTCCGATATTTTTGATAAGGTGCAGACTGCCCGTGCCGCTTATGATTACACAAAATATACGGAAGCAGACGTACGCGCAGCACTCGCTCACAGCGAGCGTACGCCCGATGACTTCGCTGCCCTGCTTTCACCTGCCGCATTGCCGCTTCTAGAGGAAATTGCCCGCGCCGCACAGATTGAGCGCCAGCGTTACTTCGGCAATAACGTTACCTTTTTCACACCGCTGTATATCGCCAACTACTGCGAAAATTACTGCATCTACTGCGGCTTCAACAGTCACAACAAAATTCAGCGCGCCTGCCTCAGCAGTGAACAGATTGCTGCCGAAATGCAGGCAATCGCCGCCACCGGCCAGCAGGAAATTCTCATTCTTACAGGCGAAAGCCGCAAGATGAGCGACGTGCATTACATCGGTGAAGCCTGCAAGCAGGCACGCCAATACTTTAAGGTAGTCGGCGTAGAGATTTATCCGCTCAACAGCGATGAATACACTTATCTGCATGAATGCGGCGTGGATTACGTAACTGTTTTCCAGGAAACATATAACAAGGATAAATACGCACAACTGCATCTGGCAGGTCATAAGCGCGTTTTTCCCTACCGTTTTTACGCACAAGAGCGTGCCCTGCGCGGCAAAATGCGCGGCGTCGGCTTCGCTGCTCTGCTCGGCCTAGACGACTTCCGTCGCGACGCCCTCGCTACCGGCCTGCATGCCTACCTGCTGCAAAAGAAATATCCGCATGCGGAAATCGCCTTCTCCTGCCCCCGCCTGCGCCCCATCATCAACAACGACAAAATTAAACCGATGGACGTGCACGAGCGCCAGCTGCTGCAGGTTGTCTGCGCCTACCGCCTGTTCATGCCCTTCGCTTCAATTACCGTTTCCAGCCGTGAATGCGCGCGTGTGCGTGACAATTTGATGCTCATTGCCGCCAACAAGATTTCCGCCGGTGTCAATACAGGCATCGGTGCACACAGCAAAAAGCAGGAGCTTGGTGACGAGCAGTTTGAGATTGATGACAGCAGAAGCCTGCAGGAAATCTATGATGCATTGCTGAAAATCGGCCTCCAGCCTGTAATGTCGGAGTACGTTTATGTCTGAGCTACCGCTGATTGCCGTTACGGACAGCGCCACCTGTCCCCGTCCGCTGGCTGAGCAAATAGAGCGTTTGGCAAAGCTTACGAAGTTGCGGCCGCAGGCTGTTATCCTGCGTGCGAAATCTTTAGACAAAGCAGCCTATCGCACGCTCGCGCTGCAAGCACAACAAAGCTGCGAAGCTGCAGGCATACCGCTTATTTTGCACAGTGATTGGCAGCTGGCAAGTGAACTTGGCATAAAAAAACTACATCTGCCGCTTGCTCTGCTGCGCCAACTGCCAACTTGCGAGTGTGCGCATTTCACCTGGCTTTCTACATCTGTTCACAGCGTTGAAGAAGCAATCGAAGCACAAGCGCTTGGTGCTACTGTACTCATCGCCGGACACATCTATACTACGCAGTGTAAGGCAGGCCTTGCACCGCGCGGTCTTGGCTTTCTGCAGGCCGTCTGCAGTGCTGTAAGCTTGCTGGTTTACGCTATAGGCGGCATAGGCTTCGATGCTGCGCAGCACGCCGAGCTTCAAGCGAATGGAGCACGCGGAGCGTGCGTAATGAGTGCTTATATGAGGCTGTAATAACGTTTGGTAAAAGTTATGCAAAATCGCCCTGCAAAAGTTGACATCAGCCTTCATAACATCTATGATTAAGAGAGGAATTTGTGAGAAACATATTTATTTCTGTCCCAAAGCACAAGAGGAGGCAAAAACGAAATGACTATGAATATTTGGCATGACATTGATCCCAAACGTATCTCTCCTGACGATTTTATTGCAGTTATCGAAATCCCCAAAGGCTGCAAGGTTAAGTACGAGCTGGACAAGGAAACAGGTCTGCTCAAAATGGACCGCATCCTGTACACCGCAACTCACTATCCTGCCAACTACGGCTTTATTCCCCGTACCTACGCAGCAGATAACGACCCGTTGGATGTATTGGTTTTATGCTCCGAAAACGTTGTGCCGATGACCTTGATGCGCTGCTACCCCATCGGCGTTATCATCATGGAGGACAGCGGTGATATGGACGAAAAAATCATTGCGATTCCCTTCGGTGACCCGATGTATAATTCCTACAAATCCATCAGCGAGCTGCCGCAGCATATCAGCGATGAAATGATTCACTTCTTCAGCGTGTATAAATCGCTCGAGGGCAAAAGCACCGCTCTTGAAGAGGCACATGATGTAGACAAAGCAAAGGAAATCATCAAGCAGTGCCAGCAGCGCTATAAAGATACCTTTTGCTGAAAAATAAGCATGTAAAAAAGGCTATTGCGTAAAATTGCTTACGCAATAGCCTTTTTAGGTTGCTACAGCTCCCCCACCAACAAAAAAAGGACTGCCTTTCGCAAATGCGTCCAGCAGCCATAAAATAAGGGAAAGCGTATTTAGTTAAGAAGCAGCGGTTCACGCCAATGCTTCTTTTTAGTTGCCGCGTACATATTCACGCGGCACACGCGGGCTCACGTCGCAGACAATTTCATAGCAGATAGTATCTGCCCATTCCGCAACCAGCTCCATTGGCAGCTCCCGACCGCCCAACACGATGACCTCACTGCCCAGCTTAACGTCCGGAATATCCGTTACGTCCAGCATCGTCTGGTCCATGCATACGCGTCCGATAATCGGCGCCTTTTTGCCGTTGACCAGCATATACCCGCGGTTAGATAAGCGGCGGCTCACGCCGTCGGCATAACCGATAGGCACAGTAGCGATAACACTCGGTCTCGTCAATGTATAGGTTCTGCCATAGCCGATTGTTTCACCGGGCGGCAGTGTTTTCACAAAAGCAACCTGCGTCTTCACAGTCATAACAGGTTCAAAATCCTTGTAGCAGTCAATCATATGCGCCGGGTGCAGGCCATACAGGGTGATTCCCTGACGCACCATATCCAGCTGATATTCCTGCAGCTCCGTCAGCGCAGCACTGTTGGCGATATGACGGATAGGGATATGCACTCCCTCCGCTTCAATCAGGCGCAACGCCTCCTGAAAGCGTTCAAACTGATAGGCAGCATACTGCTTATCATCAGCGTCAGCAGTCGCAAAGTGACTGAACACGCCCTCAATATAGATACCGGGCAAGGACGCTGCCAGCTTGGCAAACCTGCCGGCATCACGCACATGTACACCGATACGGTGCATACCTGTATCAATCTTAATATGTATTTTAGCCTTAGTATGCAGCTTCAAAGCCGCCGCATTCAAAGCATATAAGCGTTCTTCATCAAATACTGCATGGCTGATATCATAACGCACGCAAATTTCCGCAACCTCCGGTAGCATTGAGCCAAGCACCAGAATCGGCGTTTCAATACCGGCCTCGCGCAGCTTCACCCCCTCCTGCAGGAGAGCTACCGCAAAAAAGTCTGCACCGTTACGCGCTGCTTCCTGCGCTACGCGCACAGCGCCATGACCATAGGCATCTGCCTTGACGACAGCACATAATTTGGTTGTCGGCTTCAGATTGGCCTTAGCCATCTGCACGTTATGTGCAACTGCATCTAAATTTATTTCTGCCCACGCACCACGTTGAATATGCACAATGGCATCCTCCTCAGCTTATCGTCCAAAAAATAAACCGCAGGCAAAGCATCGTTGCTGCGGCATCAAACTTACCCGTGAATTTTGTTTAGCATACAATAATTTTACAAAACTCTAATATTAGCATATAACCAACAGGGGATTTTGTCAACATTTTATTTTTTTATCGAGTTGCAGTTTTTAGCATGCGGACAGCCGGAACAGCCGTTGCACCCGCCGCGATACTTGTTGCCAAAATGACTGCGCACTGCCAAAATCACCAATATTACCAACAAACCACCAATAATATAGGTTGCCATCAGTCTGCCTCACTTTATAATTATCATTATTTGTTATATTAACCAAGAATTCTAGCTATAGTGTAAACCAAAATTATACTTTTGACAAATGAATTCTTTGTGAAAGAGTGACACTGGAAAATTTTTCCTGAGCGAAACAATATATTGCTTGCGACATTTTATTTAACTCACCATATATTCCTATAGCAAAAGCGTTTTCCCTATTGCTAAAATCACTGCGGTATACTACAATAAGTCTAAATTAAAACAGAAAGCAGGGTTTACTATGCAATTACCGGAAAAAAAATACATTGCCTCCTTTGATATTGACGCGCAAAACACCTTCACCCCGGTCTGCCCCGATGAACTGCCGGTTGCCGAAGGCGATACCATTGCTCCCGAGCTGAACGCCCAAGCGCAATTCGCCAGCCTGCGCCTCGCTTCCCGCGATGCGCACAGCCGTTGCGCACTCTGGATCAGCGACGCCGAGCACGCTCCGCTCACTCCCATCAGCGGCTATCCTGATCTCGATATCCGTTGGCCGGCACACGCTATTATCGGCACCAAAGGCTTTGACTTCATCGACGGCCTCGATGAAGCTGCCTATAACTATCAGGTATTCAAGGGCATTGAAGCAGACAAGCATCCCTACGGTGCCTGCTACCATGACCTGAAGGACACTCTTTCCACCGGTGCCATCGAATATCTGCGCTGTCACGGTATCACCACCGTTATCTGCGGCGGTCTGGCAACCGATTACTGCGTAAAAAACACTGTACTGCAGCTGAAGGCTGCAGGCTTCGACGTTATCCTGAACAAAGCTGCCTGCCGCGGCATTGCTCCCGAAACCATCGAGAGCGCTATGCAGGAAATGGCTGCTGCCGGAGTAAAATTCGTAGAGTGCGCCAAGGAATTAGCTGAATAAGACTATTACTGAAAAATGCTGCAGGCTTTGCGCCCGCAGCATTTTTGTTGTACTGTACTACTATTCAATTTCACGCAGCGCGTGCGAGCGACCAGTCAGCGAACGTGCGCCCTTTTCCGTAACCACATAGGTATTTTCCGTGCCTACCAGACCTAAACCCGGCAAAGCAATTTTAGGCTCTACGGCAAAAGTCATACCGGGCTCCAGCGGCTGCTTAAAGCCCTTCGCTATAGCCGGCGCTTCATCCATCACCAGACCAATGCTGTGGCCCAGGAATTTACCGCCGTTCATAAACGCATCGCCGTAGACATTATCAAACTTTTCCATAGTGCGCCAATACAGGTTTTCAATCGGCTCACCCGGCACCATCATGGACACTACCTCTTGCTCCAGCTCCAGGCAACGCTCCTGCGCTGCCAGTAGTCTTGCACATTGCTCGTCCTTTTGCAGACTGCCGAAATAATAAACGACAGTCTTATCTGTATGGTAACCGTCAAAACCGCAGGGAACATCAAGATAAACCAGTCTGCCATGCTGCAGCTTGCGGAAAGCATTGCCTATGGATTGCACCGCTATACATGTGCCGCCGGTACCGCCGGGGCCGTCAAAGCCTGTGCGTACCAGACCACTCTTGCCAAAGGAAGCCAAACCGACAACCTCCTCGCCCAAGGATTGGTTAAAGCGCGCTGTTCCGTGCGAGCCGCGCTGCACCATCTCGCTGTAAAGCTCAATGGCCAGCTGAGCCTCGCTGATACCTGCATGAATCAGCTTCGGTGCAATAACATCCAGCACTGTTTCGTGAATAGCGCCGGAGTGTTCCATCTGCTGCAGCTCATAAGCACTCTTGCGCAGACGCAGCTCCTGCAGCACAGCATCAAAGGAGCCAACCTCTTCAAAAGCAAAATACTTATGCAGCATACGCTCCCAGTCCAAGGTAGCCTTCTTTGTTTCTACATACATAATGCGCGGCGCACTGCCATAATAGGCAGCAGCTTCACGAAAGCTGTGCATCGGACGAATATCGCTGAAATGCGATTCATTTACTGCACGCTCATAATTGCGGCGCACCCAGAAAATTGCATCCTGCGGACGAATCAGCAGCACACCCTCCTGCATTGTACCTGTAAAATAATACATTGCAATCTTATGATTAACTGCAGCCATCTCCCAACCGGGATGCATTTCATCCATCAGTCGGCGAAATTTCTCCAGACGCGCCTCAAGCTCACTTGCGGGCACGGGGCGAATAGCATCAGTCAATACAGCAGTCTGCTCCAAAACAGCCATAGCAATACTCCTTTCGTTATCAAAGCAAAGTATTTATACGTTATTAACCAAGATATTGCAAAATTTCCTTAGCATGCGGTAGAATAATATCCGGCTTAATAGAACCGTTTTCTACATCTTCCATGGTTGCCTCACCAGTCAGCACCATCACAGAAAGAATATCGTTGTTCAGGCCAAAGGCAATATCTGTCGCCAGGCGGTCACCCACCATAGCAATTTCCTCTTTTTTATAACCGGTTTTGTCTAAAACCACGTCTACCATATACTTATAAGGCTTACCGAAAATCAGCTGCGGCTTTTTACCGGTAGCAGTTTTAATCAGCTCCAACATCGCACCGGTATCAGGAATGAATTCGCCGCCTTCAATCGGGCAGCGCACGTCAGGATGCGTTGCAACATAAGGCACCCCCTTGTCAATCAGGCGGCAGGCGGTAGTAAGGCGGTCATAGGTAAGTGTCTGGTCAAAGCCGACAACTACATAATCAGCGCCCTCCTCCAACGTATTCGTCAGCGTAAAACCTGCTTTCTCAATCGTTGCCAGCAGCTGCGGCGTTCCCAGCACAAACAGCTTCGCGCCCGGTTTATTCTTCTGCATCCAGTTTGTCAGCGCATCCGATGAGATCAGGATATTCTCACGCGTAACCGGCACGCCAAGTCCGTTCATCTTCTGCACATAATGCTCGTGGCTGCGGGAAGAATTATTTGTCAGCAGATAATATTCCTTACCTGCAGCCTTCAATTTATCAAAAAAGCCCTCCATACCCGGAATCAGTTCGTTGCCCAGGTTGATGGTTCCGTCCATATCAAAAAGAAAACACTTAATTTTCGCTAAGCGAGCGTAATCATAAGTCATGCCCTATCCTCCATACTTAAATATAACAATATTATAAAGCATTTGCCTTTTTTGTGCTACAATAGACAAGGAAGAAAATCTGAAGTTCCAAAGGAGATTAACTATGAAATATACAACCATTATTTTTGACCTTGACGGTACCTTACTCAACACATTGGCAGATTTAGCTGTCGCTACCAACCATGCTTTAGCAGAGCACAAGCTACCTCAGCGCACCACAGACGAGGTGCGCCAGTTTGTCGGCAATGGCATCCGCAAGCTGATTGAGCGTGCGGTACCGGCTGACACCCCTGCAGAGCTGCAAGAGGAGGTCTTTGCAAGCTTCAACAGATACTATAAGCAGCACTGCGCCGACAGCACCCGCCCCTATGACGGCGTACCGCAGCTTTTGCAGCAGCTGCGCACCGCGGTAAACAGCATCGAAGCCGAGCCGCAGTACCTGCGTCTGCTCTCGACGCCCAGTGTTCCCAAAAAGGAGCGCTGCGCCCTGCTGGACAAGGCGTTCGAGGGAGCCCACCCCTACCTCGTCAGCTTTCTCAAGCTGCTGTGCGAGGAGGATCTGCTGGGTGAGCTGCCGGGCTGTCTGCGCGCGTATCAGGACCGCTACAATGTTGACCACAATATCCTTGAGGTCACGGCAGTATCGGCCATTGCGCTGACCGCGCCCAGCCGCGAAAAGCTACTGGCAAAATTGCAGAAAATGACAGGCAAAAACATCGTCCTGACCGAGACTGTGGACCCCGCCGTTTTAGGTGGTCTGCGGCTTGACATGGACGGCACACGCCTGGACGGCACCGTGCAGCGCCATCTGGAGCGCCTGCGTACAGAAATCGACGGTGCAGTCCTTTAAGTAAAATCGCACCCATTCTATAGATTGTGTGGTGAACCAAACAGTGCAACTGAAACCCGAACAGATTTCCCGCATCATCCGTTCCCAAATCAAGTACTACGAGAATGCCATTGAGCAGACCGAGACCGGAACGGTAACGATGGTGGGCGACGGTATTGCGCGCGCCGCGGGGCTTGACAACTGTATGGCCGGTGAGCTGGTCCAGTTTGAGAGCGGCACCTACGGCATGGCGCAGAACCTGGAAGAAAACAGTGTCTCCATCGTCCTGCTTGGTGATGATGAAGGCATCAAGGAGGGCAGTACCATCAAGCGCACCGGCAAGGTCGTTTCCGTGCCGGTGGGCGAGGGTATGATTGGCCGCGTGGTCAACGCGCTGGGCCAGCCCATCGACGGCAAGGGTCCCATCGAGGCTGCCGACTACCGCGCCATTGAGTCCCCGGCACCCGGCATCCTGGACCGTCAGCCCGTCAAGCAGCCTTTGCAGACCGGCATTAAGGCCATCGACTCGATGATCCCGATTGGCCGCGGCCAGCGTGAGCTTATCATCGGGGACCGCCAGACCGGCAAGACCGTCATTGCCACCGATACCATCATCAACCAGAAGGGCAAGGACGTTCTGTGCATCTATGTTGCCATCGGTCAGAAGCGCTCTACCGTGGCAACGCTGGTCGAGAATCTCGAGAAAAACGGCGCTATGGCGTACACAACCGTCGTCTGCGCCACCGCGTCCGAGCTGTCGCCTTTGCAGTATATCGCCCCCTACGCAGGCTGCGCCATGGGTGAATACTTCATGAACAAGGGCAAGCACGTCCTGATCATCTACGATGACCTGTCCAAGCACGCTGTCGCATACCGCGCGCTCTCGCTGCTAATTCGCCGTCCCCCGGGACGCGAGGCTTACCCCGGCGACGTTTTCTACCTGCACAGCCGCCTGCTGGAG
>ENA-OPCB01001700-OPCB01001700.1-human-gut-metagenome-genome-assembly--contig:-NODE-1700-length-12892-cov-3.985744_pt1 | contig 12892 bp, 4 predicted proteins | sample MGYA00241561_ERZ501473 | MGnify/ENA primary metagenome ERZ501473 (study PRJEB25962, sample SAMEA2042519) | human gut metagenome | biome: human gut; feature: human-associated habitat; material: faeces... | reverse complement strand
AGGGCACAAAGAAGCAGTTCGGAATCTTAAAGAAACTGATGAGAGATTCCGAAGTGAATGAAGTAATCTGTGCAACTGATGCAGGACGTGAAGGAGAGTTAATCTTTCGTTTGGTGTATGAGCAGGCAGGATGCAGAAAGCCGATGAAGCGGCTCTGGATCTCTTCTATGGAAGAACAGGCAATTAAAGATGGATTTGCGTCATTAAAAGACGGTTCGTGTTATGACAGTCTCTATCAGTCAGCACTTTGCAGGGCAAAGGCAGACTGGCTGGTGGGAATCAATGCGAGCCGTCTTTTTTCTGTTCTGTATAACCAGAATCTGAAAGTTGGAAGAGTACAGACACCAACACTTGCCATGATCGTGGATCGAAATCAGAAGATCAAGGAATTTACCAAAGAAAAGTATTATATGGCTCATATCAAGTTTGACGATATGGATGCGGTCACAGAGCATTTTCAGAAAAAAGAAGATGCAGATAAAGTGGCTGCAGAGTGTCAGGAGCGCATGTGCGAAGTGGAGAAGGATGATGTGAAAGAGAAAACGGTCCGCCCTCCGAAGCTTTATGATCTGACCACCCTGCAGAGGGAAGCTAACAGAATGTTTGGCTATACCGCACAGCAGACATTGGATGCCGTGCAGGAGATGTATGAGCAGAAGCTTGTCACTTATCCGAGAACAGACAGCCAGTATCTGACAGATGAGATGGGAGAAAGTACAGAAACTCTGATTCAGATGTTATTTGGGAAAATGCCTTATGCTGAAGGTCTGGAATATCAACCGGACGTGAGTAAGGTATTAAATTCAAAGAAAGTATCCGATCACCATGCGATTATCCCAACCATGGAAGTAGCCAAAGCAGATATTGGTGAACTGAAAGAACGAAGCCGCAAGATTTTGTATCTGATCAGTGCCAGGGTTCTGACAGCAACTGCAGATCCTTATATTTATGAAAGCCATAAATGCCAGATTACCTGTAATTATCATACGTTTTATCTCACAGCAAAGAAAACAAAGCAGGAAGGATTCAAGGCGATCGAAAATAAATTGAAACAGTTCTTTGGCGTAAAGATTGAGAAAGAAGAGCCGGAGCTGGATATCTGGGCTGGCAAGCATTACGGTCCTTGTGATTCTTTTGTATCGGAGCATTTTACACAGCCACCGAAACAGTACACAGAAGATACCCTGCTTTCTGCGATGGAACGTGCAGGGAATGAAGAGCTGACCGAAGATACAGAAAAGAAAGGACTTGGTACTCCTGCAACAAGGGCAGCAATCATTGAAAAACTGATTCAGTCTGGCTTTGTGAAAAGGGAAAAGAAAAATCTGGTGCCGACAGATGATGGAAATGTGCTGATTACGGTTCTACCGGATGAGATTAAATCTCCGAAGATGACCGCAGAGTGGGAAATGGCATTGAATCATATTGCCCAGAATACAGAGACAGCAGATGAATTCCTAAATGGGATTACAGAGCTGATGCAGGAACTGGTTGCCAGGTATCAGGGGATTTCAGAAGAGAAGAAAAATCAGTTTCAGGGAAAGGCAAAAGGAGAAGTCATTGGCAAATGTCCCCGCTGTGGAGCAGATGTCAGGGAAGGAAAAGTAAATTTTTACTGTTCTGACCGGAACTGTGCTTTTACCTTATGGAAAAATGATAAATTTCTTGCAAGCCAGGGAAAAAAGATGGATAAGGTGGCAGCAAAGAAGTTCCTGTCTAAAGGAAAAATCCATTATAAGGATCTGGTATCCAGAAAAACAGGGAGACAGTATGAAGCAACTGTGGAGATGGTCGATCCCGGAGAGGGAAATGTACAGTTCAATCTTATTTTTCCACAACGATAAGTAGTGTATTGCAGGCAGTCTAAGGACTGTCTGTTTTAATACAAATATATGAAAGAGAGGACCTTAGCATGAAGAAAAAAGGTAATTTTAGAAAAGTAGTATCTGGCTTGCTGGCAGGCATGACAATGCTTAGTACAGTGCTGTCTCCGATGACGGCATATGCAGCGGAGATCCAGCCAGAGGAAAAACCTCCACTTTATGAGGAAGTGAAAGACCTTCTGGATGAAGATGAGGTGGTGACTGCCAAAGATTATGAAATTGAAACAGGCAGTGTATTTGATGTGAAATCAGATTACACGGGACTGGAAATCAAGGATGATAACAAGGTCAAAGTCACATTTGAGGAAGCAAAGAATGACAAGGATGAGGATTTTACGACAGATCATGCGGACACTTACAAAGCGGTCTATTATGTGGAACCGGTAAATCAGGAGCATCCGAAGTACCAGATCAGCCGAAAACTGATTGTGCGTGAGAAAGCAACAGAAGCTCAGACTGAAACTGCAGGGAGTGAAGCAGTGACCGAATCAGAAACCGCTGGCAGTGAACAGCAGACAGAGGAAGCGGAGGATTCAGAAGCAGACTCGGAGATTACCGATATTGACGCTGATGAATTTGATGATTTGGTAGAGCAGGCACAGAATCAGGATACCTATGATGAAGAATCAGGGTTAGAGCTTCATGATGTTTTGGAACAGGCAGGAGACGAAGGTGTGGATCTTGATGCTATGGAAGAAGGAGAGATTGCAACATTTGAAGCAGTTTCGGCTTATTCAGCAAGAAGTACACAGCAGGTAACAATTGAAAAAGGACCACTGTATAGATATGCAGATTATAATCTTGGAACCTATCTGACAGAGCCGTACTATATCAGCTACGGAAACGTCAGAGCAATTGCGTATTGTGTACAGCCAGCTAAGCCAGGACCTGGATCTGGAAATTATACAATTACAAAGATTGGAGACAATCAGGCGTTAGCAAAAGTGTGTTATTACGGCACAGATGCCGCAGGGAGCGAAAGCTTTTTTGCGAATAAACACACGGATTTTTCAGAAGGAAAAAGATTCATCATTATTCATATGGCTGCATCATATGCCAACGGAAGTAGTGATGCATTTTACGGAACCAATGCTACAGGAGAGGCTTTGGCAAAAGAACTCTATAATTATTGTGTGAATAAGCCGGAAATACCAGATGTAGCGATGTCATTTTCAAAGCCGGATGTAAAAGCTTATGTAGATGGAAATGTTCAGAGAACGGAGAACATTAAGTTCAACGCATCTTCCCAGCAGAAAATCACAATGGACTTACCAAAAGGAGTAAAGCTCCATAATGTATCTACTGGAAATGTAAGTGCGGCAGGTGCAAGCGTAACAATTGGAGGAGGAACCACGTTTTATCTCTCAGCTCCTCTGACACAGACAAGAGATGTAAGTGATACTTTTTCTGCAAAAATGAAGGGAAGTATTACAAAAGATTATTCAGCATATAAATTGACTACGAATGCAAGTGTTCAGGATCTGGCATTTGTATTTGGAGAAGGTGTTGCTGATGAAAAATATGTAAGCTTAAAGGTGTCCTGGATTGAACAGGCTACGATCGAAATCGTAAAGAAAGACGATACAGCGGATGTCAATCTTGCAGGTGCAGTATTCGGTGTATACAGCGATGAGGCTTGTACAAAGCTGATCACTCAGATGCCGGCAACAGATAAGAATGGAAAATCTTCTGTTACGATCATCAAGACACAGGATACTGTTTATCTGAAAGAGATCACAGCACCACAGGGATATGTAGTAAATGCAACGGCAACAAATGTAAAACTGGTAGCAAGTAAGACCTCAGCTGTAACCGTGGAAAATAAGGAGCAGCTTGCAGAGCTTACTGTTTATAAAGAAGGTCAGGTGCTTACCGGAGCAGAAGTCAGTGAGAGTGGAACCGTATTCCATTATGAGAACCGCAGACAAAAAAATGCTGTTTACAACGTGTATGCCGGAGCAGATATTGTGACTGCGTATGGTACAAAAGTGTACAGCAAAGGTGATCTGGTGAAAGAAAATCTGACAACAGGTGAGAATGGCTCTGTTACCCTGAAGAATCTCCATCTAGGAACTTATGTGGTAAAAGAAGCAAAAGCACCGGACAACTTCTATAATGGCGGCGAAGAAAAGACAGTGACGCTGACTTATGCCGGACAGAATAAAGAAGTTGTATTTGCGGATGTCACCTTCAACAATGAGCGTCAGAAAGCAGAAGTCACTGTAGTAAAACAGGATAAAGATACAAAGAAACCGCTGGAAGGTGGTATTTTCGCCCTGTATGCGGCAGACGATATCAAAAATGCAGATGGTGTAGTTGTTGTAAAGAAAGGCACCCTGATTGAGAAAGCCACTACCGGTGAGGATGGAAAGGCAAAATTCACAGCAGATCTGCCTATCAATCATTCCTATTCCGTAAAAGAAGACCAGGCACCAGAAGGCTATGTAAGAAATACAGAAGACGTGTATACGTTCAAGTTCTCTTACACCAATGATAAAGAAGCAACCGTATCTTTCGCCCATACCTTCAGCAATGACCGTGTGACAGCAAAAATCAATTTATTCAAAGTTGATAAAGAAACAGGAAAAGCCGTTCCGCAGGGCGATGCAACACTGAAAGGTGCAGTCTACGGATTATATGCCCGTGAAGATATCGTGCATCCGGATGGAGCAACCGGTGTGATTTATAAAGCAGGGGAACAGGTGGCTTCTCTTACAACGGATGAAAAAGGACAGGCTTCTGTAGATGGCTTATATCTTGGCAAATATTACGTCAAGGAGATCACACCACCGACCGGATACCTGGCAGATACAGAAGAACATGATCTTGAATGTAGTTATGAAGGTGATATGACTGCAGAAGTAAAAAGAGAATGCATTTCCAGTGAACAGGTGATCAAGCAGCCGTTCCAGATTATCAAAGCAGCCAACAATGGAAAGACCGATGCAGATCTGTTATCCGGAGCTGGATTTACAGTTTATCTGAAATCTTCCCTTACAAAGAAAGCAGATGGAAGCTATGATTTTGATTCTGCCAAACCAGTAGTGAGTGGAGAAAATGGAGCAACGGAGATTTTCACAGATGAAAAAGGATATGCCTGCAGTATTCCATTACCATTTGGAAGCTATATCGTGCGTGAAACTACAACACCGCACAATTACAAGCCAGTCGATGATTTTGAAGTGAATATCACAGAGCATCATCCAAATGAGCCGCAGATCTGGCGAGTGCTTCTGGATGAAGAGTTTAAGGCAAAACTGAAAATCGTGAAAAAAGACGATGAAACAAAGAAATCCGTCCTGATTGCAGGAACAGAATTTAAGGTATATGACCTGGACAACAAAAAGTATGTGGAACAGGTAACAACTTACCCAGTGACAACCACTCACAAGTCCTATTTTACCGACAGTCAGGGATATCTGATCATGCCGAAGAATCTGAAAATCGGACATTACCGGATTGAGGAAGTCAATGCACCGGAAGGGTACACAATCAACAAGAACTATGTAGAGATTGCAGTGGATGCAAACACAGCATACCAGATGGATTCTGAGAGCGGAGATGCCATTATTACGGTAGATTACGAGAACCATCCGGTAAAAGGAAAGCTGACGATCTATAAAAAAGGTGAGATGCTGACCGGATTTAAAAAGGATTTTGTTTATGAAGAAAGATACCTGAAGGGTGCATCATTTCATGTCTATGCAGCTGAAAATATCTATACACCGGATTATCAGAAAGATGAAAACGGAAACAGACAGCTGATCTATGCAAAAGATGCACTGGTAACAACGGTAACGACTGGAGAAGACGGAAAAGCAGTTGCAGAGAATCTGCCGCTTGGTTCTTACTATGTGGTAGAAAAGACTGCACCGGAAGGATTCGTTCTGAACCATGACAGATCAGAAGTCGCATTTGTCTATGCCAATCAGGATACACCTGTGATCGAACAGGAAGTGACTGTTGGTGATGACAGACAGAAAGTTGCAATCCAGGTAGAAAAACAGGATGCAGAAAATGGTGCAACCGTAGCAGGAGCTGTCTTTGGTATCTATAACAAAGAAGATATCAAGGCAGATGGAAAGGTGATCGTAAAAGCAGAGACACTCTTACAGGAAATGACTTCTGATAATGATGGTCTTGCAGCATGTACGCTGGATCTGCCACTTGGACAGTATTATGTAAAAGAGTTAAAAGCACCGGCGGGATTTGTATCCTCTGATGAAGTTCTGAATCTGGATGCTTCTTACCAGGGACAGGATGTGAAGACAGTAAAACTGAAAACAGTGAAAAAGAACCAGCCGACAACAGTAGAAATCACGAAATCTGATGTAACAACAGGTGTGGAGCTGGATGGGGCAAAACTCACCGTTCTTGATAAAGAAGGAAATGTTGTGGATCAGTGGACTTCTGTAAAAGATCAGCCACATGTGATCAAACGACTGACAGTTGGTGAGGAATACACCCTTCGTGAGGAAATGGCACCTTATGGTTATCTGAAAGCAACGGATGTGAAGTTCACGCTGGAAGATACCGCAGAGATTCAGAAAGTAGAGATGAAAGATGAAGTACCGACAGGACTTCTGATCATCAACAAAAATGGAGAGTTTTTGGATAAAGTGACACTTCTGGACCATGTAAAAGGTACTGTGGAGCATCTCTTTGAATATGTAACTGGAAGTCTTACAGATGTAACTTTCGATGTATTTGCTGCGGAAGATATCAAAGCGGCAGATGGTGTCAGTGAAGATTATTTCAAAGCAGATGAAAAAGTAGGAACCATTACTACGGATTCCAATGGTATTGCACAGATGGAAGATCTACCGGCTGGCAAGTACTATGTGAAGGAAGTAAAAACTGCCCATGGTTATGTGCTGGACGGAGAGCCGAGATATGTTGATCTTTCCTACCGTGATCAGGACACACCAGTCATTACTTATGATGAGAAATGGCAGAATGCCCGTCAGAAAGTAAAGGTTACGGTTCTGAAGAAAGAAAAAGATACAGAACGTGTCCTTGCAGGTGGTGTCTTCGGTCTTTATACCAGTGAAGATATCAAAAATGCAAAGGGCGAGGTACTCCTTGAGAAAGACAGTCTGATCGAGCAGCGAGTAACGGATGAAAAAGGACAGATTACTTTTACGGCAGATCTTCCGGTAGATGGAAAATACTATGTGAAAGAAATCTTTGCGCCGGACGGATTTGTTACAACAGATGAAGTACAGGAGTTTACCTTTGAATATGCCGGAGAAGACCAGGCAGAAGTAAGCTACGACTTTACTTTTGAAAATCAGCCAACCACAGTAGAGCTGACCAAAACAGACCTGACAACAGGCAAAGAACTTCCAGGTGCACACCTGAAAGTAACGGATTCAGATGGCAATACAGTAGATGAATGGACTTCTACGGAAGAATCCCATGTGATCAAAGAACTGGTTGTTGGTAAGGAATACACCATGACAGAGACAAAACCGGCAGATGGATATGTCACTGCAGAAAGTATTACTTTCACAGTAGAGAATACAGCAGAGGTTCAGAAGCATGAGATGAAAGATGATGTGACAAAAGTGCAGATCAGTAAGACGGATATCACAGGAGAAACTGAGATTCCGGGTGCAAAACTGACGATTCTCGATAAGGATGATCAGGTAGTAGAGAGCTGGACTTCCACAGAGGAAGCACACTATATCGAAAAACTGCCAATCGGTAAATATACCTTACGTGAAGAGCAGGCACCGAAAGGATATCTTCTGACAGCCGATGTGACGTTTGAGGTGAAAGACACCGGAGAAATTCAGAAAGTGGCTATGAAAGATGATACTGCCAAGGGAAAAGTGATTCTCAATAAGACAGATAAATCATCAGGAGAACCGCTGAAAGGGGTAGAATTTGAACTCCGTGACAGCAAAGGAAAAGTTCTGGAAACCTTAAAGACAGATGCTGCCGGTCATGCAGAAAGTAAGCTGTATGAGATTGCCACATTTAAGAACGGCAAATATGATACAGCAATCAAGTATTATCTGGTGGAAACAAAAACACTGGATGGATACACACTGGATCAGACCAAGCATGAAGTGACATTTGCTTATGCGAATGACAGTACACCAGTCGTGGAAGTTACTTTCAATCTGACAAATGAGAAACCGGAAGTTCCAGAAACACCGAACACACCGGATACACCACAGTCCCATGAAGAGACAAAAGTATCAAATGCACCAAAAACAGGTGACAGCACGAATATTTGGCTGCCGATTCTGCTTCTAGTAATCTCCACAGGAGGTATGGCAGGACTTTATATCTGCAGAAAAAGGAAAAACAAATAAGGAAACCAACGGTTATGATTGGGAGCTTCTATGTGAGGCTCCCTTTTTCATACAAAAAATCACAGAAAGGAACAGAAAACTATGATGAAAGCAATGGAAAAAAGACAGGAAGCACGAAAAAACCAGGAGAAAACTTTAAAGAGAATGATGGCTTATCAGAAGAAAGCCGAGCAGATGGTCAGCAGAAAAAGAATGAACCATCACATGATCAGAAAGGGGTAAAAGCGTATGATGAACAGAAAAGAATTTTATGAATATGTCAAAGACAATGTAAAGGAGTATCTGCCAGAGTCTTATAAGGACGCAGAAATTAAACTTCAGGAAGTAGAAAAAAACAACGGTTTGAAGTTGACAGGTATTACGATTCCAAACGGAGATCAGAGAATCGTACCGACAGTCTATCTGGATTCCCTCTACCAGGAATATATCCATGGAAAAGATGTAGACTCTTGTGTTGGCGATGTGGCTGATATGCGTATTGAGGCACAGGGAAAAGCAGAATTTTTTGATATGGGAGTTCCGGATATTCTTGATTATGAAAAGATGAAGGACAAATTACAGGTGAGAATTTGTGACAAAGAATGGAATACCGATCGTTTGGCAGACAAAGTAGTCACAGAACACGGAGATTTTGCAGCTTATTATGCAGTAAATCTGGAGGAAAATGGAGAGGGAATCAGCAGTATTCCGGTAACTGTTTCTCTGATGAACGAATGGGGAGTATCTGTCGAACAGATTCAGGCAGATGCGATGATGGCAGATAAGAACAGAGGTGTGCAACTGGTGGATATGACACAGATTGTCGAATCCATGATTTTTGGAGGAACACCAAAGAATCTTTTGAATGAAAAACTGGATATGGAAACTGTGGAGAATCCAATGTTCTGCCTTACCAATGAATCTAAGATGAATGGGGCTTCCCTGTTACTGCAGGAAGATATTCGTAAACAGATTGGGGAATGCCTGGGTAGTGATTACTTTGTCATCCCATCTTCCGTTCATGAAGTGCTGATTCTCCCTGATAACGGAATTTTTCAGGTCCCGGAATTAAATGCGATGGTACAGGAAGTCAATGAGACACAGGTGGAAAGACAGGAACAGCTTTCAGATAAGGTTCAGTTCTGTGATGGAAAGACAGCAGTCATGGAAAATGCGGAACGCAGGGAAACACGTCTGGAGAAAGCGAAAGAAGCAGAAAAAGTAACCGCAAAAACCGAAGCAAAAGGTGGAATCCATGGAAAGCTGGAAAAAGCCAAGGCAGAGATCAAGGCAAAAGGGGCAGATACAATCCCAAAGGATAAGGCGAAAGACCTTGCCACAGTATTATAACGAGAAATAACGATAATTTAAGGGGACTGTGTTGAGCAGTCCTCACTTTTATATAGTAGGAGGAGAAAAGAATATGGATTGGTGTTTATATGGTGATGACAAACGAAAGGAAATGGATAGAGATTTAAAACCGGAATATCTTTTGGATGACTTACGGAGATATCAGGATGTATTTGGTGAAGAATTTGGTGTAAAAGAGCTTCTTATGCTGGAGGATATCCGGGTAAAGGCTATGATTGCCGGAGCACTTGCAGATATGCCGGAATTTCTTATTGATCAGATTGGAAAAGCAAATAACAGCAGTAATTTTCCTTCTATGACAAGGGCAATGGAACGGATTGCTGATGTTGTAGAAGAAAAATGGGAGGAAGAAAAGGAGTAGCACATGGCAAATAAATTATATGCAATGGAACAGCTGACGGAAGAGGTGGCAAAAGATGTAGCTGCCAGTCCGCAGGAATGGATGCGGTTCCTAAACACGGCATCCAGACTGTACAAATACACTTTTCCAGAACAGCTTTTAATTTATGCACAGCGACCGGAAGCAACTGCCGTAGCATCCATGGAAATCTGGAATCAGAAGATGTACCGATGGATCAAAAAGGGATCTAAGGGGATTGCCTTGATTGACAATACTTCCGGACCGAAAACAAAACTTCGGTATGTATTTGATGTGCAGGACACTTATAAAGTGCGGAATCTTGGAAAGGATCCTCAGTTATGGAATCTTCCGGTGGAAGGAGAACATCTGGTGGCAGATTATCTGCAGGAGCAGTTATCACTGGAAGATACAGAAGGAGGACTTGCTGAAAGTCTGCATCAGGCAGCGAAGGAGAGTATGCAGGAATGGCTTCCAGATGCATTGGAAGAACTGAGACTGGATGTAACAGGGACATTTTTGGAAGAACTGGACGAACAGAATCAGGAAGTAGAATTCCGGGAACTGATGACCAATAGTGTCTGGTATGTATTACTAAACCGGTGTGGACTGGATGTACAGGAATATCTGGATGCAGAGGATTTTCGGCATATAACGGACTTCAATCAGCTGAAAGTATTAGGACATCTGGGAAGTGCAGTCAACGAGATCAGCAGACCAGTCCTGATGCAGATTGGACGATATGTTCTGAATGATCTGGAAAATGACCTGAAAACGGTTGCAAAAGAAAAAGAAGTAGCTTATAATGAATTTAACACGTTAATTCGTGAAAGCAATACAGATAACACAGAAGATAGAGAAGAAAAAAAGGAGGAAACAGACTATGAGAGAGATCAGTTACAGCCAGAACGGAGAGTATCAGATTCCAGATATCAGCCTGGAAGAGACGAGAGGAACCATCGGGAAGTACGGAATGATGAGGAAAGAGTATCTGAGAAACCACAAGGTAGCCAGGTTCAACATTCTGACACTGCAGAACCGTCTGGACAGTCATCTGATGGAGATCGACAGTCAGGCAAGACAGAGAGTAGACAACCTGATGAACGAACTTCTGGAGAAAGATCCGGCACCGGACAAAATGGCAGACGGGATGGCATGGACCAGACACATGAACCAGATCAAGGCACAGGCAGAGGAGCTGGTGATTCAGGAGATTATTTACAGTTAAGCCTGTTCCCAACAGAAGAGGAACAGTTAGGAGAAATAAGGAAAGCGGCAGCTGCATTGGAACAGCCAGCCGCTTTTCTTATTTCTGATGAAGTAGTAGATGATATTCTCCGCACGGGAAGTGGACAGAAAAATACACTGTTTCATATTACGGCAAGACTGATTGAAGGTCTGGATAATGAAGAAATGCAGAACTTCCTGAAGGAGGAATATGAAACAGGTGGAAAAGGATTTACCATAGATGGACAGAAAATCAGTATCTGGTATGACAATGATGGTATCCGTATCCGGCGAGGGGACTCTGCCAGAAGAAACTTTGACCGCATGGTTACGTGGGAAGAAGCAGCGAACAGAATTCGGGATATGTATGAGGATGGAAATTACGTGGATAATTTGATTTCCAATAATGCCATTGAACAGGAGCAGGAAGAAATGACCAATCTTCTTGCACTTCATTTTCGGGATACTTGCAGAAACTGGGAAAAGAAACAATCATATTCAGACTGGCAGGATGTAGTGAGTGGAGCATGGACAGATCAAGAGGAAGCAGATGCGATTGTCTATCGTTTTGAATGGCTGCAGAAATATATGGATGAGAATCCGGGAGATTATCACCGCTGGGAGATTCAGCATAATCCGGAATATTTCCAACGCTTTCAGGATCTTCAGAGGGAGCGTTCCTGGGTAGACCAGAAATTTACGGTCGAACGTCCGGCACTTTCCTTTATTACACAAGATGAAATAGATGCTGTCCTTAGAAGAGGCGGCATTACAGCCGGAGGGCGCAACCGGATCTATGAGTATTTCATGGAGCATCATGATATGAAAGATGCAGCTGAGTTCCTGAAAAATGAGTATGGAACAGGTGGTGCATCACCTGGGATACCGGGAGCGTATGAATCTGATGCCTCACATGATGCAAAAGGATTAAAACTTGCGAAAGGAAAGATTGGCAGTCCAGAAGTAGAAATTCTATTAAAATGGAATAAGGTTGCAGAACGTGTCCGTCAGCTGATCCGCACCGATGATTTCTTATCACCGGAAGAATTGGAAAAGTATGAAGAGCGGCAGGAAGCACAGAGACTGGCAGATTTGGAAGAAGCACAGCAGATGTTAGGAGAACAGCTGGAGCAGGATACTTTGACAGCGGAAGATATAACTGATTTGCGATTAGTTGATTCAGAATATATGTCTGGTACTAGAACAAAAATCCACGATTTTGATTGCAAAGTTAAGGGAGAAGCGAATCGACTTCAATACACATTAGAATATCATGATGATGGAGAAGGTTTCACGATTCATACGGAAAAAGATGATATTTGGAATCGAATGTCAACACAAGAATTGGAACGTCTGGATGTAAAACTCGGACAAGAAGTACTTTATTATCATTATCACAACAAAACTGTAAATGCGGATACTTTAGATGAATTACGGGAAATCAGGGAAGAAATTATGGAGGAAGAGTCCTCGTATTTTACTGCTATTTCTCAACGTGTGTGGACAGATTATGATAAAAAAGAAAAAGAATTATCTGGAGAAGTTGAGGTATCGGAAGAAAAAGAATCTTTGGAAGAGATTAACGGAATATCAGAAACGATTCCAGCAACGAACTTCCGCATCACAGATGATGAGCTTGGACAGGGTACAGCAAAAGAAAAGTTCCGTGCCAATATCATGGCTATCCAGTTGTTAAAGAAATGTGAGGATGAGAACCGTAATGCAACACTAGAAGAACAGGAAATCTTATC
>ENA-OPCB01001698-OPCB01001698.1-human-gut-metagenome-genome-assembly--contig:-NODE-1698-length-12907-cov-2.910753_pt1 | contig 12907 bp, 10 predicted proteins | sample MGYA00241561_ERZ501473 | MGnify/ENA primary metagenome ERZ501473 (study PRJEB25962, sample SAMEA2042519) | human gut metagenome | biome: human gut; feature: human-associated habitat; material: faeces... | reverse complement strand
ATCGGATTCGCAGACAAGTGAGTGGTATAGTTATTTCGAAAACGATGTACTAGGATCATCATTTCATGATCAGATAGCTGTAATCATCGATTACTGCACAGATCAGTCTGCGAAGACCTTCGTACAACTTATCATTTGCATCATCTGCCTTGCAGTCGGAAATCTGACCAAGGAGACGAACCTTGCACTCTTTTGTCTCCGGATTGATCACTGCAAATCCATCATTTGTGCTGTCTGCCATATCTGCCTCAGAAGCAAATAATGTGAATTTATCCTTGTACGGTGCACTTGCATATGGACAGAAGCTCTTGCAGTTGCCGCATTCGTTACACATATAATCTACATGGATCACCTGATTCATTGCCATTCCCGGAACTTTGATGGAGATGTTTGCTCTGTTGGGACATACATCTACACAATTCTCACAGACTTTATTACAGGTCAGACAGCGCTCACTTTCGTTCGCAGCGTCCTTGCTTTCTTTGAGTATTGCTTTTTTGGAGTAACAGTCTTTTTCTGTTCCCGGTACAGGCTGTCCTTTTACAATATCATGTCCAAGGATTGCTTTTGCAGCAACCTGTGCGTCGCGGATCGCTTCTACGATCGTAGCAGCTCCCCTTGCACCGTCACCGACAACGTAAACGCCTTCTGCACTTGTCTCCATTGTCTTATCATTGATGCGGGCTTTTCCACGCTCATTGACCGCAATACCATTTGCTTCATAGAACTCAGTCGGAACTTTCTCGCCAACTGCAACGATCACTGTATCAGCCAAAACTTCTTCTGTTTCGCCCGTTTCTGTTACACCTGCACGTCCGGAAGCATCCATGCTGCCAAGTTCCATCTTCTTACAGAGCAGTTTGCCGTTTTCCAGAGATACAGGAGAAAGAAGTTCTTTGAACTCTACGCCCTCTTCCAGTACTTCCAGTAACTCATCTTCTGCTGCTGGCATATAGCGTTTGGTTCTTCTGTATACCAGGTAAACATGTTCTACACCTTCTGTACGTTTCGCAGCTCTTGCAGTATCCATGGCAGTGTTACCGCCACCGATCACAACTACATTTTTACCCAGCGCAACCTTACCGCCAGTTGCTTTGAAATCTCTTAAGAATTTCAGAGCATTGATGGTTTCACCCTTTTCAAGCTTCAGAGTACCCGGTTTATTTGCACCTGTTGCAACGATCACTGCGTCATAACCCTGTGCTTTTAATTCCTGTACGGATTTCACTTCTGTACCTGTTTTGATCTCCACACCCATCTTCTGGATGAAGGAAACATCTTTATCGATTGCATCATCAGAGATACGGAATCCCGGGATCACATAGCGGATCACGCCGCCGACTTTCTCTTCTTTCTCAAATACTGTTACAGAAGCACCTGCTCTTGCAAGGAAGTATGCAGAAGCAATACCTGCAGGACCTGCACCTACAACAGCTACTTTCTTACCGTCTGCTGTGCCTGCTTTGATCTCACCGATCACTGTATCATATCCGTTTTGTGCTGCGATGAGCTTAGTGTTGCGGATATTTACAGGTTCTTCATAGAAGTTACGTGTACATTTGTACATACAGTTGTGCGCACAGAGAGTACCTGTGATAAATGGAAGTGCATTTTTCTCAAGGATAACTCTTAATGCCTGTGCATAATCGCCTTCTCCTGCCAGCTTCACATAGGTTGTGATATCCTGGTGGATCGGACATCCTTCTTCGCATGGAGCAAAGAAACAGTCAAGGAGCGGAACCTCTGAATCAGTTTTTCTCTTAGGAAGCGGTTTGATGCTCTTTACATGGTGAGCATCTTTTTTCGCATCCTCGGCCAGCTGCTCAAGTGCAGCTACATCAATGCCTTTCCATTCTTTCACACCGTCAGCCATTACTTTCTCTGCCATCTGGGTAAATCTCTGATATCCGCCCGGCTTCAGAAGTGTAGTTGCCACTGTTACAGGCCATACACCACATCCGACGATACGGTCGATATTATAGTAATCAGCACCGCCTGAATAAGCGATACGGAGTTTTCCGTCAAATTCCCGGGAAAGTCTGGCTGCAAGAGAAATGGATAACGGGAAAAGAGATTTTCCGGACATATACATTTCTTCGCTTGGAAGTTCATTTCTTGTAACATCTACAGGGAATGTATTGGTGATCTTCACACCAAACGCAAGGTTCAGTTCATCTGCAAGTGCCTGCAGTCTCTTAAACATCGGAATAGCATCTTCGTACTGTAAGTCATCTTTGAAATGGAAATCACCGAATACCATATAATCATATCCCATGTCATCCATGGTCTTTCTGGCAAATTCATATCCCAGGAGAGTCGGGTTACATTTGATAAATGTGTTCAGATGTTTCTCTTTAAACAGATGATTTGCAATGCTCTCAATCTCGTTTGGAGGACATCCATGGAGAGTAGAGATTGTTGCGGAATTACAGATATCAGACGGAATCGCCTCAATATCCTCTTTTGTAACTTTTTCAAATTTATCTACATTGTCCAATAACCACTGTTTACATTCTTTAAAGATTTCAGTATCTTTTGCTTCCATCATACTGTCAATGAAAGTATTAACCTTTGGCTCTTTGATCCCTGCAAGATCATATCCAACGGAAATATTGAACTGGAATCCGTCCTGTGCACCCAGATCAAATTCTTTGGCGATCACATGCAGGATAAACCATGCTTTAATATATTCTCCCATTGCCTGAGGAACATAAAGCTCTGTAGACCATTCACAGTTATATCCTTCATCATCTGCAAGGATACATGGTCTGTTGATACAGGCTGCAAGCTCTGCACCGTCCATCTTCTGAACTGTTTTCAGCTCAAAGAAACGTGCGCCTGCATAATAAGAAGCAACAATGTTCTGTGTTAACTGTGTATGCGGTCCTGCTGCAGGTCCGATCGGTGTTTCCAGATTTCTCTCAAATATATTCAGCTTCCTGTCAGTTCCCGCTGCATAAGCTCTGTGCTGTCCGAAAACTGTTCCTTTTGTTTTCTTTTCTTCTAATACCCAGTTCATTAACTGTTCAAAGGGCATACAGGTCATGACTTCACTCATAATCCGATCCTCCATTATTTCATACGGTATGGCTTCTCTCCACCCGTTCTATATTTTGTTTACATTTATTTTTGCCAGGCAGAAAACTTATCTTCTTTACAATTCTTTACAGATTAACCATTAATATCATCTGCAAGTTCTTTTGCAGCCTGACGGCAGTCTGCCATAACTTTTGCCTCGTCGCATACAAGGACTTCGCGGTCTTTCATCAGGACTTTACCGTTACATACAGTAGTCTGGACCATGCTTCCGTTTACACCGAACATCAGATGTCCGTTAATGTTGCTTTCATTCATTGGTGTCAGCGGATCATAATCGATCACGATCACGTCTGCTGCCGCACCCTCTTTCAGGACACCGAGCTGTTTCTTAAAGTATCTGTTTGCAATCTTTGCATTTCCTTCAAAAAGCATCTGTGGAACTTCTCCCCAGGCTGCGTTCGGGTCGCAGAGGCTGTGTTTGTGTAAAACATTTGCAACCTTCCAGGATTCCATCATATCATGAGTATATCCGTCTGTACCAAGACCTGTGAGGATTCCCTTCTGTACCATTCTCATGGTTGGAGGACATCCGCATGCATTACCCATGTTAGATTCCGGGTTATGTACAACCATGGTATCTGTATCTTTGATCAGATCCATCTCATGTTCATTCACATAGATACAGTGACCGAGCAAAGTCTTCGGTCCAAGGATGTTCCAGTCATGAAGACGGTCAACAATACGTTTGCCATGCTCTTTCAGACACTGATGGAGATCGTAAATGCCTTCTGCTACATGGATGTGATATCCAACACCTTCCGGTTTCAGTTCATTGCAGAGAGCCATTGTCTCATCAGAGATTGTAAAGGATGCATGCATACCCATCATTCCGGCGATCATATCACTGTCGTCTGCAAGTGCATGCTTGATAAAATTCACGTTCTCCATTACAGATTCTCTGGATTTCTCCATTCCGTCACGGTCAGAAATCTCATAGCAGAGGCAGGTACGCACACCTAAATCCTTCGCAGCTTCCTCGATCGCATTGAGGGAACCTGTAATATGGCCAAAACTTGCATGATGGTCAAACACTGTGGTTACACCGTTCTTGATAGAATCAATGTATGTAGCATATGCAGAAAGCTTTGTCTGCTCCAGTGTCAGATGACGGTCAACTGTCCACCATAAGCCATCCAGAATATCCAGAAATCCCTGAGGATTATATCCGTTAATGCTTAAGCCTCTTGCGAAGGAGCTGTAGATATGCTCATGGGCATTAATAAATGCCGGCATGATAACCCCACCCTTCGCATCAACAAATTCAGCATCCGGATAAACTTTCTTTACCTCTTCAGTTACCCCCACCATTACTATGGTGTTACCATCCATTGCTACAGCACCATTCTCCAGGAATGAGTTGGATGCGTCCTGTGTGATCATTCTTCCATTACCAATTACCAGCATATAGTTCCTCCTTTCACTTGTTAAAAACTACCAATTCGCTACTGCTTTTTACCTTTTGTTTAGGAATTATGTACTAATACTGTAACATATTTCTCCGGATAATGCAAGTAGAATTTACAAAAACTTTTTGGTTTTTCAAATTTTTTTTAGGCTTTATACTATCTCCGGTGAACAGATAAAAAAAGAACGGGGCAGTCATTGATGACAATGAACAACCTCGTTCTTTTTTTGATTTTCCTGTTTTCTGATGAAGCTGATTTTATGACAAATTTTCAGGTTTGTCAACAATTTTTGTAAGATAGGAGAGTTATCCTTCCATAATCGCAGAATTAACCCTGAGCTGTTTTCGTCCATTCTTCCAGAGATTCTCATCCAGCTCCACCTCATAGCCGCCGCCATTTCTCACATGCCACTCATAAAATGGTTTCTGTATATCTGCATACTCTTCCATGATATTCATGATCGTACCGCCATGGATGACAAGTGCCGCCTCTGCCACATGGCTGCGGATACATCCGGACACAACCCTGTCAAATCCTCTCAGGTTTCTGCTTTTAAACCCTTCCCTGCTTTCTCCTCCCGGAAAAGGCAGAGTACCGTTGCTGTCAATCCATTCCTGATAGTGCGGATTACCTTCCAGCTCTTTATAGTTCTTATTTTCAAACTCTCCGAAATCGCATTCTGCCAGTTCTTCAATAATATGTACCGGCTCTCCCGGAAAAAGAATCTCTGCTGTCTGCACGCATCGTTTCAGAGGACTTACATAAACCGCCTGAACCTTTGGATAATCCATCTTATGCAGAAACTCTGTTCCCTCCTGACATAACGGCTCATCCGTTGTGCCGATATATCTGGAAAGTTTATTCCCTTCTGTTTTTCCATGTCTGATCAGCCATAATTTAATCATCTTTGATCACCGTTCCGATCCCGCAGATCACGCGCGTCACCTTATGGCTGTATGCTGCCAGCTTCGTACATACACGCCCTACAGCCTCTCTGTATTTTCTGTCAAAAGCATCCACAGGTACAACCCCGTACCCTACTTCCTGAGAGACAAGGACAATATCCGGATTCTTACAGATGATTTTTTCCGCAAGATCTGACACATCTTTTCCATTCTCCAGTTCACTGCGGATATACTGCTGAAAACCAGTCACACCCTGAGCATTCATCAGTTCCTCCTCTGTGACAGAACCGCCGTCACTCCACCTTAACTGTGGATACTGTTTCCTGGCATATTCAGTCTTTCCCTGATATGCACCGCCGATTATCATTTCCATACTCTTCTCCTCAAAAATTAGAAACCACCGCCAGGATCAATGCCATCCCAACTTCACAGATACAAAGAAAAAATCCCGAAATATCCCCGGTTGTCCCGCCAAAGTACTTCATCGCAATATGATGATAATACCAGAAAATCAACAAAGCTCCCACAAAAGCCAGACTTCCCCATACAGGCCGGATCAAGATCATTCCCGCAGCCAGAAGCACCAGATAGACGATCAGCACATTTCTCGAGAGCACATCTGAAGAATTTCTGGAAAACTCAGCAACTGTACCGTCTGCCTTTGCTTTCGGAAAGGTAATAACTCCGATCCCTGACAGACATCTGGAAACCATAAAGCCAAGGCTCAGAATTCCGATCACCCTCATATTCTCTGCACTGTTAAACAACTGACTGTAAGCGCCGTACCAGGCAATGAAATATACCGCCGCAGTAATAACGGCAAAAGCACCTGCATGGGAATCCTTAAGAATCTCCAGCCTTCTGCTTCTCTCCTGCCAGGAACTCAGGGCATCCGAAGTATCCAAAAGACCATCCACATGGATCCCGCCTGTCACAAATACAGGTACCAGCACCAGCACTGCTGTCACGAATCCCGGCTGATACCCAAATCGAAGTCCCAGATACGCCACCAGCATAGTCAGCCCGCCGATCACAGTTCCGATAAACGGAAAAAAGCAGAACATATACTTCATATTTTCCTTTGTCCAGTCAGCGCGGGGCATGGGAATCTTAGAAAACATGGCAAATGCCACCTTAAAATTATTCCATAAAGATTTCATTGATCAATTCCTCTTTTTCATAGTATGGCAATCCTGTCAAATAGATTATTTGCAAAGATTGCTGCAGGTATCTGTGGATTTGTGAAAGACTGGTATCCCATATATAACTTCCACCACTTCATCAGCTCTCTGCGCAGCAGCCTGATTGATTTTTCCCAGATATTCCAGATAAGAATCCATATCTCCATCAAACACAACCGCATCTGAAAAAATCTCATTTGTAACGATTACCACATGAGCAGCCTGTTCCAGCAGATTCTCAATCCCTTTTGTAACTTCCGAAACTGTCCGGTCATGGGCTCCCTGCTCTTCAAACATTTCATTTGCCACCAGATTCGACATACATTCCAGAAGCACCACACATCCGGCAGGCAGTTTCACATTTTTGAGCCCTGTATAGCACTCAACTGTCTCGAAACCTTTTCCTGCACGCATCTTTTGGTGTCTCTCGATCCTCTTATGGCTCTCTTCATCAAAAGGGTGCATGGTCGCTATATAAATCCTCTGTGCATCTCCGAAAGAAAGCACCCTGTCTTCCGCAAAAGCGGATTTTCCGCTCCCGCTTCCCCCTGTCACAAGCGTCAGCATTATTTCAACTCCTCATACTGTTCCACGTGGATATCGTCAAAAGTACTCATAGAATGATAAACCGCTGCTGCCAGATCAAGGATCGGGAATAAAGCTACTGCTCCGGTTCCCTCGCCCAGACACATATCCGCATGAATGATTGCCTCTTTCCCCATATTCTCAAGGATCAGATGGGCAGCAGGCTCTTTTGATACATGGGATGCAAGAATATAATCCCTCGCAGCCGGGCAGATACGCATGGCAATCAGCGCAGAAACACAGGAAATAAATCCGTCCATGACTACAGGAATACCATAAACCGCACCTCCCAGAAAGACACCTGCCATTCCAGCGATATCAAGACCGCCTACCTTTGCCAGAACATCAATGGCATCCTCAGGATCCGGTTTATTTAATGTAATGGCTTTTTTGATCGCATTGATCTTGCGCACAAGTCCCTCGCTGGTCAGACCTGCGCCGCGCCCTGTCATCTCTTCCACCGGCTGGTTCAATAACACAGAAGCAACTGCACTGCTGGTGGTTGTATTTCCGATTCCCATTTCCCCTGTTGCCAGAATCCGGTAGCCCTTATCATTCAGTTCCCTTACCATGTCAATGCCTGCTTCAAGCCCCTTTACAGCCTGTTCTCTTGTCATGGCAGGACCCTTGGTCATATTCTGTGTACCATAGGCAATTTTATGGTCTGTGCGGACTTTTGTGTCCGTCACCATCCCCATATCCACCGGAAAAATCTCCGCATGGTTCTGCTTACACATCACACCGACAGATGTGTCATATTTCAGAAAATTCTCGGCAACGATGGCAGTAACTTCCTGTCCGGTCTGTGTCACACCCTCTTCTACCACGCCATTATCCGCGCACATGGCGATCAGACCTCTCCTGGAAAGATCCACCTCTGCGTTTCCTGTAATTCCCGCGATCTGGATCAAAAGAGTCTCCAGTTTTCCAAGAGAATGCAGTGGTTTCGCAATACTGTCCCATCTTTTCTGTGCAATTTCCATGGCATTGTGATCTAATGGCTTAATCTTTGCAATAGCTTCTTCCAGAGTCATGAGTTTTCCCTCTCTTTTCCTTCATTATTTTGATTTCCCTGTTGTAAACACAAAAAATTTACTGAATACATAATTCAGTATCAACACAATAAACTGTGTCAGGAATTTCCCGATCATATCATTAAGCCCCATCACTGACACAAGCAGCCATACACCGCCAACCTCTATCACCATAGTGACCAGTCTGGCACTGACAAATTTGCAGAATGGCTGAACATGATCCTTCAATGTCTCGCATTTATCCTGAAAAACATACTTCGAATTTACCACATAGGCAAACAGGATCGCCAGGATGATCGAAATAATATTGGCGATATTCAGCTCCACCTTCAGCTTTCTGAGAATGAAAAAGCTGACCAGATTTACCATAGTGGTACATCCGCCAAAGAAAATATAGCGGATAACGGAACTTTCATACATTTTTCTGATCCATTGCTTCATAAAATATATCCTCTCAGTCCTGTATATTTCCATTCTTAATTACTTTTGAAATAATATATCTCGGTCTGCGCTTTACTTCTTCATAAATCTTGGAAATATAATATCCAATGATCCCAAGACTGATCATCATGGCACTTCCCACCAGAAGCAGCACCATCAGCAGGGTGGTATAACCTTCCACTGCAGAACCTGTAAAATACTGCACAAGCGAATAGACCATAAGGACCAGCGAACAGACAAAACATATCGCTCCTGTGATCGTAACAAACTGCAGCGGAAAAGTAGTAAATGCCACTATATTTGTGAACGCATATTTCACCAAAGACCACGGAGACCACTTGGAAACGCCGGCCTCTCTCTCCTGCACCTCAAATTCCACACTGGTAGTCTTATATCCCACCCAGGAAGAAGTAGCCCGAAAGAACATATTCCTCTCAGGCATAGACAGAATACTGTCCACAGCTTTCCTGTCCATCATCTTAAAATCCGAGGCATCCTTCATATTCACCTTAGTTGCCTTAGACATGATATCATAGAAAAATCCTGCACATTCTTTATGTAAAAAGCCCTCTTTTCCTCTGTCTGCCTTCACACCCTCGATCACTTCATAGCCTTCCTGCCACAGCCTGTACATCTCAATAAGTGTCTGTGGCGGATGCTGCAGGTCACAGTCCATAACAGCCACCACATCTCCACAGGCCTGCGCAAGCCCTGCGAAAATCGCTGCTTCCTTTCCGAAATTTCTGGAAAAAAGAACGCCTGTCACATTCGCATCCCTCTCTCCTGCCTTCTGAATTTCTTCCCATGTCCGGTCGCCGGAACCATCGTTTACAACCACCAACTCATAGGGAATCTTCGCTTCTGTAAGAACTTCCGCCAGCACCCGACAGGTTTTCCCAACCATCAGCTCCTCATTATATGCCGGAAGTACCACTGATAATTTACTCATGATGTCATTCCTCATTTTGTTTCATTCATATACAACAGACTAGTTTCTCATTCACTGTCTGTTACTCCTGTAAATATTTTCTATAATGTCAGGGGCAAAAGGTTATTTTACTCCTAAGCACTTTACAGCTCCCGCAATTCTTATTTCTACTTTATTATACACAAATTTACAGAAATGTCCATTCCAACAATCTGCATGCTCCAGTGTGTCAAACACTTCACAGGATAATAGCACGTATGTTACTGTTCTCTTCGTTCTCAGTAACGAGACTCAGATACATTCCAGACTTCCTGAAGCAATGGAATTTGGATTACTTTTTCTTCCTGAACACCAGCATTACATATATAACCAGCCCCAGAACAGAAAGAAGCATTCCCGCTTTCAGATAAGGCGTACAATATGTAAGGCGTATCTCATGTGAACCAGGTTCCAGTTCCAGAGCCATAAACATGGTATTCGCCTTCTGAAGCTTCGTTTCTTTTCCGTCCACATAAGCCGTAAATCCCTTACTGTACGGAACAGACAACACAAGAGCTTTCTTTTCGGAAACACTGATATCCCCTGTAATTTCATTCGTTCCCATTTTTACATTCTCGAGAGCTTCTTCACCCAGCTTCACAGTTTTTTCCTCAATCCCCTGCACCGGCTGACTCACAACCCTTAATTTATCATAGGTATAAACACCCGTATTGGCAAAGGTGATCGTCATAGTACGAACTCCTGATCTGGAATATCCCATATTGCAGAGAAAATCATGCCGTCCACTGTAGGCATTATACTTATCCGTAAAAATCTTTATGGTCTTGGTCACATCATTGGAGCTGACTGTCATAGCCGCTTCCTTTGATTCCTTCCAGTATCGCCACCGGCTGTCCTCATCAAGAACCTTATTTTGGTCATACTCAGACATCTTCTTCCACTGACTGTTACCAATCAGTTCTCTCGGTGAAAGACTGTCATAGTCCAGATTATCTGCGATCAGGTAATTCTCACTGTCCGTAAGACCATGGAACACAAGCTTCAGCTGCGCTCCTTCCTTCGTCACCCTGATTGCTCCCTTAGACAGAGCACAACCATCCCCTGTCTCCATACGATACTGGATATTCTCATTATCAGCATCAACAGATGCCTCAGGCAGTGTACTCTCCTCAAGCACCACACCGTCCATCAAAGCCTGCTGCTTTTTTACCACATCCATTTTCTCATATTCCGATTCAGGAATATAACTGTCATAAGTATAACCCAGAGGCAGTGCATTCTCATTCTCATAAGCCCTGCACTCACTTTTTCCCTTTCCTGCAGAGCCCTTCTCTTTATTATATCCATAGGAAAGATAGCGGAAATTATCACCACTTATCACAAAATATTTCACAGAAGCCAGCCTGTCCAGGATCGTCCTTCCGTCCAGGTTCTCATAATGCTGCTCCCATGGCGTATTCAGATACATTTCACTGAAAAAATCACTGATACTGCTGTTTGCAAGACTGAAATAATAAGCAGTACTGTTCGTACCCATATACATAGAAGTATTATCATAGGGCAATGCCCCATACTGGTCATAACGATAGACACCTGAATCCCCGGCAGCAAGAACCGCCTTATCCGTATTCGACTCCAGCTTATCCAGCGACTCCTCTTCGGCTGCAAACTCCGACAGATAATCCTTCTCATAAGAATACTGATAAGAAACATTCAACATAATGCTCACCACAAGCAAAGCACTGAGAAGCCCGCACATATACTTCCCCTGCAGAAAAATATTTCCAAAAGAAGTAACCGTAAACACAGCCAATACCAGAACCAGCACACCTGCCATATTTCTCTGCGTTCTGGCAGCTTTCGCAAACAGAGCCAGCACACAATACGCCACCGTCATGACAAAAATCTTCTTCTTTTCCCTCACAGTCAGAGTAAACAGCTCAGGATACGCCTTCACAAAAATATACGCGATCATCATCCCATAAGCCCAGATCCACCTGTTGGACACATAAGAGAAACCATTGAGCACATGCCCTGCAAAAGGCACCAGCAAAAACAGATTCAACAGCCCAAATCCTAATTTCAGATCCAGGTACTTCTTCTTCCTGGAAAAAAGCACAAACACACCCGCCATAGCAACAGCAGAATACCCGGCAACCCCCCACTGGATCATATTCTCTCCGATCAGATCACCCAGATACTTCTCATAATAAATTTTATCATATAAAAGAGGCACATAATTCTCAGCCTGAAACCTGTCCGTACCAAAAATCGTCATGATCACCGGAAGAAAAATAACCGCCGCGATCATCAAAGCCACCGCATAATAGCCGATAAACTTCACCAGCCATCCCAGAACATCCTTCACACTTCTCTCACTGAAAATCCCAAAATATCGGAAAGCCGCATAAATAAACATAAAAATACAGATCATATAAAAGAAATAGAAATTCGACATAGCCGAAACCGTAGTCGCCCAGATAAACAGCCATGGCTTCTCCCTCTTATAAATCTTATCAATCCCCATCAGAACCAGCGGCAGATAAATCATAGGATTGGAAAAATACGGATGCTTCATAGCCGCATAAATCGTCCATCCCGCAAAAATATAGATCAACGTTCCCATAAACGTCGCCTGCTTCGGATTCTTATGATAAAAACAAAAAACACTAAAAGAAATCCCCGCCAGATAAATCCTCAGAAAAATCAGAACCTCATACAAAACCTCCGTCTTATCCGCCGGCACAAACACAGACAACAAAGTCAGCGGATCCCCGATCACATAATAATGCAAAGTTGTAAGAATATCCGAACCATACCCGATATTCATATCCCACATAGGCAATTCCAGCTTATGCTCTACAAAAATCGTATGCAGAACCTCCCTCAGATACCGCCCATAATACGCCAGAGAATTCAAATGCTGCGGAATCCCGTCATGACTCCACACCAAAGACTTCCCATTCCCCGCAAACTGATAATAAATAAACCCCGCAATAACCCCAAAAACCAGCGTATATAATATATAGAAATCCCTCTTACTATCCTTACTCGCAAATCTCCTCATAACCGCTCCTTTATATTCTATCATTCTAAACCGAGTTATAAAGTTCTCACTGATTATAGACAAATATCCAATACTTGTCAAATTTATGGTCAACATTATTTTATTGTTTAAAAACAACGAAAGTATTTAAATCAGCCAGCATCCAGTCAGGAAATGAAATAACTTCTGGGGCGAATTTTGAGGGTTCATTGAATTTCTTAGTATTTGGAAAGCCGCGTTATTCAGAAATTGCTCACTGTTTGAGCGAAGCGAGTTTGAGCA
>ENA-OPCB01001686-OPCB01001686.1-human-gut-metagenome-genome-assembly--contig:-NODE-1686-length-12968-cov-5.086270_pt1 | contig 12968 bp, 9 predicted proteins | sample MGYA00241561_ERZ501473 | MGnify/ENA primary metagenome ERZ501473 (study PRJEB25962, sample SAMEA2042519) | human gut metagenome | biome: human gut; feature: human-associated habitat; material: faeces... | reverse complement strand
TTTTTCAATACTCCGCCCTGTCTGCGGAACTTTGCAGGTGTGCATCCCTTTGCCGCAATAAAACGGTTAATAAAATAATCGCAGTCTTTATATCCCACATCCAGAGCAATCTGATAGATTTTATCACTGGTATACAACAGTCTCTGAACTGCCTGCTCCATCCGATAGTTATTCAGATACTCTTTAAATGACTGTCCGAACTTTTTCCGGAATATCTGTCCCAGATAAGCACTGTTCACATAGTACTTTTTACTCAATTCTCTCAAAGTAAGATTCTCTGCATAATTTTCGCGTATTTCTTTCTCAACATCTCTAATTACGCCTCCCCTGGAAATATTTTTGCGAAGCTGAGCCAGATATTCTGCATACTCCAGAGCAAAATGCACCATATGCACACTGCTGCCTCTGGTGACTCCCTCTTCAAATGTGCTTTCACCAATGAAATGTAGAATTTCTTTCTGATCGACACAATCATCCTGCTCAGTTGCCAGATAAATCAGCTGAAACAGGAAATAATTAATGTTAAGATTGACTGTATCTGCGGCAAGTCCCATCTGCCGCATTTCTTCATACAGATTTTCCACACATTTACGGATCTGTATCTTATCGTTTTGCTCAATGGCTGATATCAACGCATCCAGGCTCTGTTTGCACAGGATAATACCCCCATTATGAATCTGTACCTCTTCTTCATAAAAATACATTTTCTTTTTTGCACGGAATGCTTCCAGAGAGTTCAATACACAGGCGGTACTATAGGATTTTGCGAGTCCAGAAATGTCTGATACTTTTTTACCCGCCAGCAATTTTACAGGACGCTGAATTGCCAGTTCAAGACTCTCCTGAAAGTCGCTCAGATACTCAACTTCACTGATTGCCCGGTTCTTCGCCATATAATCACAGTAAATAAAACCTATATCGTAATTCTTCTCATTCCAGGACACATCAAAGAAACAGTGACTGCTGTCTTCTTTCAGGAAATCCTGACAGGCCTGATGCAGTTTTCTCTGAATCAGACAGTATTCCCCATCCTCCTGTTCGGACATGTCTCCTATATCATAGGGTTCCAAATAAACATATCTGACACTGTCAGAAAGATTCATGTGACTTTTTATATATTCCAGATTCACCGTGTCATACTTTCCACAGAGAAGAGCAATAATATTTCTGGTCAAATATTCATGTTCCAGCTTTTGTTTTTTCTTTTCATTTTCCCTGGCAGCTTCTGACACTTTGGCTACTCTGCGCAGTACACCCAAAAGCTCCTCTTTTTCCACCGGTTTCAGAATATATTCCATACATTCATAACGAATTGCCTGCTGTGCATAGGAAAAATCACTGTAACCACTTAAAATTATAAAATAAGCATCTGAAATATTTTCTCTGCGTATTGTCTCCAAAAGTTCTAGTCCACTCATTACCGGCATCTTAATGTCTGAAATGACCAGATCCACCTTATGCTCTTTCAGATATGTAAGTGCTTCTGCTCCATCGGCAGCAGTATATACAATCTCATACCCTTCCTGTTCCCAGTCAACAAACACCATAAGCCCCTGTACAATAAAAGGTTCATCATCAACCAGCAAAACCCGCAGCATGTTCTTATCTCCTTTGTTTCTTTTCCATTCCCAAGACCCCTGTTGAAGTCTTATCTGTGCATCTGTATTCTATCATCCAGAGCGTCTATCGGCATCCTGATCTGAATAGTAGTACCGATTCCTACTTCACTCTCTATATGAAAACACACTTTGTTATCCGTTATCATTTTCAGTCTGAGGCAGGCATTGATAATACCTACACGCCCCTTTTCTCTTAGTTTCTCGATGCTTGCATTACACATCTTTTCCTTTATTTCAGCCACTTTGTCCTCATCCATACCGCTTCCGGTATCCTCCACTTCGATCCAGATATCCTCATGTTTACGATAAACCCGGACAAAAATCCAGCAGGAAGCTGTTTTACTCTCAATCCCGTGCACACATGCATTTTCCACAAAAGTTACGACAGTCAGTCTTGGAATCTGAATATCCTCACATTCCGGTTCTATGTCCAGCTCATAGGAAAGCCTGTCTCCAAAACGATACTTTTGAAGTCCCAGATATGCCTCCACGAATTCCAGTTCCTTTTTCATTCTGACAAAATTTGTACTCCAATCCACATTCTGACGTTCCATCACGGCCAGTTTTCCCACCATATCCGCAGTTTCATACTCTTTCTTTAAGATACTGTGCATCCGAATGCTCTCCAGGGCATTAAACAGGAAGTGAGGATTCACCTGACTCTGCAGTGCCAGAAGTTCTGCATTCTGTCTGGCAATATCCATCTCCTGTTCTCTCAGACGATCCTTATACACCGTCTGAATCAGATCATTCAGGCGGGATGCCATGTGATTATAATTGAGCATCAGACTGCCTATTTCATCTTTCCCCCGCACATATGAGATTTCCTGAAGATGATCCGCATCTACGTGATCAAATGCTTTGCTCAATTCTTCCACCCTGGCAGTAAAAGAACGATTAATAAGCCGCATCAGAATCCACGGCATCACCGTATTAATCAACACCAGAAAAACAATCAACGGCATATGATTCCATATCTGTGCCCGTATCCCACGACTTCTTTTACAGACTGCAATCTGTAGATGTTCTCCATAAGCACTGTATTCTTTCTGATAATCCGGCTGTATGTTTTCCTTCCATTCGCTAAAAGGCCACCCTGGCTGATTATATCCGTTATTAGAAAGCAAAATCTGATTATCTTTACATATATAGATCTCAGACTCATAATTCATATTATCCAGATTGCGTACAAGACTACTGTAATCCATTTCAATCGTCACTATTTTTTCACAGCTGTCCTGTCCGGAAAAATTTAGTTTTCTGATAAATAACACGCTGCGCCGCGGCTGCACTGCAGAACTTTTCCACTGGTCATAATAAAAATACAATACTGAATTATTTCCCGCTTCCTGCAAATATCTATACCATTCTGTCTCACGCACATCAGACAGACGGATGAAATGTCCGCCATTGATAATAGTATCATTGTCCGCATAAATCGTAACCACTGTATTATCCGTACCCATACTGGTCTCAAACAGTGAATTCTTCATAAATGCTTGATGTCCCGTCACATAATCCAGAGGAGTCTCATACTGTCGATTCAAAAACTCCTCGATATACCCGTTCATATAAATATTTTTTGCTTTCATTGCGGCATTTTCCACTTCCCGGGAAAGATTATATATAACAGCACTTGCATCATTTTCCATCACATGCCGCTGCTCCACTCTCTCGGATTGAACCACAATAAATAGAATAACACTGTCTGTAATGATAAGTGGTATCAGCATACAATAGATATACAGAATATGAAGCTTTTTCTTCAGGTTAAAGTCATTCATGGTATTTTCTAATCTATCAATCAGTCTCTTCATACGCTGCCCTCCTGTAGCCATCATACCATATTATGTTCCAAACATCCAGAACTATCTCTTCCAGCTTTCTGTCGGACCCATACATGAGATCCGGGGGACGGTGCCTTCCCTATAGAAAACTATTTTCTCTACTGCAAAAATTTTGCTTAAAAATTCTATTTGCACTTCATTGAATCCTTTGTGCAGTGAAATCGGTACGCAGGTTTTATGAACCTGTTCTATAATACCCACAGCCCAGAAATCATCATCCGGATTTCCCGCCAGATAGTTCTCCGGAACTGCCCAGGCAGCAAATCAGCTTGAGAATTTCCTGATCTTTTACCTCTCTGCTGCTCATTTCCAGTTTCAGCCATTTGCAGGGTTCTGCTTCTATTTCACAGAGAAAAGAACCCTCACCGTCATTCGCCACTTCAATGATAACCTCACGGTTTCCCGCATAGAGAAAATCTCGGATTTCCAGTGATTCACAGACCCCATAATTTTTCACAAGGATTCTGTCATCATCTGTACGTGAAACCATCAGGCGAGGTTTTCCAAAAGGTTCCACATACATTCTCACCGGATATCGGCAGCCATCTTCATTTTTACATCCTCATAAGCATCTTACTCTACTAGAAAAGGTACACAGTACCCACCATCAAATATTTTCATTTCTTATGATATCTCCTGAAATATAATCTGGAAAGGAACTACCGGCAATTCCTCATCGCTGTATAAATTTGCTTCCCACGGACAGTCATTCCATGCATAGGATACTCCAACGGTATCTTCCGTTATGGATACTTCGACAGTATTTTCTCCTGTCAGTTTTCCCTCGGCTGCTTTACGGCTTCCATCTTTACAAATAATATCAAAACCTCTGACCGGTTCATTCTTATCCTGTCGCAGAGAAACTCCCGGTACTTCTTTCAGATCCGGAGTTCTTTTCTCTGTATGCAATACAATGCCTGACGGTTCGAAAACAAACTTTATACTTCCAGTATTTCTAATGGCTGCAGCAAGCTCCGGATTTCGGTATGATACGTTTCTGCCATAAATTAATGTTTCTGCCGCAAGTGCCGCACGTACGCCGACTGTTTTCTTATCGGTAGGATGCAGATCGTTGTATTCTCCCAAGTCATAAGCCTGTACCATCATGGCATACGGCAAACCGGCTGTTTTTCTCTGAGCCTCACGAAGTCTTGCCCACTGTATGCCGTCCGTATGAAGTTTTCCATCAGAAAATCCTGCCAGCTGCACAAAAATGAACGGCATATCCGGCATCTGCCAGAGGGTTCTCCATTCCTCGATCATCGTGCTAAATTCCTCCTCATAGGTTTCCGGCCGCCCGGTATTGGATTCACCCTGATAGAAGAAACATCCTTTGATTTTCCATCTTCTGATGGGATAGAGCATTCCCTGATAAAGTCCACATGCTTTAAACTGGAAAAATGTCATCTGCGGCAGCGATTCCATCCGGTGGATGATTTCATAATTCCAATCACCGGAAAGAGATACCTTTTTCTCCAGATTGCTGCCATAACAAAGTTCATACACCTTTCCAGGTACAAATCCTCCTTCCTGTCTGAAAACCATCAATTTAACTTCGATGATATTCTCTCCTGCATGAAGAATTCCCTCCGGTATCCGATAAATTCTGGGTGGGTACTGGTATTCCGTCTCTCCGATCAATGTGCCATTAATTAAAATCTTATCTGCATCAATCATAGCACCGAAATAAAGAATAGCTTTTCCTTTTTCCGGTTTATCTTTTTCATCCAGCACAAAAGTTTTTGTAAAGCGCAATCCTCCATAAAACTGATCCAACACAGTATTTTCAAAGAAACCAGGAATACAAAAACTGCCCTTATTATCTGCCGCATAATCCATACCCGATTCTTTCAACGCCTCTTTTCTCCACCAAAGCTCTCTTTCTTCTTCCGCTTTGATGGTTGCTTCCGGATATTCCTTCTGCCGGCATTCTTGAATCTCCACAGCATCATAACCCAGAGCTGTAACAGTCTCCTCGCTACACCAGGATTTCACCGGTGTACCTCCCACAGCAGTCTGCAGAAGTCCAACCGGTATTCTTTCCCTATCATGAATTTCTTTTGCAGCAAAATATCCCACAGCACTAAACAGCTGCAGTTCTTCTCCCTTCGCTTTAATCCAGCAGCCCTTTTCCAATTCCTGACGTTTTTCTCCAAATACATATTCCTTGGGGACTTCGAACATACGGATTTCATCCTCTGAAGTATGCAGAATTTCATCTGCATACCGGTCCATCACCCGCTCAATGGGCAGTTCCATATTAGACTGCCATCCCAGAAGAAATACATCACCAAACAGTACATCATGAATCACAAGTTCTTCTTCCCCATCTGTCATCCTGAACTCCCACGGACCGCCGGCAGGCATTTCCGGTATCATCAATTCAAAGTATCCGTCATCAGCACAGATGGTTTTAACCTGAAAATTTTCAAAAGACAGTTCTACCGTTCTTCCCTTTTCACCATATCCCCAGATACTGTTTTCTACATCTCGCTGGAGAATCATCTCGTCACTGATTAACGAAGATAATCTCATCACTTTTCCCATGCTCCTTTCCAGACCGCAGTTTTACACTTCAGCTGCGAATGTATTGACAAATCCACCTTTTCCTGTCAGGGTCTTACTTCTTTTATCCGGCTGTGAAGTGCCTGTATAAACACAGTATTCACCGGATAGAATCTGTGCAGCGCCATCGATATCAAACAGTTCGAAAGCTTCCGGTTTTAAAGTCAGAACGACTTCCTGCTCCTCGCCCGGATTCAGAAATACCTTTTTCAAAGCCTTTAACTGGGGATTTGGAGTTCCGTCACAGCAGGATTTTACATAAACCTGTACGGTTTCTCCTCCGGCCATCTTACCGATATTTCGAATCACTGTCCGTACAGTCATTCCTGTACCCTTTCTGATGATTCCTGTTTCGGACACCTTATCTCCTTCGTAAACTGTAATCTCAGGTTCTGACAGACTGAACTCTGTATATGACAGTCCATAGCCAAAGGGATATAACGCTTCCTGTTCCATATAACGGTAAGTTCTTCCTTTCATGGAATAATCCGTAAACTCCGGCAGTTCTTCCACGGAACGATAGAAGGTTACCGGCAGTTTACCTTCCGGTGAACACTCTCCAAACAACAAACGTGCCACAGCCTCTCCACCTCTTGATCCAGGATACCATGCCTGTACGATAGCCGGAATATGCTCGTCAGCCCAGCTAAGATCCATAGCACTTCCGGTCAATGAAACGAGAACCACCGGTTTTCCACTTTCATATGCCGCTTTGAGGATTTCATTCTGCAGCCCCGGGTAGTTCAGATCCGGTTTGTCACCGCTGGCAAATTCATTTCCTGTATCGCCCTCTTCACCTTCCAGTGTAGCATCCAATCCAAGGCAGACAATAACCACATCACTGGCCTCGCATACGCCTTTCACTTCAGCCAGACGATCGTTTGGTTCTGAGAGAACACAGACACGGTCTTTAAATAAAGCACATCCTTCCGAGTACATGACACGAACATCATCGCCTACATAATCCTGAATTCCTTCAAGAACGGTTACATAACGGGAAGCAGTTCCCTCATAGTTACCCACAAGTGCTGCTCTGCTATTGGCATTTGGCCCGATGACTCCGATGGTTTTCATATTATTCTTATTCAGAGGAAGAAGTCCTCCTTCATTTTTCAGAAGAACCAGAGTTTTTTCAGAAATCTTTTCGTTTATACGGTTATGTTCCGGTGTGTCGTTTTCTGTATAAGGAATACTATCGAATGGAACTGTTCCCGGTTCTTCAAACATACCAAGCTTCATACGTGTGGTGAAAAGATTGATGACCGCCTCATTGATTCGTTTTTCATCAACTCTTCCTTCACGTACTGCCTGAACCAGATGAGGGTATGTACAACCACAATTCAAGTCACAACCGTGATTCATAGCCATCGTTACGGATTCCACCGGTGCATTTGTTACATGATGATTTTCATGGAAATCACGCACTGCCCAGCAGTCACTGACAACGTGCCCCTCAAATCCCCATTCTTCTCTCAAAATATCTTGCAGAAGTGTCTTACTGCCGCAGCATGGTTCTCCATTTGTCCTGTTATATGCACCCATCACAGCTTCTACTTTTCCTTCCTGCACACAGGCTTTAAATGCCGGCAGATAAGTCTCATACATATCCTGTTTGGATGCAACAGCATTAAAATAATGTCTCTCTCCTTCCGGTCCGGAATGTACAGCAAAATGCTTTGCACAGGCTGCTGCCTTCATATATACAGGATCATCTCCCTGAAGTGCCTGAATAAACCGCACGCCCAGGCGTGATGTAAGATAGGGATCCTCACCATACGTTTCATGACCTCTTCCCCAGCGCGGATCACGGAAAATATTTACATTAGGTGCCCAATATGTTAAGCCTTTATAGATGTCTCTGTCACCATATTTCACATGCATATTATATTTTGCACGTCCTTCAGTGGCAATGATATCAGCCATCTCCGCAACCAGTTCTTCATCAAAAGATGCAGCCAGACCAATTGCCTGTGGAAATAATGTCGCTGTTCCCGTTCTAGCAATTCCGTGAAGTGCCTCATTCCACCAGTTATATTTGGGAATTCCCAGTCTCTCGATTTCTGCCGCTCCGTGAAGTGTCTGGGAAACCTTCTCCTCCAGCGTCATCTGTGCTACAAGTTCTTCCGCCCGTTCTCTAAATGTTTTAGCCATAAGTAATCTCCTTTTTTGTTCATTTTCTATATTATAAAAAAGAATCTATTGTTTTCCTTATTGATTCTTGCTATACTTTTCCTATATTTTGCTATTTTTGAAAGGGATTATCTTTTACTATGATTGAAGATCTCAAAGGAATGAAAGAAACGATTGCATATGGTTCTTCACAGTTTCGATTGATGAAAAATCAGGAGACTGAAGATTATCCGCCACACTGGCATACAAGTATTGAAATTATCATGCCTTTAGAAAACGGCTATCAGGCCGTAATAGGAAATGAGTGCTACACACTAAATCCCCTTGATCTGTTATTTATCAACAGTGGGGAAATTCATTCACTGCAGGCGCCTGCCACCGGTAAGCGCCTGATTTTTCAGGCACCATTGTCGCTTTTTTATTCTATACCCGGTATGGGAAGCGCACTGCTGCTGTTACCGGAAGCTGTTTGCCTTACGCCGGCTTCCTGTCCGGAACTCTTTCAGGAAGTGTCTGCAAAATTCAAGGAAATCATCCGGGAGGCTGAAAAAAGTAATTATCTGGCCGATACCTGGGTATCCTCTGCTGTTATTCAGATTGTTCTTCTGCTAGTACGCCATAATTTCGAACATACTCCTCGATTTACCGATGTATCCTTTTCCTCCCGCAGAGAATACATGGAAAAATTCACAACGGTCTGTCAGTATATCGATACCTCATTTCGGGAAAATCTGACACTTGAACAGGCTGCAGAAATCGCAGGATTCAGTAAATATCATTTTTCCAGACTTTTTAAAGAATTTACAGGAATAACCTTCCAAGAATACCTCACACGCCAGCGTATCCGCCACGCAGAAGAACTGCTGACCGATTCCAAAATCTCAATCACTGATATTGCACTGGCCTCGGGATTCTCTTCTGTCAGTAATTTTAATCGGAGTTTTCAGATGTATAACCACTGTTCGCCTTCGCAGTTTCGGAAAAAACTGATGCATGTATAGCGGGGCAGGGTGACCCTGGTCACTCCTCAATCAACTTGCTATTTCTCCAAGTCAATGATAAAATCGAATTACATTAGATGGTTTATTACAGCTTCGGAGTAGGGATTATGAGAAACCTTGTGAAAGAAATTATCACAGGAAGATGGCTTAAAAAAATGAGTAATCTTACAGTTAATACAAAAGAAAAATTTTCCATTCAGCAGATTGCTGCGATTGGAGTAATGACCGCAGTAATCTGTGTGCTGGCACCTTTTTCACTGCCAATCGGGCCGGTACCGATTTCACTGACGAACTTGGCTATTTATTTTGTACTGTATATGTTGGGGGTAAAAAGAGGGACCATCAGCTATCTGGTGTATCTACTGATCGGACTGGTGGGAGTTCCTGTATTTTCCGGATTTACCAGTGGTCCTGGAAAACTGTTTGGACCGACAGGCGGTTATCTTATTGGATTTATTCCAATGGCTATCATAGCAGGAATGATAATTAACCGCAAGATTAATAACAGATTGCTTTGCTTTATCATGTTGTATGCTATGCCTTTGGTACTGCATGTCTGGCATATGAAGCACACATGGATCTGTTGGCCGCATTGATGGCAGGTGTCATCCCGTTTATTCCGGGAGATTTAATCAAAATGGTTCTTGCTATGATATTGGGACCACAGATTCGTAACCGGTTGATTCATGCAAACTTATTCTAAGTAAAGACGATTCATCTGTGTATCGGTTTTTTTTCCTTCTGAATTTCTGGTAACTCTATACGAATAATATTTCTCCCCGATACTCATCGGGGAGTTTTTAAACACCACCTCTGAAACTTGATCCTGCGTTTATATGTCTGATAATAATTTTTCCCGCAACAAGAGACAGATGGCAAGCTGTGTTCCAATGATCACACCGCAATCCATAATTGGAGAAAATGAGGAAAAAATGAAAACCATAGAAATTATTGATGATGATATTTCGATTGGAGATATGCTGGCAGAAGTTCTGCCCTAGATTCAGAATGTTCCTGTAATTGTCCTCAGTGCCAAGATTGATGTTGAATCTTTTGCTCGGTGATGCTGCTGACTATATGACCAAACCGTTTGAAATAAAAGAACTTCTTGCACGGATTACTGTTCAGCTTCGGAAATGAAATACAGACAGAGAGACAGTCATTGTCGATCGGTCACTTAAGCCTGGATACACAAGACTGCACAGAACGTTCGCTTAAGAAGCACATCAGTAATCTACGAAAAAAATTGCAGGATGCAGGTGGTACAGACTGCCTATATTTCCCTTTTTCCATAGAAAAAAGCTCCGAAAAACTTATAATCACCAGAGAATAAAGTGTTTATAAGGCTTTCAGAGCCTTTAAAAAATCTTATTTAATTTGAAGTGCAAGCTTCGCTTACATGCCCATCTGTTTTGCAACTTCTTGAACCTGAGCCTCTTGGACTCAACCCTCAAAAGTGGCTTACTTACTGACTATTTTCGTGTTTTCCACTAGCAGCTTTGCTTCATTTCATTTTTATTTTACGAAGCTTTTTTTCGTACAACTTTTTTACTATTTTTCTACCCCCGATACCCGCCTTGTCATTATTTTCGTAAAGGTTTTTATCATTTTCGTAGGATTTATTTTACGAAGTCTTACGAAAACTTCTCTTCGTAAGCAGCCGTCCATCAGGCATTCATTGCTACTTTGAATTTCTCCAATTCATTTCCCATCATCTCTTCTGATATATGTGTGTATATATCAATTGTTGTGGAATAATGAGCATGTCCCATGAGCTGCTGAACAACCTTTGGGGTAATTCCCTTTTCAAAGCATCGACTGCAGAACGTATGTCTCAACGCATGAGGGGTAACTTTCGGCATCTGGATACGGTAAATCCTGTTGTATTTCTGAATGATATGCTCCAGATACTTTTCCCAGTGAAGGGCAACCATCGGCATATCGTTTTTATCCAGAAACAAAAATCCTGCATATCCTTCCACCATCGGTTCAACTTTTGGTGTCTTGCGGTTGGCAATGATTCTGCGAAAACACGCTGCGACAGCTTCCGTCATCGGCACATAGCGGATGCCTTTGTCAGTTTTTGGCTCTTCAATTACATACTGCATCTGTGCAGTACGCTGTAACTGATGGTCTACCTTAATACGCATTTCTCCAAACTCGATTTCTGAAACCGTCAGTCCACAGAACTCTGAGATACGAAGCCCTGTGTGAAAAAGAATATAGATTGCATCATAGTATCTGCTGAAATGTTTATCTTCCTGAATAAACTTTAGCAAATCTCTCTGCTGCTTTCGGGTAATCGCTTCTCTGGTAACAGAATCATTGACAATGACGGATGCAAGCTCAAATTCAAATGGATTTTTACGAAGCAGGTCATCATCTACTGCCATCTGAAATGCCGGTCTGAGAACTCCCCTGATAGAATGAATGGAACTATATCCCCGCCCATCAATTTGTTGGAGCTTAATCAACCATGCCTTGGCGTCTGACAAACGCACCTTATCAATTCGCAGATTCCCAAAACTCTCTTTTTTCAGCATATTGATGACCGTTTTATATCCGGCAACCGTATTGTGACGAACTCCTGTTTTCAATGAAACATACTTTTCTACCAGTTCCAAAACAGTATAGTTGCCACCGTTGGTTACGATACGGTCAAACAAATCCGCTTCAATCTGTTTTTCTTTCTCACGCAGGGAAGGCTCCCGCTTCTTCCCCTTTGGCATTGGGTCATTCTTGTCCAAACGCCAACTGTATACATTTTTCTCTTTTCCGTCCTCATCAATATAGCGGAACCGATACCTCCCATCCTTACGCTGGTACTCGCCCTCTCGCAAAATCCGATTACGGTTATCTCGTCTTTTCTCACTCATCGTGAACTCTCCTTTCAAAAAAAGAGAGCCAGACTTGCACTCTTATCATAGCACAAATCCAGCTCTCCGCATAGTTATATCATGTGAAATCGGTAAATCTGTCAGCTCTGTTTACACAGCAGTAGCCTGATCCAGATACCTCTCAAATTTCTCACGCTTAATGAGGGCACGATTGCCGTTCATCACATAAAAATCCTCATTGGGATGTGTGTCAATAAGCGTTCTCAATTTTCCTTCGCCGATATGATAATATCTGGCTGCTTCCTCAATGGTAAGCGTATATCTACGCCACACCGGAATATCCGAGTAATTTTTTCCTTCAATATTCAGCTTATTATTCGCCATAGGCAGTTATCCTCCATACATGAAAATAGCCAGACAGAGGGTGTCGGCAACGAAGTCCGGCAACGGGCTTCAAAAGACCTTGCAAACAATCTCAATCTGGCGATGGTTACTATTTATACTTTTCTTTTATTTTTCTGTTGTTTTGGTTGTTATAAGGGAGAAAAGCCCGGAAATAAGGGGTTTTCCCCGGCAACCGGCTCGGCAACGGGATAGCAACAGGGGGTGCAACGGGCTGTCATTTTCAGAATGGAAGCTCCATCTGTTCTGTGACCTCCACAAAACCGTCCATCGTTTTTTCAGACGGGTTGCCGGAGTCCGTTGCCGGGTTTTCACGCTCCCAGCCCTTTTGTCTGCCATATTCTGAAAACATTCTTGGGTTCGGGAAGTACCGCCAGCGGTCAATGCACTGGTTCATAATCTCGTTGATTTCCCGGATTTCCCATTGCTTCGGCTCGTCAAAGGCATGGTTCAAGGCTTCCTTGTAGAGCTGCTTGGAACAGACCATGCTCCCGGTGTACTTATCAAGATACGCCTGTATCATCCCGGCTTTGGTGTCCTCCGGCATAAAATCCCGCTGGTGTTCTT
>ENA-OPCB01001670-OPCB01001670.1-human-gut-metagenome-genome-assembly--contig:-NODE-1670-length-13033-cov-3.254508_pt1 | contig 13033 bp, 7 predicted proteins | sample MGYA00241561_ERZ501473 | MGnify/ENA primary metagenome ERZ501473 (study PRJEB25962, sample SAMEA2042519) | human gut metagenome | biome: human gut; feature: human-associated habitat; material: faeces... | reverse complement strand
CCGCCAGTGGCGTGCGGCGCGGCGGGTTCGCCCGTCACCTCGGTGTAGGAGTCCAGCAGCGAGCGCACCAGCTTGCTGTCTGCCGGAACGTGATGCGGTTCCTTGATTTCCAGCGAATCGACGCTAAAGCCGGGCAGGTGCGCGCGAATCGCGTTCGTCAGCGCGGACAAATCCGCCGCCACAGGGCAGCGCAGGTCGAGCGACGCCGTCACCTTGCCGTCCTTGACATGCAGGATGCCCATGTTGCACGTCAGCGCGCCGGAAATTTCGTCCGAGCACGCGCAGCCCAGCGACGCGCCGTCGTGCTCCATGCCGACCGCGTCCGCCAGCGTCTTCAGCGCGCCGGTCACGCCCATCTCGCGCAGGAGTACCAGCATCATGCCGATGGCGTTGCGGCGGCCTTCGGGGTACGCGCTGTGGCCGGGGATGCCCTCCGCCGTCACCCACACGCCATCCGCGGTCACCTCCGCCGTGTAGGGAAGCCCGGTCTTTTCGGCATAGGCCGCCACCTTGTCGGCAACCTCCTGACCGCCCGCGATAAGCGCCTTGGATTCGCCGGGGATGACATTCACGCGCTCACCCGTCCACAGCTGCTTGACCTGCAGGCCGTCCTCCGCGAGTTTGCTCGTGAAGAAGCCGTGAATCATGCCCTTTTCGGTGTTGATGATAGGGAAGGAAGCGTCCGGGGAGAAGCCGACTTCCGGCATTTCCGTGTGCGCGCAGTAATACGCCATGTCTTCCCAGCCGGATTCCTCGTCACAGCCAAGAATCAGGCGGATGGACTTCTTCAGCGGAATGCCCGCTGCCTTGATGGCGTTCATCGCATACAGCGCCGCCAGCGCCGGCCCCTTGTCGTCGCTCGTGCCGCGCGCGAAAATCTGGTCGCCCACGCGCGTCGCGGTGAACGGCGGGGTCGCCCAGTTGTCGCCCGCCGGAACGACGTCGAGGTGTCCCAGCACGGCGATGGCTTCTTCCGATTCGCCCGGCAGAGTGATGTCGCACGCATAGCCGTCGAAATCACGGGTTTCATAGCCGAACGCCTTTGCGTCCGCCATGGCCACATCCAGCATCCGGCGCACATCCTTGCCAAACGGCGCACCGGGCGTGGCTTCGCCCTTCACCGACGGCACTTCCACCCAGCGGCACAGCTGTGCGGCATAGTCCTCCGCGTGCGCATCCAGATAAGCAAATACTTTTTCGTACATGGGAAAATTCCTCCTTATGCTGAAATCATGGGGTCGAGAATGATATTTCGCGGTTGCAGGCGAAAATTCCTGCTTGATGGAAGATAAAAAAGTTAAGAAGGGCTAACCGTACGCTTAGCCCTTTCTCTTCTTTTAGTCGCCGTAGTCCGGGAGCGGGGGGAAATCCCGCCCCGACAGCTGCATCAATTCACCCACCGTCACCGGGCGCAATCCCTTCACATTGATCCAATTATCCAGTGCCTTATCCAGCACCTCCGCCGTATGATACCCATTGATATGGAACTGCACCACGCACCCGCTCGTCACCCGGTCGCTCGTCACGCGGTACACCATCTGATACACCTTATCCTTATACGCGTCCGACCAGTCGCACGCGTCGATTGCGAACAGGCAGTCCTCTACGCCTTCCGCGCGGGCAATGGCGGTGACGATGCTGTTCGTCGCGCCCAAATGCGCACAGAACAACCGCGGCCGTACGCCGAAGGTCTCTTCGCACAGGTCGTTCAGCTCGCGGATGTTCTCCTGCACACGCGCGTAGGAGACTTCAGTCATGTTGATGAGGTTGTTGCCGTGGCTGCCAAGCTCGTGGCCCGCATCAATGATGCGCTGGATGCGCTCCGGGTTGCGGCGCACGAAATCGCCCGTGACGTAGAATGTCCCCTTCACGCCGTATTTGTCCAGCGTGTTCAGCATGTCAGTCAGCTGCTTTTCTGATGCGCCGCTGCAAACAATCATCACGCCGACAGCAGGCTCAGAGGGGGTCAGGCGGGTGACGCGCGGCAGGCTGATGTCCGAAAACGCGGCGAAGGAATCTGTTTCGTTCACTTTCTCGCCGTCCAGCCAGACAGACAGCTTGTTGCCGCCCAGCATGTCCTCCGTCACATAGACCGAGAAGGTCAGGTCGTAGCGCGGATTGCGCCAGAACGCACGCTCCAGCACTTCGCCGCGGTGGTTGCGCAGCTCCAGATACTTCTCCGGCACAGTTGCGCTGCTTTTGTTCTTGCACGATACGGTAATTTTGATTTCGCGGTCGAGATACCCGACGTAGAATCCGCTCTTGAACGTGACAATCGGCGCAACGACGGGGGTCGTGTCCTCTTCGTTCTCTTCCGCGAACGCAGCGCCGCCCAGCAGCATCAGCACCATCAGCAGCAAACTCAGCAGTTTCTTCATTTTATTACTCCTTTTTATCCAACTTTCGTCCGTGGAAACTATGTTTGCAAATGGAAAGTTACCTTAAACCTGCGGGCGCACAACCACCTGAGCGCCTTCCGGCACCAGCGTCGGTTCAACCACAAACCCCGCCGGAACGGACAAAATCCGCAGACTGTCCATGTCCTCCAGAATCCGCTGATTGAACTTCGTCACGCGGCAGCCCTCGATGAACGCGGGGATGATGAGTTCCGTATCCGAACCGATGTACTCAATGACCGAGTAGGTGCTGCCCTTCTCTGCCTGCCCCAGATACGAGCCGACGATGAGCGTATCGCCCTCTGTCATCAGCCCCAGCCCGACGCGCAGGTCACGCGCACGGGCGCTGAAGGGGGCGGGGAGGCTCAGCGCGTCCAGCCGGGAGCAGCCCGTCAGCGCGTCATGCCCGATTTCACGCACGGATGCGGGAATGGCGAGTGCCGTCAGGTGTGTGCAGCCGCGCAGGGCTTCGTGGTCGATGCGGGTCAGGGTGTCCGGGAGATTCAAGAATTCCAGCGACGTGCAGTTCATCAGCGCCTGCATGGGCAGGACGGTCAGCGCGTTCGGCAGGTGGACGCTATTCAGCGCGGTGCAGCCCGAAAGGACAGCGCCACCAACGGCTGTCACTGAATCGGGGAACGCGATTTCGCGCAGCGCGGTGCAGGACGCGAACGCGCGGTACTCGATGGTTTCCAGCCCGTCATTCAGCGTGATGCTTGTCAGCGCCGAGCAGCCCTCGAAGGCACTGCCGCCGATGTGGCGGAGCGCTTTAGGGAGCGTGACGGCGGTCAGGTCGGTGCGCATGATGAACGCGCACAGCCCGACGCTCACAACGGGGAGGCTGTCGAGCGTTTCCGGAAGGGTGATTTCGCCGCCTTGCCCGTAGTATTCCATGATTTCCGCGCCGGTGTCGATGGCGCGGTAGGTGTAGTCACCGCATTGCATGGTGTGTACTTCCTCATTATAGTAGTATGGATTTTGAAGCTGATTTTTTCTCCATAATGGGCTTTAGAGCAGCAGCCAGAGGGCAATGAAAACAGACGAAGTCTGCGGTCGCCCTCTGAACTCCTTCGCCTTCGCCCTCTGGATGTTACTTGGATTTTATACTATTTCCAAATGAGAATGCGCCAAGATGCGCCGCGAATTTTTCGCTCTGGCTAACGGGAGTGGAATGCAGCGTAGCAGCGCTACGCTAAATGGAACGACCGGACGCCAGAACGGAAAAGGCGCAAGCAGATGGCGCAGGTGAATCTGGAAATAGTATAAAAAGCGGGATTGCGCATTTTTCACGCAACCCCGCTTTTTGTCCCTATGCAATTCTCAGAAGCGCCGTGCGCACCTTATTCCCCCATGCCCTGGTCGCGCGCCTGCGCGGTGTACAGCTCGTAGTATGCGCCGCGTTTGGCCATCAATTCGTCATGAGAGCCTGCTTCCATGATGCCCTGATTGCCAATGTACAGGATGCGGTCGCAGTTCTTGATGGTGGACAGGCGGTGCGCAATGATGAAGGACGTGCGTCCCTTCAGCAGCGCCTGAATGCCGTCCTGCAGCAGCTTCTCCGTCTTGGTGTCGATGGAGGAGGTTGCCTCGTCCAGTATCAGGATGCGCGGGTCGCTCAGCAGCGTGCGCGCGAAAGCAATCAGCTGCTTCTGCCCCTGCGAAAGGCTGCCGCCGCGCTCGTTCACGGTCGTTTTGTAGCCCTGCGGCATTTCGCGGATGAAGTCGTCCGCGCGGACAACCGCAGCCGCCTGACGTACCTCGTCGTCTGTCGCGTCCAGACGGCCGTAGCGAATGTTATCCAGAATCGTGCCGGAGAAGATGAAGGAATCCTGCAGCATGATGCCCATCTGCGAGCGCAGGGAGTGCAGCGTCACGTCGGTAATGTCGTGCTTGACGCCGGATTCATCCGTCAGCGTGATGGAACCGCTGCGCAGGTCGTAGAAGCGGCAGAGCAGGTTGACGATGGTGGACTTGCCCGCGCCCGTCGGGCCGACAAGCGCAATGCTTTCGCCCGCCTTGACATGCAGGTCAACATCCTTGAGGACGGTCTGCCCTTCCTCGTAGCCGAAGGTGATGCTGTTGTAATCAACAGCGCCGGTAATGGGCGGAAGCGTCTCGGCATTCGGCTTGTCGTCAATCACGACTGGTTCATCCATCGTCTCGAAGATGCGCTCCAGATACGCCATGTTGTTCACGAAGCTGTTGTAGATGTTCGCCAGATTCGTAATCGGCTGCCAGAAGCGGCTGACGTACTGCCCCATGGCGAGAATCACGCCGAAGGAGACCACCGCGCCGCCCAGCCAGTACACACCCGCGTAGTACATGAGGGTGAAAACGATCTGGGTGATGATTTCCGAAGAGAGCCAGACGCTGTTGGAGATGTAAATCGCCTTCAGCCACGCCGCGCGGCACGCCGTCGCCAGGCGCTGCATGATGGAGCAGTTGACATCCTGCCGCGCGAACAGTTCGCTCACGCGCACGCCGTCAATGGATTCCGCCAGATACGCGTTGTAGTTGCTGTTTTTGTTCGACTGATTCTGCCACGCGCGGCGCTGACGAGGCTTCAGGATGATGATAATCGCCACGAAAATCGGCAGACCCGCCACAACAATCGTCGCCAGCGTCGGCTCGGTCGTATACATGTAGACGACGATGAAGATGATGTTGATGATTTCCAGAATCGAGTTGATGATGCCGTTGGAAAGAATATCCGACACGCTGTTGACGTAATTGATGACGCGCACGAGGATTTTGCCCGCCGGACGGCTGTCGTAGTAGGCGAAAGGCAGCTGCTGCAGGTGCGCGAAGAGGTCTTTGCGGATATCGTAGATGATCTGCTGACTGACGAACGCCATGATGCGCGAGCGGATGACCGTGAAGACGATGCCGACGATGATGATGCCCATGAACGCCAGCGCCATTTTCAGCAGCAGGTCAACGTTTTTCTGCGGTACAGCGACGTCCATGACGGTCTGGGTGATTTTCGGCACGGCGAGGCTCGTTACCGATGCCAAGGCGGACAAAAGCAGCGCCAGCAGCATCTTCCACTTGTGCTTGCCGATGTAAACGCCCACGCGCTTCAAGTGCCGGAAGTCAAACGGGGTTTCCAAGCGCTCGTCTACGTCAAATTTGTTGCGCGCCATGTTACATCACCTCCTGCGGAGCGGTGTCGGGCGTGATGCCGTTTTGCAGGCAGTACGTTTCGTAGTAGTAGCCGCGATGACGCAGCAGCTCCTGATGCGTGCCGCGCTCGGTCACGACGCCGTCCTTCAAAATCAGGATGAGGTCAGCATCCTTGACGGAGGAAATGCGCTGGGCAATGATCAGCTTCGTGCAGTCGTAGGGGAGCTGACGCAGCTGCGCCTGAATGTACTTCTCCGTCTCCATATCGACAGCGGAAGTGGTGTCGTCCATGACGAGGATGCCGGGCTTGACCGCCAGCGCGCGCGCCAAGGCAATGCGCTGCTTCTGCCCGCCGGAAAGACCCACGCCGCGTTCACCGATAATCGTGTCGTAGCCCTCGGACAAGCCCTTGATGAAGTCGTCCGCAGCCGCGCGGCGGGCGAAGTCGTGCACTTCGTCCTCCGTCAGCGTCTGGTCGCCGAAAGCAATGTTGCCTTCCACCGTGTCGGAAAAGAGGAAAACATCCTGCGTCGCCGTGCCGATGCCGTCGCGGAGCTGCTGCAGCTTCCACTTGCGCACATTGCAGCCGTCAACGGAAATGCTGCCGCTGGTCACGTCGTAGCAGCGGGCGAGCAGCTGAATCAGCGTCGTTTTGCCGGAACCGGTCGGCCCCATGATGGCGACGGTCTGCCCCGGCTTGGCGGAGAACGTTACGTCGGACAGCACCGGCTGCGAGCCGTAAGCGAAGGACACATGGTCAAAGGAAATCGCACCCTCGATGTGGTCGTGATTCACCGCGCAGGAGCTGTCTACAATCTCCGGGCGGGAGACTTCAATCTCCATGACCTTGTTCGAGCAGGTGATGAAGCGCTGCCAGTCGTTGAGCAGGTTGCCCAGCTGCCGCATGGGGACGCTCAGCGTCCACGCCAGCTGGGTGAAAATCGTCAGTTCGCCAGCCGTCATGCCGTCGGTAATCATCAGGTAGCCGCCGAAAAAGACGGTCAGCAGCGTCATGGCGTTCGCCAGAATCTCGATGAAGGGGTAGAAGGACAGCCAGCGCTTGTTGATATCCAGATTCGCATCGCGGAAGGCGCGGGAACGCTCGTCGAAGCGGTTCTCCTCGTATTCCTCACGCGCAAACGCCTTCACCACGCGGTTTGCCGCAATGTTCTCCTGCGCCTTCGCGTTCATGTCGCTCATCTTGTCGCGCATGTCCACGAACATCCGCCGCGCGCCCTTGGAGTACACTTTCGTGATAATCATCAGCAGCGGCGTGACGCAGACCATTGCCAGCGCGAGCTTCCAGTTCACCGAGAACAGGTAAATCGACGACGACACGAACATGACGATGCTGTCTACCGCCACATAGTCTATGTATGCCAGAAAATGACGGCACCAGTCTGTGTCGGCGGACAGGCGCGTCATCAGGTCGCCCGTGCGGTGAATGTCGAAGAAGCGCATGTCCTGATACTGCAGACGCGTGAACAGCCGCATGCGCAGGTTCATCAGCGTGTTCTGGGAGGAATGCTCCAGCAGGACAACCATCAGGTAGCGCAGACCTTCGCGCGTAACCTTGACAATCAGCATCGCCAGCAGCAAGCCGACGAGCGGTTCGGGGTTCTGCGCGACGATGACATCATCCATCAGGCGCATCGTCAGGTAGGGGTTGATGAGCAGCATCAGCGACGTGACGGCACTGATGATGAGGCCAAGAATGTGCCACTTGTGGTAGCGCTTGTTCATTACGCCCCACAGCCATTTGATATTCTCCATCGGTTACTCCTTATACAGGGTCGATTCGATTTCCTTTGTCACAAAGTCAGCAATGCGGATTTTCCATTCCTCGTCCGGGTGGACTTCGCCGTGAGAGCGGGCAACGCTGCGGTCAAAGCCGCTTCCGTAGAAGCTGTCGATGCAGTGCACGCCCGTTTTCTGCGCGATTTTCTGGATGACGCGGCGCTTGAGCAGCCCGTGAGATTCGTCCATCCATTCCTGCGGGGTGCATGTTTGCAGCGGCGTGGCGAGAAAAATCGCCGCGTTTGGGCAGACGGTCTGCAATGTCCGCACTGCCCAGAGCAGCGCAGATGCCATCGACGTGCGGGTCAGGTCGGCATAGGGGAGTTCACAGACAGCCGCAAAGTCATCCGCCGGGGCATTTTCCGGTTGATTGCCGTCATTGCTGGAGATGGCGATGTAGATGACGTCCGGCGTGCTCAGCGTGCCTGTGCCGATACCGATTTCCGCCGGAATCGCATACTCGATGCCATCCACCGTCCAGCGGATGAGGCTGCCCTTCGGCGTAAGCGCCTGCAAAACGCGCCGCACCTGATTGGACAGCACGTTGTCCGCCGTGTTCGTGTTCGGCGGCTCGATGAGCGTTACAGGCGTGATGTTCCTATCGCCTTCGTGCCAGTCGGAGCAGGTTGCGTACCCGCAGGCGGCATTCAGCACCTCCTGCGCGTTCAGCCGATGCGCCACCATCGTGCCGATACCGCTGACCTGGTCGCTGGTGATGCTGTCGCCCATGCAGCAGAAGCAGCGGATGTTCATGGGGTTGTCCTCCCTTGTAGAAAGACGTGTCGTTCAGTCGTAAGTTCATTAGAAACGGTTTGATGATAGCACGGTTTTTTCCTTGTTTCAAGGGGGCTTTTGGAAAGATTTCGACAATATTTCTTGCCCATCAGTTAAGTAACAAAAAACCGGAAAATTCAAGGACAAAAGGCACAATGCAGCGATAAAAACCAGCGACAGGAGTGGCGAAAGCAAGGAGTCCAGAGGGCGACCGCAGACTTCGTCCGTTTTCATTGCCCTCTGGAAGCATGGAAAAGACCAGTTCAACCATGCCCATCAGCATAGAATCAGAAAAAACCACCCAACGAAACCATTTTCGTTCTGGTAAGAAATCAGACATTCTTGACAAAACACAATTTTTGTGTATAATTAAATTATTGCATCATCCATTCCATAGACCCCCAAGACGCTAAGGGAGGAAATCAAACATGAAACACTGGGTCGCACAAGCGCTTTTTCTGCTGATGGCAGTCTGCTTGTTTCTGCCCTGCTTCGCCGCAGCGGAAGAAGCCGCGCAGACCGCCGTCACCATCGACTTTGAGGATGGCAACGCCGCCGCGTTCAGCCAGTCTGGCTCCTGCACCGTCGGCGTGACGGAATCGCAGGCACATAGCGGTAAGCAGAGCCTGCGAGTTTCTGGACGCGGCAGCAATAACTGGGATGCCGTTGACCTCTCCGCTGCGTCGCTTGGCATCGAGGCCGGCGCGAAAGTCCACCTGTCCGCCTGCGTCTACGTCGAAAGCTCGGAAGACGGCGCTGTGGCGATTGGCAAGGCGGGCGGCGATTACGCCTACTACGCGCAGGTGAACGTCAAGGGCAAGGAGTGGACGGAAATCTCCTGCGATTTCGAGGCGGACGCGGGCATCAATATCCGCTTCCTCACGGCGTCGGATAACTATCTGGGCAAAAACTACTGCATTGATGATGTCACGCTGACCATCACCGCGCCCGAAAAGGTGGATTACTCCGACGCGCCGCAGATTCACTACACGTCGGACTTTACCAGCGGCACGGACGGCTGGTATGCGCGCTCTGCGGGCGGCGCCGCCATCGAGACGACCGCTGACGGGCTGTACATTACCGGGCGTACCGCGACGTGGAACTCTCCCGGCCGCGACTTCGACCTTGTGCCGGGGCGCGCCTACAACCTGTCCGTGCAGGTGAAGCAGGACGAGATGGATTCGTGCAGCTTCATCCTGTCCGTCGCCCATACCCGCGACGGCGAGGAATCCTATGAGAACATTGTCACCGGCACGGCGAAGAAAGGCGAATGGGCAATGCTGTCCGGCGCGTACATTCCCGGTCGGTATGACAAGTACGTCCTGTACGTTGAGGGCGCGGGCAAGGAAACGTCCTTCACCATCCGCAATTTCACCTGCGACGAGAAGATTGACTCCTTCGACACCACTTCGCTGCCTGCCCTCAAGAAGCTCTATGCGGATAAGTTCGATTTCGGCACGGCGGTTGTTGCCAGTGAAGTGGCGGACAGCAAACGCATGGCGTTCTACGGCAGCCAGTTCACCATCATGACCGCGGGAAACGAGATGAAGCCGGATTCGCTGCTGGATATGGCGGAATGCCGCAAGCTCAGCCGCACGGATGACACGGCCGTCGCTGTGAAGTTCGACAACTGCATTCCGTTCCTCGATTGGTGCCGCGACAATGGCGTGAAGGTGCATGGGCATGTGCTGGTGTGGCACTCCCAGACGCCCGAAGCCTTCTTCCATGAGGGCTACGCGACCCACAAGCCGCTGTGCAGCCGCGAAACCATGCTCGCCCGCATGGAAAGCTACATCCAGCAGGTGCTGACGTGGACGAACGAGAATTATCCGGGGCTGATTGTCTCGTGGGACGTTGTGAACGAAGCCGTGGCGGACGGCAGCGACCAGCTGCGCGAATCCAACTGGACAAAGACGGTTGGTCAGGATTTCGTGAACCGCGCGTTTGAGTACGCCCGCAAGTACGCCGCGGACGGCGTGAAGCTGTACTACAATGATTACAACACCCCCCTTGACCCCAAGCTGCACGGCATCTGCGTCCTGCTGGACAGCCTGATTGCGGATGGCACGATTGACGGCTACGGCTTCCAGGCACACTACTCCGTCGGCAGTCCGACGATTGACCGCGTGGATTGGGCGTTCCAGCAGATTGCCAAGCGTGATTTGCTCCTGCGCGTGTCCGAACTTGACGTGGGCATTGACGATACGAGCGAGGAAAATCTGCAGAAGCAGGCGAAGTATTACGGCAACCTGATGAAGATTTTCCTGCGTTACGCCGACCGCATCGAAGCGGTGCAGGTATGGGGCACGGTGGACGACCTGAGCTGGCGCGCGGACGAGTACCCGCTCCTGTTCGACAAGGATGCCCAGCCGAAGCCCGCGTTTGACACGCTGGTGGAACTGGCACAGTAAATCCATCATAAAGGCAGCACCGCACAATCCATTTGCCAGCCGACCACCTCATTTGTGCGGTGTTACCCTAACTTTAAGGAGGCGACGAAGATGAAGAAGAAGAGTTTTGCCATATTGCTGGCTGCGGCGCTGCTGCTGTACCTGCTGCCGGGAATGGCGCTGGAAGCGAAGGCGGAAACCGTCCGCAACATATGTTTTTTCTGTAAGAAACAGGCAGATCTTGAGATTACAGGATTCGAGCGATACAACGACGATCAGCATTATGTAATTTACAAATGTCCACTCTGCGGTAAAAGCAAACATGCCATATTTCTTGGCAATCCAATCATCTATCACTCTGGCGGCACCGAAACGCCGACCTGCACCACGGGCAAAACCTGCGCCCAGTGCGGCGCTCAATACGGCAAACTCGGTCACGACTGGGGCGCATGGCAATCCAGGGGCAACAACAGTGAGCATTTCCGCACCTGCCAGCGCGACGGCTGCGATGCGGTGGACACTGCAAGCTGCTCCGGCGACAGCAGTGCGACCTGCATCACCCTGGGAACATGCACTACCTGCGGCGGGCAGTACTACAGCGCACATACCTTCCCTGCGAATCAGGGCTGGGATTCGGATGCCGAAAACCACTGGGTTAGCTGCACCGTCTGCCACGAAGCGAAAACTAAGGTGGGCGCACATTTCTTCGTTCAGGGCAACGATAGCTCGTGCCTTAAGTCCGCAGCCACCTGCGTTTCTCCGCCCGTGTACTACACAAACTGCGCTTACTGCTACCGCAAGGGAACGGATACTTATGTACACCCATGGTATGGACCTGACCCGAACAACCACGACCTGGTGCACCACGACGCCAAGGCGCCCACCTGCACCGAAATTGGCTGGGATGAATATGACGCCTGCCAGCGTGAGGGCTGCACTTACACCACCAAGGTGGAAATCCCTGCGCTGAAACACAAGCTGGTGCACCACGACGCCAAAGCGCCCACCTGCACCGAGACCGGCTGGGAGGAATACGATACCTGCTCCCGCTGCGATTACACCACCAAGGTGGAAATCCCCGCCGCCGGGCACGATTATACCGAAAAGGTCGTCAAGCCCACCTGCGGAAAGGGCGGCTACACGCTGCACACCTGCAAAAAATGCAATGACAGCTATAAGGATCACCAGACGAAGACGCTGCTGCACTGGTATGGCGAATGGACGAGTAACGGCGACGGCACGCACAGCGCAGCCTGCAAGCGCAAGGATTGCAAGCACGTCAGCAAGACCGAATGCGCCATCGTCGAATTCAAGCAGGATGAAGCGACGCGCACGCTCTGCCCCGTATGCGGCAATGTGAGCGATGGCATACATCTGGCGCTGGTTGAAGAAGTGACGGCGGAGGGCGAGCATCTGCCCTATGGCGAGCCGGTGCTGCGCATGGGTGAAACTGCGAACGGCAATACGCTGCTGAGCGTCTGCTTTGAAGTTTCCGGCAAGCTCACCCGGCCGAAGGGCGAGGTAAAAATCACGCTGCCCGCTGAGTTGCTGAACGGCGTTACCTTGGCGCTGCTGAATGCCGACGATACGGAAATTGATCTGCCCTACATCGTGGAAGGTGAAAACGCAGTGTTCACGCTGGACTTCACCGATGCGGAGATTCCCACCGCGCTGATTCGCCTGATACCGACAGCGGAATAATCTTATTTCCATTTCATAGCGTTTTTAAAAATTTGAGGAGGAGAAAAACATGAAAAAATGGTTGGTTACATGTCTCCTGGCGATTGCGCTGCTCTTTGTAGCAACCACGGCGATGGCTGCGCATATCAGGTTGAACGGCGACTATTGCGAAGGGAATACCTTTGAAATACGCAAAAGAGAAAAAGATTACCATACGCTGTACTGTTACCGCTGCTATGATGAGTTTACAGAGAATCATTGGAGCATAGATACACCCCAGTACAAAGCCACTTGCACGAAAGTTGCGGTATGTACTTCTTGTCTTATGTCCTACGGTGAATACGGGCCGCACGACTGGGGCGCATGGCAATCCAGGGGTAACAACAGTGAGCATATCCGCCACTGCCAGCGTGACGGCTGCGATGCGGTCGACACCGCAAGCTGCTCCGGCGACAGCAGCGCGACCTGCATTACGCTGGGAACATGCAGCACCTGCGGCGGGCAGTACTACAGCGCACATGCATTCCCTGCGGGGCAGAACTGGCATTCGGACGACAAAAACCACTGGCTTAGCTGCACCGTCTGCCACGAAGCGAAAACTAAGATGGGCGCACATTGGTTCGTTCAGGGCGCCGTTAGCGTGTGCCTTAAGTCCGCAGCCACCTGCGTTGCTCCGGCCGTGTACTACACAAACTGCGACTACTGCTACCACAAGGGAACGGATACTTATGTAGACCCAAATAATGGACCTGACCCGAACAACCACGACCTGGTGCACCACGACGCAAAGGCGCCCACCTGCACCGAAATTGGCTGGAATGAATATGACGCCTGCCAGCGTGAGGGCTGCACTTACACCACCAAGGTGGAAAT
>ENA-OPCB01001662-OPCB01001662.1-human-gut-metagenome-genome-assembly--contig:-NODE-1662-length-13085-cov-2.441136_pt1 | contig 13085 bp, 7 predicted proteins | sample MGYA00241561_ERZ501473 | MGnify/ENA primary metagenome ERZ501473 (study PRJEB25962, sample SAMEA2042519) | human gut metagenome | biome: human gut; feature: human-associated habitat; material: faeces... | reverse complement strand
CACGCTTTGTCAGGGATAACGCCTACTCTTCTTTCTGTTAATGACACGTGTGTATTCCGCTGATATACAATGTTCTTTTGATTAATATACGTTTAATTTAGAATGACCACAATTGTGGTTCACCTGTTTCATAATAGTGATTCATGTGCTCTATTAATGTGAAGCAGTTGTACCACAATTGTGGTCACTCGTAAATTGGTAATGTGAATTTAATAAATGCTTGGTATTATTCGTAAAGAAGTGGCATCAGACAGGTATAGAATAGTGTGGCTTTTCCTCCGAAAAACGTTCATAAAGGACACGAAACACTAGGATACTACATCTATATATGGGTGGCGTTGGGTATATAGATACAATCGTCAAGAAGGTTTTAACTCATGTACCGGAAATATCGGCTGAACCTAATGAACAGCAGTATGCGGTTTGCAATGATTTCGGGGTAATTAGGAGAGTGGATAATGAAAAAACGGGAAATAGGGATAAGTGTCATTGTGACAAATTGTATTTTTAGTTGACTGAGAATGCACTGTTTCTGTCCGTATGTCTACCGAGATGGAAATATGGAAATGAAAAACGGTAAATGTCAGAATAATAGTTGGATAGCGAAATTGTTACATTTGCTCTGGAACGAAATAGCTCTCTAAAACCGTTCTTATAGGTGAAAAACCTGACACAAATAAGTGCGTTGGCGATAAGTAGTAACCCTTTTGCCTATATGTAGTAACCTTTTTACCTATAAGTAGTAACCCTTTCATCCGTAAGTAGTAACCCTTTTCTGCATAAGTAGCTATCAAAGCTGCAATTATATGCAATAATAGTGTATTCTTATCCTTTCTTTATTCACTGAATATGCTGGTTTGTGATTTTGTAAACTAAAGTATGTTGCGAAAATGAGGAATATACTATCATTGTGGATGCTGGATGGGTGTAGGTACTATTGTTTTGATATTTTTTATCTCTTAGTTTCTTGAAAATGATTGTGTATGGGGCTCTTTAAAATGGAGATTTTTATCTTGCGCAACGGTGCAACTCTGTGCAATCGTTTGCACTGTTGCATTTGCATATTTCTTATATTTCTTATATTTTAATATTTTAATAAAGCATATTTTTGTTGCGTCATGTTATAGATACCTTATAAAAGAGAAAGTAATCGAAAGATAATTTCGAATATATAATATAGGTAATTAATATTGTTAACTTTAATTTTTTAAATGCATGAAGCAAGTTAATCTTAGAATCTATCGAATGATTCTTCCCCTATTGATGGGGTTATTCTTGTCTGTTGGCGTTTATGCACAGAACATTACCGTGAAAGGGCATGTAAAAGATGCTACGGGATTGGAAGTGATAGGCGCGAATATCGTAGAAAAAGGAAATACCTCTAATGGTACAATCACCGACCTTGATGGAAATTTCACCTTGAGTGTTCCTAAAGGTGCTACATTAACAATATCTTTTATTGGTTATCAGACACAAGAAGTAGCAGCTGCTCCTATGGTGATGGTGACACTGAAAGATGATGCAGAATTATTGAGTGAAGTAGTAGTAGTGGGGTATGGTCGTACCAAGAAAGATGATCTTACAGGTTCGGTAACGGCAATCAAACCGGATGAACTCAGTAAAGGTATCACCAACAATGCGCAGGATATGTTGGTTGGAAAAGTGGCCGGTGTCGATGTTATCACTGCAGGTGGTACTCCGGGTGCAGGTGCTCAGATTCGCGTGCGTGGCGGATCTTCTCTTAATGCTTCAAACGATCCGTTGATTGTTATTGATGGTTTGACCATTGATAACAATACTCCAAAAGGAATGAGTAATCCTTTGGCTATGGTTAATCCGAATGATATTGAAACTTTTACAGTTTTAAAGGATGCTTCTGCTACTGCCATTTACGGTAGCCGTGCTTCAAACGGTGTTATCATTATTACCACTAAGAAAGGTAAGAGTGGTTCTGCCCCTAAGGTTTCTTACAATGGTGACATGACAATTTCTATGATCCAGAAAAAGTATGATGTACTCAATGGTGATGAGTTTCGTGAACTTGTTAATAACATCTGGGGCGATAAAGCCGGTGAAGTAGGTATGGGTAACGCTAATACTGATTGGCAAGATCAAATATTCCGCACTGCTATCTCTCATAGTCATAATGTATCAGTATCCGGTGGTTTGAAAAATATGCCTTACCGTTTGAGTTTGGGATATAACGCTTCTGACGGTATCGTTGAAACCTCATGGATGCGCCGTGCCAATGTCGGCTTGAATCTTTCTCCTTCTTTCTTCGATGATCACCTCAATTTGAAGATTAACGCTAAGTATATGTATGAGAAAGACCGTTATGCTGATGCAGGCGGTGCAATAGGTTCTGCTCTTTCAATGGATCCCACTCAGCCGGTATACTTTGATGCTGATGATGCCCGTGCTCCATTTTTCGATGGTTATTTTCAACATTCGCAGTCACCTAAAGATTTCAATGCAGAATGGAAATATACTAATAATCCCAATGCTCCTCAGAATCCTTTAGCTCTGTTGAAACTTAAGGATGTACAGGCTGTTGCCAATGACTTTACAGGCAACTTTGATGTAGACTATAAGGTACATGGCTTTGAAGATTTACGTCTGCATGCCAGCTATGGCGGACAGTATACTGAAAGTAAGCAGGACGATATAATCTCCAAGTATTCTTATTCTAACAACTACTTTGGTTGGAATGGTATAACGCAGACTTATAAATATAGTGTCACAGCTAATGCTTATGCTCAGTACGTTAAGGAAATAGGCGCCCATAATTTTGATATAATGGTTGGTGCCGAAGAAAGTCACTTCCACCGCAGTGGTTACGACTATGGTCAAGGTACCGATCCTTACGATGGTACTCCTCATGATGCCAAATTGAGAGAAGAACAAGCATGGGCTACGCATAACTCTTTAGTTTCTTACTTCGGTCGCTTAAATTATACGTTGCTCAACAGATATATGCTTACGGCTACGTTCCGTGCCGATGGTTCTTCTCGTTTCTCTGAAGACAATAGATGGGGTTACTTCCCTTCTGTGGCATTGGCGTGGAAAATCAATGAAGAGGCATTTATGAAGAATCTTACTTGGTGGAATGAATTCAAACTTCGTTTGGGATGGGGTATGACAGGTCAGCAGGATATTAACTCTGATTTCGGTTATGAAACTCATTATACTTCAAGCGACTCTTTCGCTCAGTATCCTTTTGGCGATACTTACTATGGTACGATGCGTCCGTCGGCTTACAATCCTGACTTGAAGTGGGAGACTACAACTACCTATAATGCCGGTATCGATTTGGGCTTCCTGAATAACCGCATCACAGCCAATATTGATGGTTACTACCGCGAAACCAAAGATTTGCTGAATTCTATCACTATTCCTGTAGGTATGCAGTTTGGTTCTCAGTTAACAAAGAATATCGGTTCGCTGAAGAATTACGGTGTGGAATTCTCTATTAATGCCAAACCTATTGTAACTAAAGATTTTACTTGGGATGTAAGCTATAATATTGCTTGGAACCATAATGAAATTACTGACTTGGTGGATGGTGATGCAGGCTATTATGCATGGTCGGGAGATAAGATCAGCCGTGGTAACAATACCTTGATTCAGGCAAATACTGTAGGTAAAGCAACTAACTCATTCTTTGTTTATCAGCAAGTGTATGATGAGAATGGTAAACCTATTGAAGGTATGTACGTAGACCGTGATGGTAACGGACGTATTGACAATGGTGACCGTTATTTCTACAAGAAACCCTCTGCTGATGTTATTATGGGTCTTACAACTAAATTCCTCTATAAGAACTGGGATTTGAGTATGTCTTTCCGTGCTTCTATTGGTAACTATGTTTATTACGATTTCTTGTCGAATCGTGCAATGGTCAGCCAATCCGGCTTGTATTCTAACAGTGCCCTGCATAACTCTACTGCCGAGGCTGTAGCATTGGGCTTTACCGGTGTAGGAGTAGGTAACGATAATTATTTGAGCGATTACTTCGTACGTAATGCTTCTTATCTGAAGTGCTCAAACATTACTTTAGGTTACTCTTTCCCTGCATTGTTTAAGGTAGCTGGTCATGAAACATGCTCTGGTCGTGCATTCCTTACTGCTCAAAATCCTTTTATTATTTCTAAATATAAAGGCATCGACCCTGAGGTAGCAAGCGGTATTGATTCCAATCCTTATCCGCGTCCTTTCAGCATTCAAGTTGGCTTAAGCCTGAATTTTTAACCTATTAAATGCATATAATGATGAAACATATATTTTTGAAAACAGCCCTTGCAGCCCTCCTTATGGGTGGAGTGGCAACGTCGTGTGTCAACGACTTGAATATTTCGTCTATCGATCCGCAGTCCAGTTCATCGTATGGAGATATGGAACTGTTGGCGAAAATCTACAGTACACTGGGTCTGACAGGCCAGAAAGGTCCTGCCGGTAGTGGAGATATCAGTAGTGATGAAGGTGAAAGCGGATTCTACCGTACTACATTCAATCTACAAGAACTTTGTACCGATGAATGCCTTTGGGCTTGGCAGACTGACGCTGATATTCCTCAAATCACCAATATTGACTGGACGGCTTCATCTGTTCGCGTGCAATGGACGTTCCAGCGTCTGGCTTTCGATGTGACGCTCTGTAACTTCTATCTTACCAACACCGAGGATAAGGCTGAAGAGGCTGACTATAAACAGTATCGTGCCGAGGTCCGCTTTTTGCGTGCCCTCCATATGTGGTACTTCCTCGATCTTTGGGGAAAGGCTCCTTTCAAGACTACGTACGATATTTATGAACTGCCTGTAGAGAAAGCTGGTAAAGAACTTTATGACTGGATTGACAAGGAGTTGACCGAAATAGAACCGGATCTTGCCGAAGTGGGTGCATTCAATAACTCTTCTAACTTTGGACGTGCCGATAAAGGTGCCGCTTATATGCTCCATGCCCGTTTGGCTCTGAACTCTGCTGTTTATACCAAAGGTGCGGTAAAAGACTATCAGAAGGCTATTGACTATTGCGATCTGCTTGATGGGAAATATGAACTTTCTAAAGCTGAAAAGAATGGCTATACTGGTTATGAGCAAGTGTTTATGGCTGATAATGACCAAAATCCGCAAGCTATGAAAGAAATTATCCTGCCTATCCGTCAGGATGGTGCAAAAACAAAATGTTATAGTGGCGCCAATTATCTGGTAAGTTCTACCCGTATCACCGGAATGCCTTATATGGGTACTTCCAATGGCTGGAGCTGTAACTTCTCCCGTGCAGCTTTGGTTAAGAAATTCTTCTCTACGCTTGAAGATTGTCCGATTGCTACAGAAAAAGCGCCGGATAAAGCTACCGAGGCAGAAATTATCGCGCTTGATGAGGCTGCTGGTACTACTACAAAAGACGTGCAGAAGAAAGCCAACGATCATCGTGCATTGTTCTATTCCGGTTGCGGCGGTGGACTTCGCAAACTACAGGCTGAACAGATTGCAGGTTTTAACTCCGGTCTTTCTATTGTGAAGTGGAGTAACATTCGTACAGATGGTGCAGCGACTTCACATAATGAATTCCCCGATGTGGATATTCCTTTGATACGTTATGCTGAAATGTATCTGACTCGTGCAGAGGCTAAGTTCCGTTTGACTGGTGACCCGCAACAAGCGCGTGCTGATATTGAAGTTTTGCGTAGCCGTGCAGGTGCTTCTACTCCTGCTACCATTACCGAACAATATATTATTGATGAATGGTGTCGTGAGTTTTATATGGAAGGTCGTCGTCGTAGTGATTTGATCCGTTTTGGTCTTTTCACAGGTGACAAATACATTTGGGATTTCAAGGGTGGTGTAGCAGAAGGAAAGAGCGTGGAAGATTTCTTCAACGTGTATCCTATTCCGGCTGATGACATCAATGGTAATAAGAACTTGACTCAGAACCCGCGTTATTAATAGAATTTATTATCGAATTTTTTTTAAATCGAAACAATAATATGAAAAAGATACTGCTAGGAATGTTGCTGCCCGTTCTTACTTTGGTGTTGGTCACCTCATGTGAGAAAGATATGGATAGCAATCCTACATTCCACGAAAATACTACAGGATTTGTATTGAATATGCCTGCCAACGCAGCCAATAATGTATTGGACTTGCTGACTACTGATCAACTCACTTTTACTACCAGCCAACCTGATTATGGTGGCATACCTTTGAGTACTAACTATGATGTGGAGATTTCTTTTGAAGATTTCAGTGTGGAAGAACCTGTGTACAAAGTTGTGGCAAGCTCGACTTCTGCTACCATTAAAGTATCGGGTAGTAGATTGAATGATGCTGTAATTACTATGTTTCAGGATGCCAATGAAGGTGTGACATATCCTTCTAATGAAGTGAAAGACCTCTATGTACGCTTACATGCCAATGTTAATGGTATGGAGTTGGGGAGTTGTTACTCTAATGTTATAAAGATCCAAGTGATAGCTACTTATCAGGCTCCGAGTATTACATTGCCTGAGGATATCTATGTATGCGGTTCGAGTATAGGAACTGCTTGGACAACTTGGAGACCAATGGCGCTTATTAATGGTATGGCTGGTAACTTCTTTACAATAGTTTACCTTCCTAATGATGCCGAATTCAAATGGGGAACTTATCCTCAACAATGGCTGGGCCATGCCGATTTTAAAACTATTGATGATCAAGCCGGTGCGGATGTTTCTGATAATGGTGGTAATGTGAAAGTGAAAAATGGTGGATGGTATACACTCTACATTAAGGGTAAGATTAATGGTGAAGCTATTGATTACACACTGACTTTTTATCCTGCACAACTTCTGGTTACAGGTGATGCTAATGGAGGATTTACTCCTACGCCTCCTTCTGCTCCGATGATTGCTCCCGCTGATAATACTGGTCAATGGATATCTGCTGAATTTGTATCTGGAGGTGAATTACGTGCCTATGCTCAAGTAGGTGATTTTGATTGGTGGAAAACTGAATTTACGCTTTTGGAGGGTAAAGTTTTCTGGCGTGAGAATGCAAATATAGCCAGCAATTGGAACACTGATATGGGTTCTGAATACAGCGTAAATGCTGGAGCGGGCCAGAAACTCTATCTTACTGTAGGTGCTACTGAAGACGGTGTAGATACGGGTGAGGTAAAATAACCTGAATGATAATCTTATTTTAAAAGAAAAACATTATGAAGAAAAATCAAATACTCGCAGGTATATTCCTCGCCGGAATTACCTTAGGTGCTTGTACGGAAGATTATACGGATTGGGCTGACCCCCAATCCAATTCTCCTGAAGAAGCGGCCGCTAAATATGAAATCAGTTTTGCCGCAGGTTCCGATGCAGTTGTGGATATGGATAAGTTTTACAGTACTATCGAAGCGGAAGAACAAAAGACAGACTCTGTGGAAATTGCCGTTCTCTCTTCATCGAATTCAGAGGTGGCTTCTATTAAGATGAACAGCATAAATATTAACGGTGTGACTATCAATGCGGCATTTAAAGAAGGGAATATTGTGAAGGTGAATACTCTTGAACTTGATTCTGTAGTTCGTGATGCTTTCTTCAGCCGTGCTCATGTAGAGCGTGTACTCAATGTAAATATGAATGTTGCTGTTAAATTGAAAAACGGTGAAGCGGTAAACACTTCAGGTACTTCTCAAGCTAAACTTACTCCGATTACTACTCCGGAAATTTCAGCTGATGGGTATATGTTGTTGGGAGATTTAGTAGAGAGTAATGGATGGGATGTTGAAAATCCTGTAATCATGAAACCAGTTGAAGGTAAAGAGGGAATTTTTCAAGCTACAGTGGAAACTAAGAATGAAAGCTCTAACTATTTCAAACTCTATGAAGCTTATGACATAGCTGCTGGTTGGGATGGTGCTAATGCCGGACAGATTGGTTGTCGTGTGAATGGTGATGACAAGACTGAAAACTTTGCAGTTTGGACGGGTGACGTATATAAAGTGGAAACTCCTGTCATTACTGGGAAAGGACATTTTATAGTTACATTTGATGCTGTAAATTACATTTATTCAGTTGCTCCTGCTACTGCTTATCTCTATATGGCTGGTGATGCAAACGGATGGAAACATATTGATGTGATGGCAAGTCCTGAATTCAATAATGTCTATAAGGGGTATATGTACCTTAATCAGAAAGGTTTCAAGTTCAGTTCGGAGGACAGTTGGAATGGTACTAACTATGGTGCAGATTTTAGCACTGCCGCTGATGCTGCCAATATAATGATGACCGAAGAGGCAGGTTTCTATCAGATAGTTGTTGACTTGAATGAGAAAACTTATACTTTGACTCCCATCGCGATAGGTATTATTGGCCCTGCTACTCCCAGTGGTTGGGATGCAGACACGGACATGGAATTGGTAGAATATACTGAAGAAGGCAAGGGTACAATACATTATTGGACCATCACTACTGAGTTGAAAGCAGATGAATTAAAATTCCGTGCCAATGATGATTGGGATATTAGTTGGGGTGGTACTAGCGAAAATCTAACGACCAATAATGGTGCTAATCTGAAGATTGCAACGGCTGGTACATATACTATCAATCTATATCCCCTTTGTGAAGGCAAAGCTTATTGTACGATTGAAGCCGCTAACTAGTTAAGGTAAACAGTAGATTATTTATAATAATTTTAAAGTTTAAGACTATTTGGCACTTTATAGAAGCCCTCTTTCTCGCATTGAAAAACGGGGAAGAGGGCTTTTGCTTTTCATTGAAACAATCACTAATATCGTTATGAAGAATTTTAGATCAGTATTCGTTATCTTGTTTTTGTTTGCTTTATGTGTTGGAATTCATGCTCAACAACGTCTCTTGGGTGGTGATATTTCTTTGTTGCCAAGTTATGAAAAAGCTGGAACCATATATCGTAATGAAAAGGGAAGGGCAGTAAAACCTCTTGAATATTTTAAAGAGCAAAGCTGGAATGCCGTCCGTGTTCGTCTTTTTGTTGACCCTTCAAAAGCTTCTGCTGAACACAAAGGTGAAGGAGTGTGCCAAGATTTAGATTATGTGACTAAATTTGGACAGCAAATAAAAAAAGAAGGTTATCAATTTATGCTTGATTTTCATTACTCTGATACATGGGCTGATCCCGGTAAGCAATTTATGCCTGAAAGATGGAAGAATGTTGATGTAGCTTCATTGCCGGATAGTATATATGAATATACTAAAAATAGTCTTGAGGTTATGGTGAAAGCGGGAGCTTCTCCTGACCTCATACAAGTGGGTAATGAAATAACCAACGGCATGTTGTGGCCAGTAGCAAAGGTGGATCCGCTTGGAATGGAAAATTGGGATTTGCTTGTGAAGCTGCTGGAAAGTGGTGCCAAAGCTTGTCGGGAAATTTGTCCTAAAGCAAAGATAATCATCCATACGGAGAAAGCAGGAGAGTGGAACAAAACTAAAACTTACTATAACCATTTACGAGAGCTTGATTACGATGTTATAGGGCTTAGTTATTATCCTATGTGGCATAAAGCCGTGGGGGTACTTGCTGCTACGCTTGATTCTCTCGCTGTTGATTTTCCTGATAAAGAGGTGATGATAGTGGAGACTGCCGCCTACTATTCGCATGAGAATGACCAATGGGCAAAAAGTGCGGATGAACATTCTGAATTCTATCCTATAACTACTGAAGGACAGCGCATATTCACTCACGAACTTGTGGCTGAATTACGTCGTCATGCCAACGTGACGGGATTATTTTGGTGGTTCCCCGAGGAAAACGCTTGCGGTAATAATGTAACAGAAGGTTGGATTAATCGTGGGCTTTTTGATAATCATACGGGCAAAGTTCTTCCTGCAATGAAAGAGTTTAGTCTGTTTGTTCAACCTTTGTAAATAGTATCTTTTATTTTATGTATGATGAAAACTAAAACTTTATTTTTATCTTTTGCTTTATTGCTATGTCAATTGGGATTTGCTAAACAAATCATGTCGTCAGAAAGACTTATTGAATATTCTAAGTTTGAATCTTCTATTATTCCTTCACAGGATAATTCTGATTGGCTCTCTTCACATCATTCAGGAAAGAAAAATGAGAAGATAGAAAAAGTGGAACCTGCTTTTTGGTGGTCTGGCATGAAGAATACCCGTTTACAGTTGATGGTATATGGTTCAAATATAGCAACATATAAACCTGAAATAAATCATCCGGGAGTTGTTTTGAAGGAAGTCTGTCCAATGGAGAGTCCAAACTATCTGGTTTTGTATTTAGATGTAAAAGATGCGGCACCGGGTAAATTTCAGATAGAATTCGTTAAAGGAAAACGTAAGCTGAATTATACTTATGAATTGAAAGAACGCCAACGTAAAGGAGAAGATAGGATTGGCTTTAATTCTTCTGATGTCGTATATTTATTAATGCCGGACCGCTTTGCCAATGGTGATGAAAGCAATGACTATATACAGATGAAGCATCCTTATACAGTAAATCGTAGAGATGTAAATGCTCGTCATGGTGGTGATTTAGCTGGTATTATGCAATATCTTGATTATTTGGATAGCTTGGGGATTACGGCAATCTGGACAACTCCTGTTTTGGAAAATGATATGGGCGAAGGCTCTTATCATGGTTATGCTGCAACGGATTACTATAAAATAGATCCTCGTTTGGGAACTAATGAAGATTATGTTCGTTTGGCGGAATCTATGCATCAACGTGGAATGAAACTGATAATGGATATGGTTTTTAATCATTGTGGAACCAATCATCCTTGGCTGCTTGATCCACCAATGCAGAATTGGTTTAATAATTCACATAAATATATCGAGACCAATCATAATAAGACTGTATTTTTTGATCCTTATGCTTCGGATATAGATAAGCAGGAACTGACGGATGGTTGGTTTGTGCCTACAATGCCCGATTTAAATCAAAGAAATCGTTTTCTTGCTGATTATTTGATTCAGAATTCAATCTGGTGGATTGAATATGCAGATTTAGATGGTATTCGCCAAGATACATATGTATATCCGGATCCGGATATGATGGTTCGTTGGTGTAAAGAAGTTTTTGAGGAATATCCAAATTTCAATATTGTAGGTGAAGTAATGATTCCCAATAACCCTGTAGGTACTGCATATTGGCAACAAAATAGTGTGCTTAATGAGAAAGCTAATACAAAGCTGAAATCTGTGATGGATTTTCGTTTGCGAACAATAGCTGGTAAAGTTTTCCATGAAGAAACTTCTTGGGATACTGGTTTGCAGCTTCTTTTCGAACATTTTGCTTATGATTTTTGCTATCCTGACATTAACAATGTGATGCGTCTACTTGAAAATCATGACACGGATCGCTTCTTATTGGAGACCCCGGAAAATTTGAATGCTTATAAGCAGGCAGTTACCTTGTTGTTGACAATTCCGGGCATACCACAATTGTATTATGGGCAGGAATTACTAATGTCTGGTAGTAATAAAATAGACTTTGGGTATGTACGTCCGGATATGCCGGGAGGTTGGAAAGGAGATGCAATTTCTGTTTTCCAGGAAAATGGAAGAACGGCTATGCAGCAGGAAGCTTTTGATTTTATGAGTAAGTTACTGCATTGGCGTAAAGGAAATGATGTTATTTCTAAAGGTAAGATGAAACATTTTATGCCTCGTAATAATGTATATGTGTATGAGCGTTCTTGTGATGGAAGAAGTATACTGGTTATAATGAATGGAATAAATAAAGAAGTTGATTTGGACTTGGCTCCTTATAAAGAAGTAATAGGAGATAAGACTAGTTCGAAGAATGTGTTGACGAACGGTAATGTGTCCTTAGGAAGAATACTTCATTTACAACCTAAAGAAGTGCTTGTACTTGAATTATAATGTTGAGTTATGAAAAAGTATTACCCTCATAATATTTTTAATGCTTGAATTGGATTGAAGTAATTTAGAAGAAATAGGTGCTACAGGAGAATATAGAAAAAGAGAGTGATTATTAAGATACTCTCTTTTTCTTAATGGGAGGGACTGTGAATAGATTGTTTTATAAATATTTAGTAATCTCTGTTTAATAGGAGATGATTATAATTTAGCGTATGAAACTGAAAATAAAATATTAAATATGAATATTTTAACAAAGGGGGTAGAAGCAATAATAAAGGATGAAAATAAGGGGATATATCATGTATGTGAAATTAATGGTGAAGTAGTTGGACAAATTATGTATACATTTGAATGGAGTGATTGGAGAAATGGGACATTCTTATGGATTCAAAGTGTTTATGTTAATAAGGAATTTAGAGGAATGGGAGTATTTAAAGCATTATATAAATTTATAAGAGATATTGCAGATAATGATAATAACAAACTGATGACCGGCGAACTTTTTGAAATTCATAATAATGAATTCAAAGTTGTTTCTCTTGACGGACATCGTATTTCTATCCGCAAAATTGAAAATACAATAGCTAAAAAAACATATAAAAATATAGGTATGAAAGAATGCAATTATTATATTTATGAGTATGATAAAGAATAAATTTTTTTTAAAATCATATATAAATAAAAGAAGGAGGGAATAGAAATGAGTACAGGGGAATTAAAGGCAAATGCAAGGGAACAATTAAGGGGGTACTGGGCTGTTGCAGTTGGAACAGTATTAGTTGCAACTATATTAATTGACTCAGGCGCATTATACAAGGTTAGTGAATATTTTGATATGGCTGAAATAGGTATATCATGCAATTTGATAGCCTTATTTCTTGGGGGTGTTATTTCAACAGGACTTTGTAAATTTTTATTGGATATAGTTACTAAAGGGCAAGAACCAAAGTTTAAAACATTATTTTCTCAATTTAATATTTATTTAAAGACATTAGGATTAAACATAATAATTTATTTATGTATAGCAATAGGATATATACTTTTTATAATTCCAGGAATAATTATATCACTTATGTTTTCACAAGCTTATTATATTTTAGCTGAGGATAACAGCAAATCCATTAATCAATGTTTAAGTGAAAGTGTTGAAATGATGAAAGGTTATAAGTGGGATTTATTTTGTTTAGAATTATCTTTCATTGGATGGTGGATAATTGTAGCATTAACA
>ENA-OPCB01001647-OPCB01001647.1-human-gut-metagenome-genome-assembly--contig:-NODE-1647-length-13114-cov-4.021135_pt1 | contig 13114 bp, 12 predicted proteins | sample MGYA00241561_ERZ501473 | MGnify/ENA primary metagenome ERZ501473 (study PRJEB25962, sample SAMEA2042519) | human gut metagenome | biome: human gut; feature: human-associated habitat; material: faeces... | reverse complement strand
TATAACAGAAAGTACAGCTAAAGTTATGTGTAATAATAAATCCCCTATTGTAAATTTAGTTAGTATGAGTTTTGCAACCATAACTAAAATAATACTAAAAAATATATGTTTGGAAATTTGCATTTGTTCATCTTTATATTCATCATTTTCCTTTGGTGGCTTTATGCACATTGTTATTAATAGCATCAAAATTATTAATATATAATTTAAAGCTCCAATTGTTCCAACTCCAACAATATTGCCTATTAATCCAACAATTAATACTACTATTGCTGGAATTTTACTTGCTAAACAAGCTCCAACCATTGCAATACTAAATGGTGATACATCTTGTCCCATTCCTACCATAGATACCATAAATGCTAATACATATATTATAATATTTTTAACACTAAATAGATTTTTTATTAATTCTTTATTATCTTTTAACATCCTTTAACACCTCATGTAACATTTTAATACTTGTCTTATGTGTTTTTTGTCTTTTCTTGTAGACAAATACAAAAAATTTTCTTACATTTTGTGATATATTATCTTATTTTTTTAACAAATATATTATATTAATAATATTAATTATAAAACTTGCAAATAGTAACATTACTACTAAAATATTATTATTTGTATTTTTTTCTATATTCATTTCTTTGTATAAAATATCAAATTTATTTTTTGTATCAAAATATATATTATCTAGCTCTAAAATATCTTTTAAATGTTGATAAAAAATCGAACCAGTGTCATCATCTGTAACTTCATTTATCCATAATTTTTTTGTAAATCTTATGAATTCTTTTCTTGTTTTGTTTATATTTATTCCTTGTCTAAATTTCAAATTTATCTTTTTTAAATACAATTTTGTATATATTGCTAATATATATGTGTAAAAGTATTGTTCTTCAAAATCACTTGGAAATATTGTATAATTGTTTATATCACAACTTGATGAAAATAATGTTACACTTTGTTTTGTTACACCTAATTTTGCATATTTCCATCTTGAAATTATTTTCATTTCTTCTTTTGAATAATTTACACTATTATCATTTGGTAATATATTTAAAAATTTAAAATATTGATCTTTTATTTTATCAAAATCATTCATATTGTTCCAACCATTTTCGTCAATACATGCATATGAATATGTTAATGCTCTTTCTGTATCTATGTCTAGTTTCATTGATTCTGTGACTGGTCCTGTTATTTTTTCTACAAACTCTTTAAAATACATTACATCACTGAAGCAATCTGTTTGAATTCTAATTTTGTCATAATTTTTCATGTTAGAGAATTCTTGATTTATATCTCTAAATTTATAGTTAAAATTTAATAAATCTGAAAATTTGTCACTATCCTCTATATTTGTTTTTACACACAAAAAACAAATTCCTGTATTAAAACATATAATTTCAACTTTTGGTATTTTAAAAAATATACCATTTTTCTCTTGTACTTTTCCTTGAATATCTCTTGGTATTGTATATTCAAACATTGTACAACCATTTCTTGCAAGAATTGCCGCTTTTGTTTCAAGTGGCAATTCTTCTAATTGTTTAATCTTATTTTTACTATAATTAAATGTTCCAAACATATACTCTCTAGTTCTATGTGAGAAAAATGAATATATGTCCATATCTTTATCTTTTTTAAATATTCTTAATTCACAATTTTTATCTTTTAATAATTTCATTAAATATTTTAAATATTTACTTTCTTTTATAACATAAGGATAAATAAAATATGTATATTCGTATTTCGTTTTTAACTCCATCTTTTGTTCCCTCTTTCTAAATTATTATTTATCACAATAATAATTTACTCCTATTTCTTCTCCTAAATACCATTTTCCTATAAAGTCAATTTTTAAATTATTTTCTAAATTATATTTTGGTTCTATTACTGTTTTTCCGTTTTTGTCTATTGATCCCCATAATCCATCTTTTTTTACTGAAACAAAGCCATAAGAATTTTGTTCTGTTCCATCATCATAAATATAGTCTACTACAACATTTCCTTTTTTGTCTACATATCCATATTTTCCATTTTCTTTTTTCAAAAATAATGTATTGTTTGGTAATGCTTCTTGACTTGTAATTTCTTCTAAATTCAAATTGTAATACTTATAATCACTATCAACTCTCATTCTTAGATACTTATCATTTACATTTAGTTCTACTAGAACTCCATTTAATTTTTTTTCATATTTATCATTAATTATTGTTGTTTTATAATTTTCGTCTTCTGCTAAAAATAAATTTGCTTTTTCATTATAAATAATTCCTGTATATTCAAATGGAACTTTTTCTTCTTCTTTTTCATCTATAATTCCATATTTTTCATCTTTTTTTGCTATATAAATTCCTTCTTTTGCTTCTTTTAAATCTTTATATTTTGCTTCTATTAATATATCTCCAGATGTTGTCATTTCTCCATATAAATCTTTTTGAGTAAATATAATTCCTCTTTTTGTACTTGATTTTATATCATCAAATCCTTTATCAATTAATGTTTCTCCTGCTTGATTAATTATTTTTTCTTCTCCGTCTTCTACAACATAGTAGTTATCACCTAAATACACTTGTTTTATTTCATTATATTTGTTTTCTAATATTTGTATTTTTGTTGTGCTTACTATTCCACATTTTCCATTTTCATCTGTTGTTATATATCCTTCTTTGTATGTTGTTCCTAGATTTTTTATATCAGAATATTTTACATCTATTAAAATTGTTCCGGCATTATTTGCAAGTCCTACATATCCATCTTTTCTTATTAATAAACTGTTTTCTATTCCTTTCATTGCACTAATTTCATCATATTCACAGTCTAATAATTTTTTACCATTTAAATCAATTAATCCATATTTTCCATTTTGCATTACTTTTAGTACATTTTTTTCATACCATATATTATCATTCTCATCTATATTTTCTAGTACTTGGATTTGATCATATTGTGTAAATATTTCTTCATTTTTTCCGTTTAATGCTTTCGTTTTATATGTTCCATCTTCTTCGTTTATATCATATGTACATATGAATACATCTTTTGTTTTGTCTGGTATTACTATCATTTCTTGATATGATGGATTTATTACTGTTTCTCCATCTTGATTTATTACTCCCCATTTATCTGCTGAAAATGCTGTAAAGTATTCATATTCTTTATTTAGTTTTTCTCTTTGTATAAATACATTTTTAATTATCATTACTACCATTGCTATTACAATGATTGCAATAATTACAGCAAATACTTTTTGGTAATTTAACTTACCTTCAGTTTCATATCTTCTTCCTCTACTCATATATAACATCCTTTCAATTTTTTATTTTGCTTATTATTATCTATTTTTAATGCCTATAATATATCATAATTTGGTGGAGATTACAAGATTTTATGTAATAAAAAAAGAACTATAATTTTTATATTATAGTTCTTTAAATATATATATTAAACAGCTTCTTGATTTTCTGTTTCTTCTTTGTTTTCATTTCCTTCTTCATTTATTACTTCTAAGCTACATACAGAAACTTCATATGCAGTTTTTGTTTCAACTGTTCCATCTTCATGTTTCTTTTCATATTGTCTTGATTGAACTCTACCTATAATTTTTACTTGTGTTCCCACTTCTATGTTTTGGCAAAATCTTGCATTTCTTCCCCAAGCAATTGTTGGAATATAATCTGATTTATTATATGCTCTGTTTACTGCTAATAATAAATCTGCAATTTCTCTTCCAAATGGTGTTTGTCTGTAAATAGGTTTTTTACAAACAAATCCGATAAGTACTACTTCGTTTGTCATTTCTTCTTTTTTTGCTATTTCTCCATCTTCGCCTTCAACTTCAACTTCTTGTTCTTCATTTTCTGGTAATTCTTGAACATCTTTAGCAAAAACTGTTAAGATTAATTTGTTTCTTTCATTTTCAAAGCTGTTGTATGATCTAAATTGTCCTTTTATTAATAATTTCTTTCCTTCTGTTAATGTCTCATCTGTTATTAGTCTTTCTGAAATTGTTATTGGAATAATGTCTGCGTTTCCACTTAAACGTGCTATAGATAATGAAAATCTATAAAATTTCTCCCCATAAATTTCATGGCTAAATTCTTTTTCGCCTGTAACCTTTCCTACTAATGTTAAGTAGTTGTTTTCTAAATAATTTGTATCCAATTTTATTTCCTCCCTATCTTTTTTTATTTTATCAATTGTAAATTACCATCTTGCGTTTTTTTATTTTAAAATTTTCTACATTTCTTATTATACTACACATTTTTGGTTTTGTCTACATAAAAAGTTAATATTTTGAATCTTTTTTTGAATTTTTATTCATTTTTAGGCATTTTTGACAGTTTTTTTATAAATTATGGGCTATTTTATAGCTCTTTTATTAAAAAATTTATAATTTCATTATATATTGATGACTTTTTATTTTGTTCTATTTCTATTTTTTTCTCTTGATTTTCTATTATATCTCCATTTAATTTTTCTATTTCTCTTTGTACACTAATTATTATGTAGTTTTCTTTTACACTTGATATCATTATTGTTGATTTTGAATTAAATCCAAATGTTATAATTTTTATTAGTATATTTTCAGGTATTTTTATTTTTTCATCAGAATTTATCAGAATATATTTGGTCTTATTTATTATTTCTCTCATAAATTTGTATTCTTCTTCTGTTAAATTTATGTCTTTGTTATAAATTATCTCATCAAATTTTATATTTTTTAAATTCTTTATACTTTCGCTGTTTAATTCAATTAGCTCATAATTTTCTCCTAGTTTTCTTTTTATGTCTTTAATATCTTTTTTTCTAGCAACAATTCCAATTAATGGCATGTATCTTCTCCTTTTTCCATTTATATGCATATTTTACCCAATAAAAATATTAATATTCTTATTTTTAGATATTTGTCTTTATTTGCATTCCATTATTATCAATTACATAATTATCTTTATATATCAATTCTGATACTGTTAATAATTCAAATCCTTGTGATTTAATATTTTTTATTAATCCATCTAAACTATCTGCAGTATTTTTGGTTCCATTATGACTTAATATTATACTACCATTTGATATTTTGTTTCTTATTCTTTTCCACATATCATCACCAGTTAATCCTTTATAATCTAATGTATCTAAATTCCATTGAATTGGATAATATCCATTATTTTTTGCTGTTCTTATTACTATATCATTATATTCTCCATATGGTGGTCTATATAATTCCACTTTTTTATTTGTAATCTTTTCAATTTTATTTACACTTAATTTTATCTCTTCTAAATTTTTTTCTGATGATAATTTATTTACATGTGGATGTGTATTACTATGTGTTCCAATTTCATGACCCGCTTCTGCAATCCTTTTTACTGCCTCTGGATATTTGTCTACCCATTCTCCTACCAAAAAAAATGTAATTTTTACATTATTTTTTTGTAATGTTTCTAATATTTTATCAATATCATCTGCATTCCAAGCACAATTCATTGTAAATGCAACCTTTTTTTCATCTGTTTGAACATTATAAATTGGCAATTCTTTTTCTTGTGATGATGTTTGAATTGTTTCAACTTTTCTTACATTTGCAATTGTTATTAATACCGCTACTGTTAACACAGATACTATATATGTTTGAATTTTTTCTTTATTAAATACCAAAAACATAATTACCTCCAAATTTTGATATTTAATTCTATTCATCATTTTACTTTTTATTCATGTATGACTATTACATATGTTTTATTCTTTACATTTTTTATTATATTTTGTTCTGTAACAACCTTTATATATTGATTTTTAGCCTAAAATACGTTATAATAAGTACATTAACTTGCAAATGCAAGAATAAAAAAGGAGAAAAGATATGGAAAATAGTTATGTAAGCAGACTTATAGAAAACCAAACCATTTGCACAATGAATGGTAAGCGCTACATTATCACTGATCGGATGGGTGCTTGGAATAAGCAAAGTGTAGTCCTTACATGGGAAGGATGGCAAATAACTAGTAATAGCAATTTTGTATCAATAACACCTGATGAGGTAGAAGTTCTCTTTACAAAAGGTTTAATAAGAAACGTTGCTCGTGGTGAAAATGGAAAGCTTTATGAAAAAACTACTTTTTTAGACGGAAGAGATTTTGCTGGAGCAATTGTATGTGGAATTTTAGCACCAAGTACTCAAGCAAATTTACGTCCGGAAATTTGTGACTATGCTAAGAAAATGGGATATATTACTGATATAATGACACCAGTTAAGATGTTCAGTGGTACAAAATCACTGATTTTTAACACTGATGGAACCTATAGTATCCTTTTTGTTTGGAATGATAGTGTTTTGAAGAAAATTAATCAAGAATTACTTCATAATTTTACGAAAAACTTCTTTCGCAATTATTCAGTTGAAGTCAAAAATAATGGAATATTAATGTTAAATCTTTCAGAAGATTTTGCTTTTTCTAGAAAAAGTATTGATATTTTCAGAGTATATGACATTCAATTATTCTATCTTAACCCCAAATTTGATAAAAAACTTCTTCTTCGAGCAATCATGCAAAGAGCATTTATCTCATTCCCTTACAATATATTGAAAAGAAATCAATTTGAAAAATTGGGAGACACTACGATTCCTGAGAATAAGAAAGAACATCTTAAATTCAATCAATTTGGAAAATGTAAGCTGAATTGTGGAAAAGTGTTTTATAATAGCGAATTGAAGCGTTACTTATATAAAATCACAATTCCATATACTGAATGGATTCGAGAGCTTATGATTGATACTGAAAAAGTATTAAAATCGAAATATTGTGAGAATGTATGTGTAAGTTTTTCCGGATTCAATCAGACTATCGAAATTTATTGTAATGGTAACGACATTGGCTTAGACGTTGAACGTGAGTTAATTAGCCTTGACTATGCAATGACATTTTTATGGGATGAAAGTAAGGGATTATTTAACTACTATCAATTCTATACTTCTATTCTCTCTCTATTGGAGGCTGATTCCAGTGGACAATTCAGGGATGAATATTTTTCATATCTAAAAACGTTGAAGCGTTTACTTCCTGAAAAATTGTAATACATTAAACTTCAAAAAGGAACTATTACCATAATTGGTACTAGTTCCTTTTTGAGTATATAAATTTTTTTTGACTAAAAATTATTTTAATACATAATATATTAATATTATATCTCAGTTTCTATTATCTCACAATTATTCATTGAAATTTCTGCTAAATTTTGACTTTCTGGCATACCATAAAGATGTGCTTTTATAACTTTTGCAATTCCTCCATGAGCTACAATTAATACACTTTTATCATGATATTTTTCTTTTATATCATCAAAAAATTCATCGATTCTTTTTTCAAAATCATGTAAATTTTCTCCATTTGGAATGTTATAATTTAACTTATAATCCCAAATATTATTTTCCATTTCTTCTGTTACATCTCTTCCTTCATAATCCCCTAATTTTCTTTCTCTTATTCTTTCATCTGTAATAATTGGTATATCTCTTCCTTCATTTATTATTTCAGCTGTTTGTTTTGCTCTTTTCATTGGAGAACAAATTACAAGATCATATTTTACATTTTCAAGTTCTTTTTTTGTATTATAAGCTTGACTTACACCTGTTTCATTTAATTCTTTTTCTGTTCCTCCACCTTGCATTTTTTTGGCTAAATTTAAGTCTGTTTGTCCATGTCTTACATAATAAATTTTCATACCAATCATTCCTCCTATATTAATTATTAATATTATATCCAATTTTATATTTTTTTCAACATTTTCATATTTATAATTATAAAAATATTTTCTGAATAACAAAAAAAGTTTGACATATACTAGAAAAAGTAGTATACTATATTTAACAACTCGAGTGACATTGTTAGTCATACGAGAATCATGATATGAATGAGATATGCTGATCACATATCTCTTTTTTTATTTTCTAAACTTCTAATAAATATTTTCCTTAAAAAATCATATAGTATAGAACAAAGCGATGTAGTCGCCCTTTGTTCTCGCCCGATTTGAGTTTTCGACTAAAAGAAGAAAATCTCAAAGGGCTAGCGTTTGTAGTTTTTATATACTAGGAAGTTCAGAGAACTTTCCTAGTATATAAAAAGAGCAGCTGATCAGACTGCTCCAAAATAGACTTTGTAATCTATTTTTCATTGTTTTTTTGATTATTTTCACTTGAATTATCTTTTAATATTTCTTGTATTAATAACCAAATTAAGTCATAAGACGTCATGATATGAATTCCTCCTTTCCTAGATTTCCTCTATAAAAGGATTGGAGTAATTATATCTTAAAAACTACTAAAATACAATATATATTAAACTTTTATTTACTCAATTTTTGTCTTACATATTCATACATAACAACTCCTGCTGCAACAGATGCATTAAGGCTCTCAGTTCTACCCAACATTGGAATTTTTGCTTTTTCATCTGCCATATCTTGAATTTCTTTTGAAACTCCATTTGCTTCATTTCCAATAACTATAATCTTTTTATAAAAATCTATATCATAAATACTATTTTTTGTTTGTAAAGATGTTACCATTAATTTAAAATGATGTTTTCTCATTTCTTTTATTGCCTGTGCTAGATTTTCAACTTCTATTATTTTTATTCTAAATATAGCTCCCATTGTTGAACGAACAACTTTAGAATTAAAAGCATCTGCAGTTCCTTTTGACACTATAATTTGATTTAATCCAATACTATCAACTGTTCTTAAAATTGTTCCTAAATTTCCTGGATCTTGTACATCATCTAATACAACTATTATATCTTGTGTATAATCTATTTTTGCATTTTGTGCATTTTTTTCTATTATAGCCATTATTCCTTGTGGATTTGTAACCTGTGTTATTATATTAAAAATTTTATCCGAAACAGATATACATTCATATTTTGCAATTTCAAGCATTATATGTGTTGGAATTTCATATGTTCTTGTTGTATCTTCACATACAATTATTTGTTTTATTTTTGCATTTTCTTTTACCGCTTCTTCAACAAGTTTTACACCTTCAACAACATATTCGTTACTTTCATCACGATATTTTTTGTCTTTTAATTTTCTAATATGTTTTATTAATTCATTATCTTTACTTGTTATTGTTTGCATTTTTTCTCCTTTCTTAAAAAATTATTTATTTTCTTTTATTTTAAAATCATCTATTGTTTTCAAAAATTCTTCTACTTCTTTTAACATCTTCATTCCTATTGCATTTTGTAGAACATATGTAATTTGTGGTTTTAAACCTTGTGAAAATTTTATTCTATTTCTATAATTTTTTGCTAATTCATTTACATCTATATTAAATTCGCCTAATTCAAATGTAAATACTGCAAAACTACGTTTTCCTTGAACTTTACTTATATTAAGCTTCTTACATAATATTTTTATTCTTGCAATTTCAATTAAATTTTCTATTTCACTTGGCATATTTCCAAATCTATCAATCATTTCATCAATTACATTTTGTATATCTTCTTCATTTTTACATAATGCAATATCTTGATATATTTCAATTTTTTGACTTGAATCTGATATATATTCATCTGGAATATAACATGTCGCATCTAAATCTATTTGAACATCTATTTCTGGTTTTACTTCTTCACCTTGCATTTCTTTTACTACTTCATCTAATAAGTTACAATATGTATCATATCCAACTTGTTCTAGATGTCCACTTTGTATTTCTCCAAGTAGACTTCCTGCTCCTCTTATTTCTAAATCTCTCATAGCTATTTTAAATCCTGAACCAAGTTCAGTAAAATCTTTTAATGCTTTTAATCTCTTTTCAGCAACTTCAGTTAACACCTTATCTTTAGTATACATAAAATATGCATATGCAATTTTATTTGAACGTCCAACTCTTCCTCTTAATTGATATAACTGTGATAATCCCATTTTATCTGCATTGTTTACTATAATGGTATTAACATTTTGAATATCTATACCAGTTTCTATAATTGTTGTACAAACTAAAACATCATATTCTTTTTGCATAAACTTAATCATTTCAGCTTCTAGTTCTTTTTCAGTCATTTGTCCATGAATAACACCAACTTTACATTCAGGAACTAGTTCACTTATATAATTTGCCATACCTTGTATACTTTCAACTCTATTATATACAAAGTAAACTTGACCTTCTCTTGCTACTTCCCTTAATATAGCATCTCTAATTAGTTGATCGTTTTGTTCAAGCACATAAGTTTGAATTGGGAATCTTTCTTCTGGTGGTGTTTCAATAACCGATATATCTCTAACCCCAGTTAATGACATATGAAGTGTTCTAGGAATAGGTGTTGCAGACATTGAAATTATATCAATATTTTCTCTGAACTCTTTGTGCCTATCGTTGAAATAAACTCTTCTTATGGGTATAATATAAAGAAACTACCAATACCTCAAAGGAGGGATTTCTATGATAGAACAGCTCATTGCTGAAGCAACAGAATGTGATTTCAAAGTTGCTCTCGAAATAAAAAAGCCAAAAAGCTGGTTAAAAAGTGTCAGTGCCTTTTCCAATGGAATCGGCGGCACTCTGTTTTTCGGAGTCTCCGATGACCGGGAGCCTATCGGCTTGTCCGATGTTCAAAAGGATGCTGAAGCGATCAGCCGCTTAATCAAAGAACGTATCACACCATTACCTCAGTTTATCTTAAAACCATTACAGGAAGATGGTAAAAATCTATTAGCTCTGGAGGTTTCTCCCGGTCGCAGCACCCCATATTATTACAAGGCAGACGGCGTGATGGAAGCATATATCCGTGTTGGAAATGAAAGCGTAATTGCCCCTGATTACATTGTGAATGAACTGATCTTAAAGGGAACCAATCAGTCCTTTGACACCTTAACAACAGAAGCTGTGAAAAAGGATTACAGCTTCACACTCCTGGAGGCAACCTATCTGGAACGAACCGGCCTCCGCTTCGAGCCATCCGATTATGTCTCCTTCGGTTTGGCTGACAAAAATGGGGTCTTGACCAATGCCGGAAAGCTCATGACCGATCAGCACACAGTTTATAACTCCCGTATGTTCTGTACCCGGTGGAATGGCTTGGAAAAAGGCTCTATCTTTGATGATGCGCTGGACGATAAGGAATACGAGGGGAATTTGATTTATTTACTGAAAAGCGGCAGTGAATTTATTCGCAATAATTCCAAAGTCCGTTTTGTCAAAGAGGCACAGTATCGTGTAGACAAGCCGGATTATGCTGAACGAGCTGTGACAGAGGCTCTTGTTAATGCGCTTATCCATCGTGATTATATTGTGCTTGGCAGCGAAATCCATATTGATATGTTTGATGATCGGGTGGAAATCACATCTCCGGGCGGTATGTTTGGCGGCGGCTCAATTCAGGAATACGATATTTACAGTATTCGTTCGATGCGACGAAACCCTGTGATTGCTGACCTGTTCCACCGCATGAAGTACATGGAACGCCGTGGAAGTGGCCTACGCAAAATCGTCAGTGAAACCGAAAAGCTGCCTGGATACACAGAGGCATATAAGCCCGAATTTTCCTCAACAGCGACAGATTTCAGAGTCATCTTGAAAAATGTAAACTACAACTTAGAGGGTGACGCCCACCAAGTTATCCACCAAGTTACCCACCAAGTTATTGAACTATCAACGGTGTCCAAACAGATTTTGGCTTTTTGCACAACACCAAAATCCAAGAAAGAGCTTGCAGTATTTTGCGGCTTCAAAGATTTAAGAAACTTCACTTTGAAGCATATCAATCCGCTTTTAGAATCCGGGCAATTAGAAATGACTATTCCCGATAAACCTAAAAGTCGCAATCAAAAATATATTACAGTTCGTTCCGAATAAACAGAGAAGCAGGGCATTGGGTCTCATCTCCCATTGTCCTGCTTCTTTTTCATTCCAAATTATATTCACATCATTTACCCATACACCCAATCCTGGATCGCAAATTTCAAACTCTGCACCTTTCCCAGCAGCCAGATCGCAGCCAGCGGCAGCCCCATCGGGCTAATCAAAAATGCCATAACCAGCAAAATCACACCATTCTGCGGGGAATAGGTAATCAGCACAGCCACGCCAAGCAGAGCAATTACCGTGCTTAGTAGACCAAGCACCAGACCGGATATGTAGATCAGCCCCGTGCAGAGCCAGACAAAAAGCGTCAACACCAAAATGACCGGTGCAGTTACGATCATCAGCAGACATTTCAAAATCTTCATTCCTGTTCCTCCTTCCAACGCTCCAGATGCCGTTTGCACAGGGCATCCGCTTCTCTCTCATCATCTTCCGTCACTTCCCGTTTTCCTTTGGTCAGTTCAATCTCCAGATAAGTCCGGTAATCATCGGCTAAGAGGTCGAACAGTTCCTTGGGAGTATGGCACACCTCGCCAGAGCAATAGTGAAAATCTTGGTCAAATTCAACTCTTACACATCCATGGCGGCTGATATAAACTTCTATGGTCTCGTCTGCGGTCAGGTAATCCGCAAAAATCTCCAGCACCTTTTCAAAGGTCAGCATCTGTTTTCACTCCTTTGCTACGCTTCTTATTCTACTCATATTATCCGGTACGGACAGGCAAAAGACAAGGATACAGACAAAAAGAAAAAGCGGAGGAAGGTGCGGCGAAGAAACGCCGTTCCTCCCTCCGCAAATGGAGTATCTATCCCTGTTATGAAAGTTTGGAGAGTTGGGTAAGGATTTCCTTCACACCCTCCCACAGTTGTTCCTGCCGCTGGGATATATCCTCCAAGTCAGCATTATAAACCCGCCCGGTCTCATGCACTTTGCGGGTCAGCTGGTTCAAGTTGTTGCTGCTTCGGCGCATCAGGGAGACCAACTCCTTCAGCTCTGGCAGTTCCAGCTTGACCACATAACCATCCAGCGCCATTTTCCGCAGATAAGCGCTCAAATTCTCTGTCCCGTATTGCTGCATCTTTTGATGGATCAGTTCCAGTTCTTCTGCGGACACCCAAAACAAAACCGGCACATCCCGCTTGCGCTTTGCCATGGTTATCGCTCCGGCTCCCGTTTTTTCGGGGCGGCAGGCTTGCGGGCAGGCGGTTCCTGCTTGAGCTTTTGCAGGACAGAAC
>ENA-OPCB01001644-OPCB01001644.1-human-gut-metagenome-genome-assembly--contig:-NODE-1644-length-13118-cov-2.326112_pt1 | contig 13118 bp, 10 predicted proteins | sample MGYA00241561_ERZ501473 | MGnify/ENA primary metagenome ERZ501473 (study PRJEB25962, sample SAMEA2042519) | human gut metagenome | biome: human gut; feature: human-associated habitat; material: faeces... | reverse complement strand
CGGGCGGCGGTCGTCGCGGCGGTCCCAAGGTGTTCCGCGGTGCCGATGTGAGTTATTCGCTGGAAATCACGCTTGAACAAGCGGTGGCGGGTGCCAAGACCGACATCCGTGTGCCGGTTTGGGAAGAGTGTGAAACCTGTCACGGCTCCGGCTGCAAGTCGGGGACTTCGAAGAAGACCTGCCCGCATTGCGGCGGCAGCGGCATGATCAACATCAACCGCGGCTTCCTGCAGGTGCAACAGACCTGTCCGTATTGCCACGGCACGGGTGAAATCATTGCCGATCCGTGTCCGGATTGCCAGGGACGCGGTCGTAACCGCAAGACGAAGACGCTGGAAATCAACATTCCGGCGGGCATCAACGACGGCCAGCGCATCCGCATTCAGGGCAAGGGCGAACCCGGTCCCAACGGCGGTCCCTGCGGCGATTTGTTCGTGCAGGTGTTCATCAAGCAGCACGAAATTTTCCAGCGCGACGGCGACGATTTGCATGCCGATTTGCCGCTGAGCTTTGCGACGGCCGCTTTGGGCGGCGAAGTGAGCGTGCCGACGATGGGAACTGAAGCGCGCATCACGATTCCGGAAGGCACGCAAACGGGCAAGATTTTCCGTCTGCGCGGAAAAGGTGTGCCGCATCTGCACGGCGGCGGCAACGGCGATCTGTACGTACACGCTTTCGTTGAAACGCCGGTCAATCTCACGAGCAAGCAAAAGAAGATGCTCAAAGAGTTTGACGAATCGATCAAGGAAGGCGGCACCAAGCATTCGCCTCAGAGCACGAGCTTTTTGGACAAGATGAAGAAATTCTTCTCTTAATGGACACGACTGATGGCGCTTTGCGCTACAGTGGTAGCAGAGAAAACCTCGAATACACAACAAGGAGATATTCCAATGACCAATAAGTTTGCAGGCACCCAGACCGAAAAGAACCTTTGGGCTGCCTTTGCCGGCGAGTCTCAGGCCCGCAACAAGTACGATTACTTTGCTGGCGTGGCTCGCAAGGAAGGCTATCAGCAGATCGCCGAGCTCTTTGACGAAACGGCCGCCAACGAACGCCAGCACGCCAAGATCTGGTTTAAGCACCTGCAGGGCATCGGCAACACGGCCGAAAACCTCAAGGCTGCTGCCAGCGGTGAAAACTACGAATGGACGGATATGTACGAAGGCTTCGCGAAGACGGCCGAAGCCGAAGGCTTTGCCGAACTCGCAGCACAGTTCCGCGCCGTCGGCGCCATCGAAAAGGCGCATGAAGAACGCTTCCTGAAGCTTCTCAACAACGTTGAGATGAAGCAGGTCTTCGAAAAGAGCGAAGAAGTGATGTGGCAGTGCCGCGAATGCGGTCACTTGGTGATCGGCAAGACGGCTCCTGAAGTGTGCCCCGTTTGCGCACATCCGCAGAGCTTCCAGCAGATTCGCGCCGAAAACTATTGATGCACGCCGCGCGAACAGCGCAACTTCAGTAGAATCCGCAGGCCTCCCGCCGCAACAGTGTAGCTTCCAGCTGACGCGGTAAGGGAGGCTTTTTTTTGCGGGCCAAAATGAAAAAAGGAGATTTCTTGCGAAATCTCCTTTTTGAAATCTGGTCGGGGTGAGAGGATTCGAACCTCCGACTCCTACGTCCCGAACGTAGTACTCTACCAGGCTGAGCTACACCCCGAATTTCCCGACTGTCGGCGCGTTACTTGTTGCGCTGAACTGTCAAGGCGAGGAACTGTAGCAGAGATTCTTTGAAATGTCCAGAGGGAAGTGCAGATAATTTTTGTTTTCCCATTTCAACTTCCTGTTGGGCACGCTCCAGGCACTTTGGCAAGGCGCCGCTTTGCATGACAATCCGAGAGATTTCCTCGAAGTCGCCGTCTCCGTTGCGAACCGCTTCACGGATGCGTTCACGATCCTCAGGCGTTGTCATCTGCATGGCGTAAAGCAAGGGCAGCGTCACTTTGCCTTCGCGCAGGTCGGCACCTAAATTCTTGCCGATGGTCGCGGCTTCTCCCTTGTAGTCGAGAATGTCGTCGGCAATCTGGAAGGCATTGCCCAGATGCAACGCGTAGGCGGCACACGCTTCTTCCATCTCCGGAGAAGCTTCGGCAATGGCGGCGGCCATGTGAGCGGCTGCTTTGAAAAGACAAGCCGTTTTGCGCTCAATCACGCCGAAGTAATCCGCTTCGGAGATGTCGGGGTTGTGCGCGTTGTTCATCTGCAGCACTTCGCCTTCGCTCAGACGGTTGGCTGCGTCGGCGAGCGCTTGCATGACTTTTAGGTTGCCCGCGCGCACCATCATTTGAAAAGAGCGAGTATAGAAAAAGTCGCCCACAAGGACGGCCGTGCCGTTGCCCCAACGAGCATTGGCCGTTTCACGGCCGCGTCGCATTTTGCCCTCGTCGACGACATCGTCGTGCATGAGCGTGGCCGTGTGAAGAATTTCAATGACGGCGCCGAGATAGGCGGCTTTGGCGGGGTCTGCTCCCATGGCGCGGGCCATCAGGATGAGCAGCGCCGGGCGCATGCGTTTGCCGCCGGCGGCGGTGATGTAGTGCCCCACTTCGTCGACGCGGGAAACGGCGCTGGAGACTTCGCGCATGATGATGCGTTCGACCTCAAGCATGTCTTCGGCGATGGGGGCCAGAGCGCGGCGGGCGGCCGCTTTGATGTCTTCGGATTGGGACATTGTTGTCGTGAATCCCTAAAGGAGTGTTCTGAAACGAGAGGGGCCGGAATAACGCGCGAACCAACGGCTCAGTCATCGGCCGGCATCTCGCGGGGTTCGATCATTTTAGCGAGTCTCAGAGAAGTTTCATCTGCTGAGCGCGGTAGACGGCCTGGCTGCGGGAGTGGGCATCGAGCTTTCGATAGATGTTTTTGGCATGCGTACTCACCGTGGATTTCGACAGAGCCAGAATGTGGCCGATCTGGGAAAAAGAAATGCCTTTGGCAAGCAGCCTCAGGATGTCGAGTTGGGGAGCCGAGAGGGGATGTTCTTCGGGCATACGATGCCGCTGATTTTCCCGACTTTGCAGCGAGCGCAAAACCGTGCGGGCCACAAGCGGACTGACCGGAGAGCCTCCCGCTTGCAAAACACGCAGGCAAGAGCACAGATTGGCCGTCGTGTCGGAAAAAAGAACGTAGCCGTTGGCGCCGCTTGTGATCGTGTGCATCACAATGTTGGCGTCGTCGCACCCCGAGGCGGCAAGCACCAGACAATCCGGGTTGCGTTTGTGCGCGGCGCGGATAATGTCGGCGGGACTGCCGTCGGGCAGCATGCTGTTGGTGACGATGAAGTCGACGGGCCGTTGGGCCAGATACGACAGAGCTTCACGTTTGCCGGCGACGGCACAGACAACATCCAAGGTCTTGTCGCGGGAGAGTTCAAGCACATGCCGCTGACGCCGATACGACTCGGGCTCCACGATGAGCACGGTTCGTCTCGGGGCAGCGGGGGTTGCGTCTAAAGAGCGATCGGTCACGTCAGACAAGGTGTGCCTGAAGTTTTTCGGTGTCGACGGCAAAACTGCGGATGCCGGCGGCCAGTTTTTCGCTTGCGACGGCGCTCATGGTGAGCGCAAGCAGAAAGTCCGGTTCCGAAATTGAGATCGGAGCGGTGGCTTCAAGCCCCTCGGTCGTGAGAGCAGGCTGCACAACCGCGAAGGATGAGTCGAGTTCGGTGAGCAGCTTGGGCGAGATCGTGAGCAGATCGCAGCCGGCCAGCGCAAGAATTTCTCCTTTGTTGCGAAAGGAAGCTCCCATGATTTGCGTTTTGCTTCCGGCCGCCTTGAGGCGCTTATAGATGGCGGTGACGGATTGAACGCCCGGATCTTTGAGGCCGCTGTTGGCCGCTTCGTCCCAGCACGCGCCCTCGGAGGCTTTGAACCAGTCATAAATGCGGCCGACGAAGGGGCTGATCAGCGTGGCATGAGCTTGTGCGGCTGCTTCGGCTTGCGCCGTGCAGAAAATAAGCGTCATGTTGCAATGAATACCTTCGGCTTCAAGCACACGGGCCGCTTCGCAGCCCTGCCAGGTTGCCGCGATCTTGATGAGAATGCGTTCGCGGGAAATGCCCATGGCTTCGTAAAGTCCGATGATGCGACGCGCTTTGGCAATCGTTGCGTTGGTGTCAAAACTCAGGCGTGCATCGACTTCGGTCGAGACGCGTCCGGGAATGTGTTCGAGAATGGCTGCGCCAAACCCAGTGAGTACACGATCAATTCTCTCTTGAGCCGTCTCATTGACACTGCGGGCGGCTTCAAGAATGTGGCCGTACTTGCCGCCCGTAGCCGCCTTCAGAATCAAGGACGGATTGGTGGTGGCTTCGGTGGGTTTGAGCTGCGCGATGGCATCAATGTCGCCCGTATCGGCAACCACGACCGTCATGGATTTCAATTGTTCGAGTTCACTTGCTTGCTGCATCGTTGTGCTCTTTTTTTGAAAAAAGTCGGAATTCGGTTGAGCGCGGAGACGAAAACGCCACCGACTGATAAGACGCAAAACCGGCGAGCCGACGCGTCTGAGCCGATGATTTTGCAGGAGGATTTCGTCCGATACGGCCCAGCCTCCAAGGTATAATGGATCAATTTTAGCCTGAGCTCGGAGAGCTCTGATTCTCAGGCAAAATGTTTTGTCGAGGGAAATCCACGATCTGCTCGCAAGAGCCTGTGAATTTTCCGAACAAAGCTCAAACCAATCGAGTCAGTTCAAGAACAAAGATAGGGAGGAACCTTGAGTCTGATTATCACAGATACGCGTCCGCAAGCAGCCCTCGTGCTTGCCGACGGCGAAGTCTTTCTCGGTCGCGGATTCGGTGCGTCGGGAAGCGTGACGGCCGAAGTGGTATTCAATACGGCCATGACAGGCTATCAGGAAATTGTGACCGACCCGAGCTATACGGGACAGATTGTGACACTGACGTACCCGCACATCGGCAATGTCGGCGTCAATGCGCAGGATGAGGAAAGCGGTGCCGTTTGTGCCGCAGGTCTGATCATTCGCAGCGAAAGTCCGGTGGTGAGCAACTTCCGCTCGGAACAGAGCCTTTCGGATTACCTGCGTCAGGCAGGTGTTGTCGGTCTTTGCGATATCGATACCCGTAAGCTCACTCGTATTCTGCGAACCAAGGGCGCGCAAGCCGGCACGATTGTGGTGGCCGCTAACGGCACGCTTACGCCTGAAGAAATCCAAGCGGCCGGCCGAGCTGCAGCGCAGTGGGGCTCCATGGTCGGTCGTGACCTTGCGTCCGAAGTGACCTGCAAGGCACCCTATGAATTCAAGGAAGGCACCTGGACGCTTACCGCCAACGACGGAACGCCCGGATTCAAGAAACTTCAGAACCCGACCTACAAGGTTGTCGCTTACGACTTCGGCGTCAAGCGCAACATTCTGCGTCTGATGGTCGATCGCGGTATTGAGCTCACCGTTGTGCCGGCTCGTACGCCCGTGCAAGATGTGCTTGCCATGAATCCCGACGGCGTCTTCCTTTCAAACGGCCCGGGCGACCCCGAACCCTGCACGTACGCCATTGAAGCGGCCCGCGAGTGCCTGAAGCGCCGCATTCCGCTTTTCGGCATCTGCCTGGGTCATCAGATCATGGGACTGGCAGCCGGCGGCAAAACTCTCAAGATGAAGTTTGGTCATCACGGCGCCAATCATCCGGTGCTCGACAAGCACAGCGGTCGCGTGCACATCACAAGCCAGAACCATGGCTTTGCGGTGGATGCGGACACATTGCCCGAGAACGTCGAAGTCACGCACGTGAGTCTTTTCGACGGTTCGCTGCAGGGGATGCGCTTTATCGACGCTCCTGCCATGAGTTTTCAGGGACACCCGGAAGCTTCGCCCGGTCCGCATGACATCGAGACGCTTTTTGACAAGTTTGTTGAATTGATGAAAAGCGCTCGCGCATAAGGAAGCAGACGCTATAAAGAAACGAAGCAGCAACATGAACGCAGTTGATCACGTCAAGGCCGCTCTGACGGACGCGCAAAACGCGCTTGCCGCCCTGATTGAAAACGAAGCCATGCTTGAGAAGATCGCTCAGGCCGCGCATGTCATTGCCCAAAGCCAGCGTCAGGGAGGCGCTGTTTACTCCTGCGGCAACGGCGGTAGCTTGTGCGACGCCATGCACTTTGCCGAAGAAATGACGGGGCGTTACCGTCAAGACCGCAAACCCTATCGGGCGGCGGCCATTTCCGACGTCTCTCACATGGCCTGCGTCGGCAACGACTACGGTTACGAGCACGTGTTCTCGCGCTGGATCGAAGCGATGGGTACCGACAAGGACGTGCTGATTGCCATTACCACCTCGGGGACGAGCAAAAACATTGTGGCGGCAGCCAAGGCCGCCAAAGCCAAGGGCGTGACCGTGGTGGCTCTGACCGGCAAGTCCGGCTCTCCGATCACGGAATTGGCCGACATTGCCGTGGTGACGCCTGCGGGCCGATGGGCCGACCGCGTTCAGGAACTGCACATCAAAGTGATTCATATTCTGATCGAACTCATCGAGCGTGAGCTCGACGCTCAGAACTACAACGAAGGCGCGTAAAACATGCCTAAACGTACAGACATCAAAACCATCATGATTCTCGGGGCCGGTCCGATCATCATCGGGCAGGCCTGCGAGTTCGACTACTCGGGTGCACAGGCTTGCAAGGCTCTCAAGGAAGAGGGCTACCGCGTGGTTCTCGTCAATTCCAACCCGGCCACCATCATGACCGATCCGGTGATGGCCGATGCGACCTATATCGAGCCTCTGAACTGGAAAGTGCTCGAGCGCATCATTGCCAAGGAAAAGCCGGACGCCATTTTGCCGACCATGGGCGGTCAGACGGCTTTGAACCTTGCCATGGACTTGAACCGCGAAGGCATCCTTGAAAAATACGGCGTGGAGCTGATCGGTGCCAAGCCCGACGTGATCGACAAGGCTGAAGACCGCCAGCGCTTTAAGGAAGCCATGGAAAAGATCGGTCTGGAGTCGGCTCGTTCCGGCATTGCCTATTCCATGGCCGAAGCTCTGGAAGTGCAGCAGCGCGTTGGCTTCCCTGCCGTGATTCGTCCGTCCTTTACGCTGGGCGGCTCAGGCGGCGGCATTGCCTACAACATGCAGGAATTTGTGGAAATCTGCGAGCGTGGTCTGGCGCTATCGCCCACCCATGAGTTGCTCATTGAAGAGTCTCTCTTGGGCTGGAAAGAGTACGAGATGGAAGTCGTGCGCGACAAGGCCGACAATTGCATCATCATCTGCTCGATCGAAAACCTTGACCCGATGGGTATTCACACGGGCGATTCGATCACGGTGGCGCCGGCTCAGACGCTCACGGATCGCGAGTACCAATTGTTGCGCGACGCTTCCATTGCCGTGTTGCGCGAAATCGGCGTGGATACGGGCGGCTCCAATGTGCAGTTTGCGGTCAATCCGAAAAACGGCCGTCTGATCGTCATCGAAATGAATCCGCGCGTGTCGCGCTCCTCGGCACTAGCCTCGAAGGCAACGGGGTTCCCGATTGCCAAGATCGCCGCCAAGCTTGCCGTGGGCTATACGCTTGACGAACTCAAAAACGACATCACAGGCGGCGCAACCCCCGCGTCGTTTGAGCCCACCATTGACTACGTGGTCACCAAGGTGCCGCGTTTTGCCTTCGAGAAATTCCCGCAGGCCAACGATCGACTGACGACGCAGATGAAGTCCGTGGGCGAAGTGATGGCCATCGGCTCGACCTTCCAGGAATCCATCCAGAAAGCCCTGCGCGGTTTGGAAACCGGCAAGGACGGCTTTACACCGATTTCGAACGATCGTGAAGAAATCGTTCACGAAATCAGTGAAGCCGGTCCCGAGCGCATCTTCTATGTGGCAGACGCTTTCCGCATCGGCATGACGCTCGATGAAGTGCATCAGATGACCGACATCGACATGTGGTTCCTTGTGCAGATCAAGGAACTCATTGATATTGAAAAGCGCGTGGCACAGGTCAAGTTGGAAGACATCACCAAGGAAGAAATGCTCTTTCTCAAGAAGAAGGGCTTTTCGGACAAGCGATTGGCGAGCGTTCTCGGCGTAAAGGAAGCCGAAGTTCGCCGTCGTCGCCACGCACTGGGTGTGCATCCGGTCTACAAGCGCGTCGATACGTGCGCGGCTGAATTCGAAACCCGTACGGCCTACATGTATTCGACCTATCAGGACGAGTGCGAGGCCATGCCCACCGATCGCAGGAAGATCATGGTTTTGGGCGGCGGTCCCAATCGCATCGGGCAGGGCATCGAGTTTGACTACTGTTGCGTGCATGCCGCCATGGCCCTGCGCGAAGACGGCTACGAAACGATCATGGTCAATTGCAACCCCGAGACGGTTTCGACCGACTACGACACGTCCGATCGTCTGTATTTCGAACCAGTGACGCTCGAAGACGTGCTCGAAATCTGCCGCATCGAAAAGCCAGAAGGCGTGATCGTGCAGTACGGCGGCCAGACGCCCCTGAAGATTTGCCGTGCGCTTGAAGCCGAAGGCGTGAGGATCGTCGGCACGAGTACCGACGCCATTGATTGCGCCGAGGACCGCGAGCGCTTCGACGAGCTGCTGGAGCGCTGCGGCATTCCCCGCCCGGAGGGCCGCACCGTCTTTACGCTGGACGAGGCCCTGCAGGCCGCGCAGGAGGTCGGCTATCCCGTCCTGATGCGCCCGTCCTATGTTCTGGGCGGCCAGAACATGATCGTCGCCTACAACTCCGCCGATGTCATCGAGTACATGGGCGTTATCACGAAGCACGTTGACATGAGCCATCCCGTGCTGATGGACAAGTATATTCTGGGTACCGAGTGCGAGGTCGACGCCATCTGCGACGGCACCGATTATCTGGTGCCTGGCATCATGCAGCAGGTCGAGCGCACGGGCGTGCACTCCGGCGACTCCATCTGCGTCTACCCGCCGTACACCTTCAGCCAGAAGGTCATTGACACGCTGGTCGATTACACGGGCCGCTTTGCCCGCGAGCTGAAGGTCGTGGGCCTGGTCAACGTGCAGTATGCCGTCCAGAATGATCGTGTCTACGTCATCGAGGTCAACCCCCGCTCGTCCCGTACCGTACCGTACATCTCCAAGGTCACCGGTGTGCCGATGGTCGACCTGGCCGTGCGCTGCACGCTGGGCGAGAAGCTCAAGGACATGGGCTACGGCACCGGCCTGTGGCGCAACGGCAAGAGCCCGTACTACGCCGTCAAGGTGCCCGTCTACAGCTTCTTAAAGCTGCACGGCGTTGACACGATGCTCGGCCCCGAGATGAAGTCCACCGGTGAGGTCCTGGGCATTGCGCCCTCCTTCCACGAGGCGATGATGAAGGGTCTGGTCGCGGCTGGCTACCAGTTCAAGACGCCCGGCCCCGGCTCCTGCGTCATCATCTCGGTCAAGGACAGCGACAAGGCCGAGGCCGCCGAGCTTGCCTGGAAGCTGCACGACTATGGCTACAAGATCTACGGCACGCCCGGCACCGCCAAGTTCCTGAACAGCGAGATGGTGCCCTGCAGCGTTGTGCGCCAGATGAGCGGCGCGCGCCCCAACGTCATCGACCTGCTGGAGAGCGGTCTGGTGGATTACATCATCTCGACGAGTCCGCATGGCCGCGACCCGCACCGTGACTCCGTCAAGTTCCGCCGCAAGGCAACGGAGCTGTCCATCCCGACCATCACGGCCATGGACACTGCCCGCGTCCTCGTCGACGCCCTGCGCGGTGACCATGACATCAGCCAGATGGAGCTGGTGGACATTGCGAACCTGCACCGCGAAGCGGCAAAAGGGGAATAAGTAAGCAGCAAACAAACCGCGTCCGCAAGGATGCGGTTTTTGTTTTTTCTTGCCCCCTTCTGCGAGGGGGCTCCGCCCGCAGGCGGTAGGGGAGAGAACCTTTTCCCCGGTGACTACGACTACATCAGGCAGGGCCGCGGGCACAACGTCTGCCTGGCCGTCAGCCGCGACGGCGCAGAGCAGGCCGTGGACGTCTGCTTTGACCTGACTGCCGCCCCGGCGGGCGACTCTCGCTGGCCTTTGACGGCGGGCTGACGCTGGCTTATGCCGATGCGGACCGCACCTGCTGCCTGACCTTCACCGACGACGCCATGTCCGGGGGCCGCACCAGCCGGTACGTCAAGCTGGATGCGCCCTGCCGCCGCCTGCATGGGGCTGTAAGACTTTGCCCGTCAAGAATATTTTTGCATGGAACGTGCATTTTTTGCCAAATGTCACTTTTTGACGAGATGATCGCGAAAATTTTATAGTTTTTGCCGAAAAACGTTTGATTTCCGAAAAAACTCTTGATTCTGCGCACAATTTTCTCTATAATAATAGCGTAATAATACCGGGCAATTGTGTGCCTATAAGAATAGGAGTTAAAAATATCATGACGAGATCTCAGTTGATTACCAAGGTTGCCAACGACACCAACATGACCGCTGCTGAAGTTGAGAAGGTTATGGATGGCGTTTTCGGCACCATCGGCGATGTCCTCAAGAGCGGCGACAAGGTCACCATCGCAGGCTTTGGCCGCTTCGAGATGCGTGAGCGCCAGACCAAGAACTTCACCAACCCCAAGACCAAGGTCACCAGCAAGCTGGAGCCGACGGCCATCCCCGGCTTTAAGGCCAGCGGCCGCCTGAAGGAAAAGGTCTCCGGCTGATTTCGTCTGTATTGATATGATTTGGAAGGACCCGCGGAAATGCGGGTCCTTTTTGCGTCTAAGCCTCCCTTGTCAAAGGGAGGTGGCCCGCAGGGCCGGAGGGATTCCGACGGGCTTTCCGGGTAACCTCAACACCCCCGCGGCGGCATGAGGGCATGCCGCCCTACGTCTGTCCGCGGAGTATACGCAGGGCGGGGTGCCCTCACCCCGCCGGGTCGTGTGCGGCCACCGCAAGCCTCCCGGGTCGCCGAGGACGCCGACCCCTACAGCAGCAAAAAACGGAGCGCCGCATTTTCATACGGTGCTCCGTTTTTATTTTTTCAAAATTACAGATGAATATGCCGCGGCACGCCGTTGATGTAGATCGGCGACAGCTCGGCCTGGATGAGCGGGCGGGCGTAGCGCTCGAACTTCTCGTTGACGTGCATCCCGTCCTCGGTGATCCAGTCGGCGGGGACCTTCTTCTCAAAGTTCGCGACCTTCGTCACATCGACCATCTCGGTCTCTACGCGGTAGGGCTGGTCGCTCAGGCGCTTGATGGCGGCCATCTTGGCGGTCTCGCCGCGCATGGCGGCCTCCACCGCTGCGCCGCCGACCTGGTAGGCCTCGGTCACATCGGTGCGGCTGGCCAGATGGCTGGCACAGCGCTGCAGCGTAGAAAACTCGATAGCGCGGGTCTTGCAGCCCAGGCGGACGCGGATCAGGTCCGCCAGATAGCGGCTCGTGCCGCTCAGGATGGCCTTATGGCCGAAGGCATCCAGCTGACCTGCCGTGGAGACCAGGTCGCACAGGAAAACGCCGTCCTTGTTCTTGACGCCCTCGCTGACCGCGATAATAACATTGTGGCGCTCTTTTTCCAGCTCGGCCACGCGCTTGAGGAACGCCTCCTCGTCAAAGGGGCACTCGGGCAACAGGATCAGGTCGGGGCCGTTGCAGTCCGGACCGGCAGCCAGACTGGCGGCAGCAGCCAACCAGCCGGTGTGGCGGCCCATGATCTCGGCCACCGTCACGCTGCGCAGGTCGTAGACGCTGGAATCGCAGATGACCTCCTTCAGGATCGTGGCGATGTACTTTGCTGCGCTGCCGTAGCCGGGGGTGTGGTCGGTCAGCATCAGGTCATTGTCAATGGTCTTGGGCACGCCGATAAAGCGGATCTCGCTGTTGACGGTCTTGCCGTAGGCGCTCAGCTTGGAGATCGTGTCCATCGAGTCGTTGCCGCCGATGTAAAACACCGCGCCGATGTCGTTCTGGCGGAACAGCTCAAACAGCTGCACAAACGGTTTCTCGTCAACGGCGGGGTCGGGCAGCTTGTGGCGGCAGCTGCCCAGAAAGCTGGACGGCGTGCGCTTGAGCAGCTCAATGTCCATCTTGTCGCCCAGCACGGTGTCCAGATCGATGAGCTTGCCCTCAAGCACGCCCTCGATGCCGTACTGCATCCCGTAGACATGGGGTGCGCCGCAAGCCTTGGCGGTCTCATAGACGCCCGCCAGACTGGAGTTGATGACGGCAGTCGGGCCGCCCGACTGACCAACCAGAACATTTTTCATAAATTTACCTCTCGTATATTTTATTGTGATTTTACAATACGTATTTTTCTATAGCCGCTGCCACACCGTCATGATTGTTGTCATCCGTCGTGACATCGGCAATTTTCCTGATGTCGTCGGTGGCGTTGCCCATGGCCACACCCAGACCCGCCGCTTCGATCATCGCGCGGTCATTGCCGGAGTCGCCCACGGCCATCGTCTGCGCGCGGGTCAGGCCCAGGTGTGCCGCCAGCGCCAGCAGACCGCTGCCCTTCGTCACGCCGGGGGCGTTGACCTCCATGTTGCGGGGCAGGCTGGACGTCAACTCCACGCCGGGGCAGGCGGCCTCGATGGCACGCCAGGCGGCGTCGCGCTCGGCCTCGTCGTGGTAGATCATGCTGTACTTTTCGATCTCGTGCGCGTGGGTGCGCAGCGTCGCGTGCATGTCGTCTACCTCAATGCGGGTCGTGCGGAAGTAGTTTTTCAGGTTTTCGGGCACCACGTCCATGTGGTTTTCGGCGTTTGCGCGGGTCGTGTAGCTTTTGCCGCCGATGAAAATGCTCATCATGCCGCCGCCCTGCTCAAGAAGATCGTAAATTTTCAATGCCTGCTCGGTCCCGAACGGCTGGTTCACCAGCTGCTCGCCCGTTGTCAGGTCAACGACGCTGGCTCCGTTGGAGGTCAGCGCGTACCGCACGCCGGGGATGGACGTGAACGCCGCGGGGATGCCGCTAGCTGTACGCCCGGTGGCGGGCAGCACCGCCACGCCGCGTGCACAGGCTGCGCGGATAGCCGCCAGCGTGCGCGGGGTGATCTCTTTTTTATCGTTGAAAACTGTCCCGTCGAGGTCCAACGCCACAAGGCGGATGTCCTTCATACCTTCACACTCCCTTATCTGGTTTATTGTACCGCAAAACCCGCGCGATTGCAAGCCGCGCGCGGGT
>ENA-OPCB01001631-OPCB01001631.1-human-gut-metagenome-genome-assembly--contig:-NODE-1631-length-13177-cov-2.323884_pt1 | contig 13177 bp, 13 predicted proteins | sample MGYA00241561_ERZ501473 | MGnify/ENA primary metagenome ERZ501473 (study PRJEB25962, sample SAMEA2042519) | human gut metagenome | biome: human gut; feature: human-associated habitat; material: faeces... | reverse complement strand
TATCAAAGCAATATTACCGAGAGAAATATGATAGTCATTGTGAAATTTCAAAAAAAGAAGCGGTGCAAAGTTTGCCGCAATAGCCTGCGTGATAAAGCCCATATAACAGGCAATTTTTGTCTTATGATAGTCATTTTTCTTTACAGTATTCATTTCTTATTTCCCGTTCCGAATATTTTTAACAATTTTATGTTCAATAGAAAGATGTTCATAAAAATGCTGCCACAAAAAAAGTCTGTTTTTGGTGGTGCGGTTATTTCAATTCTGTCTCCTTCAATGCTGATCTCACTTTCATTCATCCATTTAAAAATCATGCGAATACCTCTTTTCTTTTTTGTTTGATTATATAACAAATAAAAAATATATGCATTGAATTAAATTGCAAAAATACTGTATAATATCGTAAAAAGAAAGAATGTGATATGGAGATGAATTATAATAAAATACTTACAGACGAGGATTTTATGGAAATCAAGCAACACGGAAGCAGTGATTATCCATTCCAGTATTATTATGATGAACTGGAATTATTTGAGTTTCCAAGAGTCTCTAAAGGTCTCTAAAGAGACCCTTAGAGACGGTTAAGAATAAGAAGGAGTACACATGCAATTATTAATTGAACAACGTGTATTTTCCTGGTCAGATACATATGATATCTACGATGAACAGGGAAATCAGAAATATTTTGTGAAAAATGAACTTATCTCATTAGGACATCGCCTCCATGTATATGATGCGGCGCACAATGAAATCGGATTTATCAAACAGAAATTATTCTGTTTACTTCCAACTTTTGAAATCGAATGGAATGGACAGTTGATGGGGCACATAGAGCAGCGTTTTGCTTTGTTCCGTCCAAAATATGATGTGGATTTCATGGGATGGCGTGCAGAAGGTGATTTCATGGGCTGGGATTATGATGTGTATGAAGCATGCAGTGCAGTCGTTCATGTACATAAAAAGATTCTGAGCTGGGGTGACACCTACGCCATCGAGTTTGATGATCCGAAGCATGAAATTCCGGCATTGTTACTGGTACTGGCCATTGATGCTGCAAACTGTTCACAGAATAATTCTTAAATGTCCGTTTTACAAAGGCTGAGAGAAATAGAACAAAAAGAAGAAAGAGAATTAGCAAGAATATGGGAAAAACATTAGTCATTGCCGAAAAACCTTCCGTTGGGCGTGATATCGGCAGAGTTTTAAAGTGTGGAAAGAAAATTGACGGAGCTCTGGAAGGCAGTCAGTATATCGTAACATGGGGATTAGGCCACTTGGTTACATTGGCAGATCCGGAGCATTATGATAAAAAATACAGAGACTGGAAAATGGAAGACCTTCCGATGCTTCCGGGGAAGATGGATATCGAGGTCATCAAGCAGACCGGGAAGCAATATCAGGCAGTGAAACGACAGATCTACCGTAAGGATGTATCGGATATTGTCATTGCCACCGATGCCGGCCGAGAGGGGGAGCTGGTTGCCCGCTGGATTCTGAAGAAAGCAGACAATCACAAGCCGTGTAAGCGTCTGTGGATTTCTTCTGTGACAGATAAAGCAATCCGTCAGGGATTTGAGCATCTGAAAAATGCAAAAGAATATGATAATCTGTATCATGCGGCTGTCTGCCGTGCAGAGGCAGACTGGCTGGTTGGATTAAATGCGACCAGAGCATTGACCTGCAAATACAATGCGCAGTTGTCCTGTGGTCGCGTACAGACGCCGACACTTGCAATGATTGCAAAGCGGGAAGAAGAAATTCGGAAATTTGTTCCAAAACCATATTACGGACTGCAATTGCAGGCAGAGGGTGTGGTATTTACCTGGAAAGATGAAAAAAGTGGCAGTTATCGCAGCTTTCAGAAGGAACAGATAGCGAATATTCAGAAAAAATTGTCCGGAAAGAAATTGCAGATCATAAAAGCAGATACAAAGGTGAAAAAGCAGGGCGCACCACAATTATATGACCTGACACAGTTGCAACGGGAAGCGAATCAGAAATTTGGATTTTCTGCAAAAGAAACGTTGAATATTATGCAGCGGCTGTATGAAAATCATAAAGTCCTGACTTATCCGCGAACGGATTCCCGTTATTTGACAGCAGATGTCATGGGAACGATCAAAGAACGTTTGCAGGCCATCAATGCAGGGGTTTACCGAGAATTTGCGGCTCCACTGATTCGCCGCGAACTGCCGAAGAAACCTGCATTTGTCAATGATGCAAAAGTCAGCGACCATCATGCGATCATTCCAACGGAGCAGGCACCAAATTATATCCATATGAGTAATGAGGAACGAAAAATCTACGATATGGTAGTGCGCAGATTTCTGGCAGTTATGTATCCGGCGTATGAATACGAAGAATCTGTATTGACTGGAGCAGTGGAAGGAGAACATTTTTATGCCAGAGGAACCCGTCCGTTGCATATGGGATGGAAAGCGGTTTATGAAAATCAGTCCGAGGATGAGGAAGAAGAGGAATTAAAACGCCAGAATCTTCCTGTAATGCAAAAAGGGCAGGAATTTTCCATTTCCGATATCCGCCTGACAGAAGGTAAGACAAAGCCACCGGCACGATTTACCGAAGGCACGCTGATCGCTGCCATGGAAAATCCGGTACGTTATATGGAAAGCAGCAACAAAGAAATGGCGAAGACACTGGGAGAAACCGGTGGACTTGGAACGGTTGCTACCAGGGCAGATATTATTGAAAAATTGTTTTCCGGCTTTTTATTAGAGAAAAAGGGTGAAGATATCTATACCACAGCGAAGGCACGTCAGCTTCTGGAACTGGTTCCGGAAGATCTGCGCAAGCCGGAACTGACGGCAGAGTGGGAAATGAAACTCTCAAAGATTGCAGAAGGAAAACTTTCAGACCGGAAGTTTATGAATGAGATTCGGACTTATTCAACGGATCTGGTAAAACAGATCAAGACAGCGGAAGGAACTTTTCGGCATGATAATATGACAAACAAACTTTGTCCGAATTGCGGGAAACGTCTGCTTGCTGTAAATGGTAAAAACAGTCGGATGCTTGTATGTCAGGATCGGGAATGCGGATACCGGCAGACTATCGCAAAGACGACGAATGCCCGCTGTCCGCAGTGTCATAAACGAATGGAACTGATCGGCAGCGGTGAAAATGCTTCTTTTGTATGTAAGTGTGGATATAAGGAGCGCCTGAGTAAATTCCAGGAGCGCCGGAAGAAAGAAGGCGCAGGAGTTTCCAAACGGGATGTACAGAATTATCTGAAGAAACAACAGAAAGAGGTAAAGCAGGAGACCGGCAGTAATGCAATGCTGGACGCATTGAAAAACATTAAATTGTAAACAAATAAAAAATATTCAACCAGAGCGGGAAAGGTTCTGATTGAATATTTTTTGCTTTTCAGAAAAATATCTGGTTAAAATCTATGAGAGAATCATTCGGTCTGGTCGTTAGAAATTTGTGTTTTTATGTACCTGAATTTCATTGTCAGATACGATACATGAATTTGTTTCATCTATAAAATGAAAAAAAATCACTTTATCTCTTTACAATCAAAAAACACACCGATATAATGTTAAATACTGGTAAAAACCAACATTTCAGGAAAGAGTAGTCACGAAAAGAGGAGAGATAGATCATGAAAAATGGAATTGAGATCAGATGGCATGGCCGTGGCGGTCAGGGTGCCAAGACTGCAGCACTGCTTCTGGCAGATGTAGCTTTTAAAACCGGAAAGCATGTACAGGGTTTCCCGGAGTACGGTCCGGAGCGCATGGGCGCGCCGATCACTGCTTATAACAGAATCAGTTCAGATGTGATTCGTGTACATTCCAATATTTATGATCCGGATTTTGTTGCAGTTGTTGATGAGACATTATTACATACCGTTGATGTAACAGCCGGATTGAAAAAAGAAGGTGCCATCATTGTTAATACAGCAAAATCAAAAGAAGAGATCATGCCGCAGTTAAACGGTTATGAGGGACGTGTCGTTACGATTGATGCAAGAACAATTTCTGAGGAAGCACTGGGAAAATATTTTCCGAATTCTCCAATGCTGGCAGCAGTTGTAGCAACTACCGGTGTAATGCCGAAAGAAACATTTTTGCATGAAATGCGTGCTTCTTACAAACATAAATTTGCAAAAAAACCGGAAGTGATTGATGGAAATATGAAAGCACTGGAAATGGCTTTTGCGGCTGTAGAGGAAGCATAGAGGAGATAGAAGATGAGAACAGATATCAATAAAATCAATGAACATACGCCACATACAGGGCTGACGGAAGGAATGCAGGTATTTGCTGCAGGAACTTCCAAATATTTTAAGACCGGTGAGTGGAGAAATAATACACCGGTTTATTTAGAGGATAACTGCAAACAGTGTCTGCTGTGTGCACCGGTCTGTCCGGACAGTTCCATTCCGGTCAAAGATCAGAAACGAGGAGCCTTTGACTTAGATCACTGCAAAGGGTGCGGAATCTGTGCAAAGGTATGTCCGTTTGGAGCAATCAAAATGAAGGAGGGCGTAGAATAATGGGAATCAAAGAACGTATGTCAGGTAACGAGGCCGTTGCCTATGCAATCAAACAGGTAAATCCGGATGTTATGCCGGCATTTCCGATCACGCCGTCCACAGAGATTCCGCAGATGGTATCCACATACATTGCAAACGGCGAAATCGATACAGAGTTTATTCCGGTCGAGAGTGAACATTCTGCAATGAGTGCCTGCATCGGATCTGAGGCAGCAGGCGCAAGGACACTGACCGCAACTTCTTCCGCTGGTCTGGCCCTGATGTGGGAGGAATTGCTGCTGGCAGCTTCCAACCGTATGCCGATCGCTCTGACATTGGTAAACCGTACCCTTTCCGGTCCGATCAACATCAACTGTGATCATACCGATGGTATGGGGGCCCGTGATACCGGATGGATTCAGATTTATGCAGAAAACAATCAGGAAGTATACGATAATTTTATTCAGGCATACCGCATTGCCGAGCATAAAGATGTCCGCCTGCCGATTATGATTTGTCAGGATGGTTTTATTACCAGTCACGCCGTAGAGAATATTGAATTATTAGAGGATGCACCGGTCAAAGAGTTCGTTGGTGAATATCATCCGGAGGAGTATTTGTTAAATCCGGGGAAACCGGTTTCTGTTGGACCGTATGCAGTATCTAATTTTGTAATGGAAAGTAGAAAAAATCAGCTGATTGCGCTGGAGAATGCAAAACAGGTTATCTTAGATGTAGCCAAAGAGTTTGCAGGAATTTCCGGCAGAGAGTACGGTCTTTTTGAAGAATATAAGACAGAAGATGCAGACTATGTGATGGTTATTATTGGTTCCGCAGCAGGAACAACAAAAGATGCAGTAGACAGACTTCGCGAGCAGGGAGAGAAAGTCGGACTGATTAAGATCCGTCTGTTCCGTCCATTCCCGGCTGATGAGATTGCAGAAGCATTGAAAAATGTCAAGGCAATCGCGATCATGGACCGTGCAGAGAGTTATACAAATCACGGTGGCCCACTTGGAGCAGATGTGATGTCTGCATTATTCCGTGCAAGAAGCCAGGCACTCGCAATTAACTATGTATATGGACTTGGTGGACGTGATTTTACTGTTGAAGAAGCAAAAGATGTATTTGCAGAACTGGAAGATGTAGTAGAAAATGGTAAACCGGTAACACAGTATCAGTATATCGGTCTGAGAAAGTAGGAGGCAGAGTGATGAGCGAATATAAATTTAAAGAAGTTATGAGCAAACCGGAACGTCTGGCTCCGGGACACAGAATGTGTGCAGGATGTGGCGCAACCATCGCAGTTCGTGCCGTACTGCGTGCATTGCATGAGGGAGATCAGGCAGTGATCGGTAACGCAACCGGATGTCTGGAGGTTTCTTCTTTCATGTATCCATATACGGCGTGGGAGGACAGCTATATCCATAATGCATTTGAAAATGCAGGTGCTACATTAAGTGGTGTTGAGACAGCATACAAAGCACTGAAAAAACGTGGTCGTCTGCCGGAAGATGCAACCTTCAAATTTATCACATTTGGTGGTGATGGTGGTACATATGATATCGGTTTCCAGTCTCTTTCCGGAGCAATGGAGCGTAATCACGATATGGTGTATGTCTGCTACGATAATGGAGCATACATGAATACCGGTATCCAGCGTTCTTCTGCAACTCCGATGTATGCAGATACTACAACTACACCGGTTGGAACACAGTCCAACGGTAAAATGCAGAACAGAAAAGATCTGGCATCTATTATCGCAGATCATGATGTTCCGTATGTTGGTCAGACAACGATGATCGGTAATTTCTCCGATCTTCACAAAAAAGCAGAGAAAGCCATCTACACAGAGGGTGCTGCTTTCTTAAATATCATGACTCCATGTCCGCGTGGATGGCGTTATGATACTGCCGAGATCATGAAAATCTGTAAACTTGCAGTTGAGACATGTTACTGGCCGATGTTTGAGGTAGAGCATGGCAAATGGCGCTTAACATACGAGCCAAAGAAAAAACTGCCGATCGAGGACTTCTTACGCGAGCAGGGCAGATTCAAACATCTGTTCAAACCGGGCAATGAAGATCTGATCGCTCAGTTCCAGGCTGAGGTTGACCGTCGTTGGGAAGAGCTGCAGTATAAGTGTGCACGATAATCCGGGAGGAATAAATATATGACTTTGTTATCCTATCAGGTATTTCAGACAGTGGTGGGACAGGGGAGTTTTCAGAAGGCGGCAGAGATTTTAAATCTGACGCCTTCTGCTGTCAGTCATGCGATTGCATCGATGGAGCAGGAACTGGGATTTTCCCTGTTTACGAGAAATAAGGCAGGGGTAGCCCTGACCAACTATGGAGAACATCTGCTTCCATACGTGAATGCGGTGTTAAACAGTGACGAAAGCCTGCAGCAGGCAATTGCGGGACTGAACGGACTGAAAATGGGAAATGTAAAGGTGGGCTGTTTTTCCAGCGTATGCACAAACTGGATGACAGACATCATCCATTCCTTTCATCAGCGTTACCCGGACATTAATATCGAACTGTATCAGGGAACCTATGCGGACGTGTCTTACTGGATCAAAAACGGTATTGTGGACATTGGATTTCTCTCCCTGTCTTCTGCCGGAGATCTGCCAATTGAGCCGTTGTACCGTGATCCGTTGCTCTGTGTAGTGCCAAAAGATTACCGTAAACGGGAAGATACACCATATATGACACCGGATGAGATGAAAGATCAGGTCTTTGTATCCCAGATGGAGACCACGGATGCAGATATCGCAATTTTTATGAAACAGAATGGATTGGGAAATGTACGGATGGACTATCATGTGGTAGATGACCTGTCTACGATTGCATTGGTGGCAGCAGGACTTGGCATTTGCATTATGCCGGAGTTGGTTATGAATGATATTCCATACGAAGTGCATCGTTATCCAATGATGCCGGAAGCATATCGTGTCATAGGAATATCGGCATTAAATCCGAATTTCCTTGCACCTGCGGTTAAAATGCTTTACCAGCACGTTGTAGAAAAGTATAAGACCATAGAAGAAGCATAAAAGAGTTACTGTGAGGGGTAAAAATGCTTCTCCTGTCTATTTATATAACCCTTTCTTTTTATCCCCTTCCGTATAGTAATTATTGTGCTCTGGTTGAATTGCACAAAAATAATGCCAAAAAGTATAATAATTCGCCAGATTGTATAAATTCACAAAAAATTAATAAATTTTATTGACTTTTTATTTCGATGAGGGTAATATTACAGTCATCAAAGGCAAAGGTGCTGAGAAGAATGAACTTCCGGTGCCTTTTTCTATTTTCCGGGATAAAGATCCTGTCATAGCGATTAACAGCATTTATAAACATGTGTTAGTTGAATTTTTAGTGGATTAATGCCCGGACAATAGAAAAACTCTGATAGCGGCACAATGGGGTGTCATCTGCAGGCTAGCGGCAGGTGACGCTCCTTTTTTTATTTGATAGGAAATAATAATAATAGATTTCCTGTCAAAAAACTATATGGTGCCGTTTTAAGTAAAGATTCTTTGGAATCGAAAAACTAGGAGGTAAGTTATGACGCAGGAGATTATGACTTTTATTAATGACAACATATTTGGTGTCTGGTTTCTGATGGGTGCCGCATTGGTATTCTGGATGCAGGCAGGTTTCGCAATGGTAGAGGCAGGTTTCACCAGAGCAAAAAATACCGGTAACATTTTGATGAAGAACCTGATGGATTTCTGTATTGGTACTGTAATGTTCATTCTGATTGGATTTTCGTTCTTACTTGGCGAAGATGTGTTAGGATTTATTGGAAAACCGGGATTTGATCTTTTCTCATCCTACAGTAATTTCAGTTTTTCAAGTTTCGTATTTAACTTAGTATTCTGTGCTACCACAGCAACCATCGTTTCCGGTGCTATGGCAGAGAGAACAAAATTTTTATCCTATTGTATTTATTCCGGAGTAATCTCTGCATTGATTTACCCGATTGAAGCACACTGGATCTGGGGCGGCGGCTGGTTAGCACAGCTTGGCTTCCATGATTTTGCAGGATCCTGTGCAATTCATATGGTTGGTGGTGTCAGCGCACTGATCGGTGCATGGCTTCTTGGACCACGTATCGGTAAATTTACAAAAGACGAGAATGGCAAGATCAGAAAAGTAAATGCTATTCCGGGACATAACCTTGCACTTGGCTGCCTTGGATGTTTCATTCTCTGGTTTGGCTGGGATGGTTTCAACGGCGCAGCAGCAACAAGTATTGAGCAGTTAGGTTCTATTTTCCTTACAACAACCATTTCACCGGCAGTTGCAACGGTTGTTTGTATGATATTTACATGGTTAAAATATGGTAAACCTGATGTCTCCATGTGTCTGAATGCTTCTTTAGCAGGTCTGGTAGCAATCACAGCTCCTTGTGATGTTACAGATGCAGCAGGTTCCATCGTAATCGGTGCTGTGGCAGGTTTATTAGTAGTATTTGGTGTATGGCTTCTTGATTACAAGTTACATGTAGATGATCCGGTTGGTGCCGTAGCCGTTCACTTTATGAATGGTATCTGGGGTACATTTGCAGTAGGTCTTTTTGCTACAAACACAGCTCCGGGTTATGCAATCGCAGATAAAAACGGAAATGAGCTTGTCGGTCTGTTCTATGGCGGCGGCGTAAAATTATTAGGTCTGCAGTGCCTTGGTATCATAACCGTTCTGGCATGGGCAGCAGTTACAATTACAATTACATTCCTTGTAATTCGTGCAACAATCGGTCTTCGTGTCAGCGAAGAAGAAGAAATCATTGGTCTGGATCAGACAGAACATGGTCTTGCAAGCGCTTATGCAGACTTTGCATTAACATCCAGTATCAACAACTTCTCATCTGCTACTCCGGTTAAACTTCCGAAAAATGCAGTACCAATCGATGAGGCTGTTCCGGTACAGGTTCGTACTCCGGATCCATCTATTGCAACTGGCAGCGATGTAAGTATTACAAAGATTACAATCTATGCAAAACAGAGCAGATTCGATGCCCTCAACGAGGCAATGGCTGCAATTGGTATCAATGGTATGACCGTTACAAATGTACTTGGTTGTGGTGCTCAGCACGGCAGAACAAGCAAATACCGTGGTGTTACCATGGATATGAACTTACTGCCTAAGATTCAGGTTGATATCGTAGTAAGTAAAGTTTCTCCTAGAACTGTTATTGAAGCTGCCAAGAAAGCACTGTATACCGGTCATATCGGTGATGGTAAGATCTTCGTATACAACGTAGAAAATGCAATCAAGATCAGTACCGGTGCAGAAGGTTACGATGCACTTCAGGACTAACTGTAAAAGGCAATAGTAGTAATAATAAGCTGATACAATTTCAGTAATTTAGTAATTCTTCAAAATCCTTATATAAAACCTTAACGAAAAAGCAGATGCTTCGGATTTTTGTCTGGAACATCTGTTTTTTATCGTAGATCTAAATTTTATCATGAATCAAAAGTTCAAGCAGACGATGTGCAGCCATGCTCATGGGATGAGTCTGATCATACACAATGCTGACCTGGCGGGTAGGAAGTGCCTCTCTCAATTTCAAAGAAACTACAGAATTGTTCTGTAATGCATCCGTAACCATTGGCTCAGGAAGAAAAGCAAGTCCAAGCTCATTTTTGACCAGGGGAAGAATCTGATCTGTCGTGGCCGTTTCAATATCCGGGACCAGACGCAGACCATGAGAGAAAAAAAGCTCATCATAAAAATGCCGGGTAGCAGTATTCACCCCCAGACAGATAAATGGATAGTTTTTCAATTCAGAAATCGATAAAATTTTTTGCTGAAGAGGACGGAAGGTAGTTCCTCCGACAAGGATATCCTGAAAAGGCTGCAAATTTACCTGAATCAGCGGTGAAGTAACGGTCAATGGAGTTGTCACAACTGCGAAATCAATTTCACCGCTTTTGAGAGATTGAATAGCCTGCGGTGTAGAATGATTTGCAATTTTTAGCCGTACTTTTGGATAATCTATATGAAACTGACGTAATCGATGCAGAAGATAGATATTCAAAGCGATTTCACTGGCACCGATTGAAATGCTGCCATATTCCAGACTTGCACTTTTCGTCAGTTCATCTTCCGCAGCCTGCAATTGTGTCATGGCAGCCGCTACACGTACATAAAGCTGCTGGCCTTCCGGTGTCAACTGTACGCCTCGGTTGGTGCGCACAAATAATGTGCACTGGATTTCCTGCTCCAGAGCATTCATGGCCCGCGTAATATTTGGCTGACTGTTGTGGAGTGCATGTGCTGCTTTCGTAAAATTACAGTATCTGGCTACATAATAAAAAATTTTGTAATATTCAAAATTTACATTCATAATGAAATCTCCTGTAAAAATGATAGTTGATGACGGAAACAGATATATCAAAATATTATAATAAGCATGTCAATAATATCTTTTACTGATTGCTGATTTCCTATTATAATCGACTTGAATAGAAAAAACAACTGTCATAAAAAATGAATAGGAGATGATTGTATGTCACTTGTTTTACCAAGAGAAGAGGAAGTTGAGAAAATGTTTTCACGCATTCTGGCATCCAGGGATGCATGTGAACGTCTCAGTGAGACATTTTATAACCATCTGTGTGATGATAATCGTTTTATAGATTCTGATCCGGGACATTTTGCAGAAGTTATGTTAAAAGCATATGAAAATGGTGATGTCAGTGCGGTTCTGCTGGAATTGTGTAATCGCAGCATGTTTGATCTGCTGAAGGAAGCTTATCTGATTCCAAAGAGATTTCATGGAAAAACAGGGGAAAATCCGGTTCTGTTGACAGATATCAATGGAAAAGTATTGAATACAAAGCAATCCGTTGTTTCCAGACATGAATATAAGAAATTTCTGGAAATCTATCAGGCGCATGTGGCAGCTCCACGTTCGAAACTATATCTGGCAGACGGATATGATATGGTCAGGTACTATACGGAACATATGAATATCGAGGAAAAAAAGGAAAAAAGGGAACGGGGTATCCTGATTTTATATGCTATGCCAGATACGAAAAAATTACATCTTTCCGAGGCTCAGGCTTATGATGTGGTCTGGAATACTTTTCAGGAGATTCAGAAAGCAGCGTATTCTGCAATTGTTTATTATGGACAGGAAACCGGAAGTAAGGCGGGAAAATCTTTTGATGAACTTGGGGTACTGTTACCTATCCATCAGTTTGAAAACAGAATGCTTCAGCATTTAAGTATGATCGACGGACTTGTGCTGTCTTGCAGAGAACAGATGATACGGGTAGCTGGTGCGGACAGTCTGGATTTGTAATCAGATAACAGTGTTTTACTTCTATAAGTGGTGAGTAATAACAAATTTATCTCAGTGGGAGTGCATTGTATGTGGACATTCAATGATCAGAGTATTGTAAAAAAGAATCATATGGATATTTTATGGCACAAATATGCGGATAAATCCGAAGAAAAAACGATTGTCGACGCTGACCTTCCGGCTAAGGCATCTGTCGTTGGGAGAGTTGGACTTATGATGTTGTCATGTGGGACAGGTGCCTGGCGTGTGCGCAGTTCCATGAATGAGCTGTCGGCTTTGCTGGATATGACATGTACCGTGGATATCGGACTGATGTCAATCAATTATACCTGTTTTGATGGAAATGATGCATTCAGTCAGTCGTTATGCCTGACGAATACGGGGGTAAATACATCGAAACTGAACCGCTTGGAAAAGTTTGTGATGCATTTTAAAGAACGGGAAATTACAAAAAGCTGTGAAGAAATACATACGATACTTGATAAGATAGAAGAAATACATGGATTGTATTCACCTGTTACACTGGCAGTCGCAGCAGCATTGGCCTGTGCCTGTTTTACATTTCTGCTTGGCGGTGGCCCCATTGAGATGCTGTGTGCTTTTGCCGGTGCAGGAATTGGCAATTATATCCGGTGTAAGCTTTCGAAACATCATTATACGCTGTTTTTGTGCATTATTGTGTCAATATCAGCAGCATGTCTTTCTTATTCTGTTATGCTGAAATTACTGGAGATCTGCTTTGCTGTAAAAGTGGAGCACGAGGCAGGATATATCTGTGCCATGCTTTTTATCATACCGGGATTCCCTTTTATTACCAGTGGGATTGATCTGGCAAAACTGGATTTGCGATCCGGAATGGAACGGATGATGTATTCCGTTATTATTATATCGGTTGCGACTATGACAGCCTGGGTTCTGGCGATGGTACTGGGGTTAAAACCGCTGTCATTTACTACGATGAGCCTTGGACTCTGGCAGTGGATTGTGTTGCGTATCTGCGCAAGCTTTGGCGGTGTATTCGGATTTTCTGTTATGTTCAACAGTCCATGGAAACTTGCTGTTGCGGCTGGAATAATAGGAGCTGTATCTAATACGCTGCGACTGGAAATGCTGGATATCACTTCTGTCCCGGCGCCGGTGGCTGCATTTGCCGGGGCAGTTGCTGCAGGAGTTCTGGCGTCTGCGTTGAAAAGAATGGTTGGATATCCAAGAATTTCCATTACGGTTCCATCGATTGTAATCATGGTTCCGGGACTGTATCTGTATAAAGCAGTTTATAATCTGGGAAACATGGATCTGTCAGCAGCCTCTTCCTGGTTTGCATCAGCTCTTCTGATTATTTTTGCGTTA
>ENA-OPCB01001623-OPCB01001623.1-human-gut-metagenome-genome-assembly--contig:-NODE-1623-length-13219-cov-3.163552_pt1 | contig 13219 bp, 10 predicted proteins | sample MGYA00241561_ERZ501473 | MGnify/ENA primary metagenome ERZ501473 (study PRJEB25962, sample SAMEA2042519) | human gut metagenome | biome: human gut; feature: human-associated habitat; material: faeces... | reverse complement strand
AACAATATTCTCAGGAATAAACTATTTAAAAGATGGAAAAGACTTGTTTAAAGACTAAAACTATTGACAAAATACGAAAAATAATATAATATACTACATAAACAAAATTATGAATTTTGGAAAATATTTAAATGTTTTCCAAAATATTTTATGCATAAGAAAGGATAGCGATTATTATGGAAGAAAAAGAAGTAATATTAACACAAGAAGGATATGATAAAATAGAAAAAGAACTAGAATTCTTAAGAACAGAAAAAAGAACAGAAATTGCAGAAAGAATAAAAGTTGCATTAGGCTTTGGAGATTTATCAGAAAACTCCGAATATGATGAAGCTAAAAATGCACAAGCTGAAAATGAAGGAAAAATAGCAGAGTTAGAAAATAAAATAAGACATGCTAAAATAATAGATGAAGCAGAAATAGATACAAAAACTGTTCAAATAGGAAATACTGTAAAATTATATGATGTAGAATTTGAAGAAGAAGTTGAATATACAATAGTTGGATCAACAGAAGTAAACTTGGCAGAAAACAAAATATCTAATGAATCACCAATAGGAAAAGCATTATTAGGAGCAAAAAAAGGAAGTACAGTTGAAGTTAATGCACCAGCAGGTGTTATAAAATATCAAATTTTATCAATAACAAAATAATTTAAAGAAATGTCAAATATTTGTTTGACATTTCATTTCTTTTATGATAGTATATAGTCATGATAAACGGAATAAATGTTCTATATAAAAGGAGAAGTGATTAAATGGGAACAAGAGCTGAAACTACTAAAAAAGAAAAAGCAATCTTAAAATTCATAGAAACACAAGTATTAGAAAACGGATATCCACCATCAGTAAGAGAAATAGGAAAAGCAATAGGATTAAGTTCAACAGCAACAGTACATGCATATTTAGAAAAATTAGAAAAAGATGGATATATAAAAAAAGAAGATAAAAAAGGAAGAACACTAAAAATTATAAAAGGAAGTAATGGTGAACCATATGTAAAATCTTCAAAAGATTTTTATGTTCAAAAAGAATTAGTAGATGTTCCAGTTATTGGTAGAATAACAGCAGGCCAACCAATATTAGCAGTAGAGAATGTAACAGATACATTCCCAATTCCAGTAGATTTCGTAGGAAACAGTGAAAGTTTCATGTTAACAGTAAGAGGAGAAAGCATGATAGAAGCTGGAATATTAGATGGTGACTATATATTAGTAAAAAAACAAAGTAATGCAAATAATGGAGAAATAGTAGTAGCATTAATTGGTGATGAAGCAACAGTAAAAACATTTTACAAAGAAAAAGACCATATAAGACTTCAACCAGAAAATCATACAATGGATCCAATAATAGTGCCAGATTGTAGAATTTTAGGCAAAGTTGCAGGAGTTTTTAGAAAAATGTAATAATAAAAAATTAATATAAAATAGCAAGAAAAATCTTGCTATTTTATTATTGATATAATATAATTAGAAAAAAAAGAGGAGAACAAACAAATGAAGCACAAAAATGACCTAAAAATTAAGATAGATAAAGAGCCAAGAAAGAAAGAAAATATATTAAAAAGAATAGTAATAATTGCAATTTTATTACTTATTGTAATTTTTGTATTAAATAAAGCAGAAAACTATCTGAAAGAAAAAACTGCAAATGAAATTAATTTAGTATTAAATAACAAAAATGTTACAGCAAATCTAAAACATGAAATAATAGAAGAAAACGGAAATATATATATGTCAATGGATGATATAAAAAACTATTTTGATAAATATATAAATATTGAAGATGAAATAAATGAAATTGTAACAACATATGATAAACAAATAGCCAGTATAGGATTTGAAACAAACAAATTGACTTTAAATGGTGCAACCAAGAAGATATATGCACATGCAATAAAAAAAGATGATGTAATATATATGCCAATTGTAGAAATGAAAGATGTATATAATTTAGAAACAACAATTGTAGAAAATAATGTAATATTAGATTCTTTAACAAGAAAACAAGTAAAAGCATATGCAAAATCAAACCTATCTGTAAAATGGAAAGCAGACTTTTTTTCAAAAACAGTAGACAAAATAGAAAGAGGAGATGTAGTAGTAGCAATTGAGGAAAAAGATGGATGGACAAGAATTAGAACAGAAAATGGAAATGTAGGTTTTGTAAAAAGCACAAAATTAACAAATTATACAACAACAAGAGATGACTGGGAAGAAGAAAAACAAATAACAGGAAAAGTAAATATGTTTTGGGATTATTACTCAAAATATGTACAAGCACCAGACAGAACAGGACAAGTAATTGAAGGTGTAAATGTGGTATCACCAACATTTTTCTATATAGATTCTAATGGAAATTTAAAGAATAAAATAGGGGAATCAGGAAAAAAATATATAGAATGGGCACATTCGAATGGATATAAAGTTTGGCCAGCTATACAAAATGATGAAGCTGGAATAAAAGTCACATCAACAATATTAAATAGTTATACCAAAAGACAAGAATTAATTGAAAATATAGTTGATGTATGTGTTGAATATCAATTAGATGGAATAAATATAGATTTTGAAAATATGTATCAAGCAGATAAAGACAAATTTTCAAGATTTATAATAGAATTAGATCCAAGAATGAAAGAATTAGGAGTAGTATTATCTGTTGATGTAACTGCACCAGATGGAGATGCAAACTGGTCATTATGTTATGATAGAAATGTAATTGGACATGTTGCAGATTATTTAATATTTATGGCATATGACCAATATGGAGCTTCAAGCACAAAACCAGGAACAACAGCAGGATATAATTGGATAGAAACAAATTTAAAGAAAATTATTGAATATGATGAAGTAAAAGCAGATAAAATTATTTTAGCATTACCATTTTACACAAGACAATGGAAAATAAATTCGAATGGTGAGGTAACAAGTAAATCAGTAGTAAGTATGTTAAATACAAAAATTCCAAATGGAGTTGAAAAACAATGGAATGAAGATTTGCAACAATATTATATTGAATATGCAGATGGAAAAGATACTGTAAAGATGTGGATTGAAGATGGAACATCAATTACATCAAAAGTTTCATTAGTCTCAAAATATGGACTAGCTGGAACGTCAGGTTGGAGAAAAGACATGGAAACATCTAATGTATGGACAATAATTAATACAGAATTACAAAAAGCATCAAATTAAAAGAAACGGAAAATTTCCGTTTCTTTTTTTATGTCAGTTTTGGTGTAAATTTTCTATGAAAAGCCTTGTCAAAAAGCAAGAAAAAAGATATAATGAGGATGAACTAGGTGTCAACAATAAAAGAAAAGAGAGGAGCGATTTTTTATGAAAATAAAAATTACAGGAAAAGAACTTAAGATAACAGATGCAATAAACGATTATGCAGAAAAGAAAATGGAAAGGATAGAAAAATACTTTGACAATGCAGAAGCTGAAATAATAGCAAAAGTTGAAAAAAATTATCAAATAGCGGAAATCAAAGTAATAGCTAATGGAGAAACATTTAGAGCAGTTGCTGAAGAAAAAGACTTATATGCATCTATAGATAAAGATATAGATATAATAGAAGGACAAATTAGAAAAGCAAAAACAAAAAGAGAAAAAATGCAAAAAGATTCAAGCTTAAAAGACTTAAATGCACAAACAGTAGTACATGAAGTTGAAGATGAAATTTTAAAAGTAGAATATTATGAAATAAAACCAATGACACCAGAAGATGCAAAATTAAAATTAGAAGAAAGACCAAGTCAAATGTTTTTAACATTTGTTAACCAAGAAAATGGTAAAGTAAATGTTATTCATAGACTAAAAGATGGTAAAAACTTTGGTTTAATAGAACCAGAAGCATAACAAAATATAAAAAATCAAAGAGGCTCAAGTTAATGAGCCTCTTTTTAGAAATTATAACTTAAAGGCAAAGAAGTTTTGCTTTTGAGTTTTTACATTGAAAAATTCTCTCCAAAAAACGTTTCTTTGAAAAGCAAATTGTTCTACAGCATGTTGATTATCAGAAATTTTTAAAACATTTGGACTAATACGTAACAAATCTTCAAAAGTAGAATTAGGTGATTCAATTAGCTTCAAAAATTCATCATATGGAAATTTAATAGATAAATTTTTCAAAATGATAAATTTACCTGATTTTTTTAAATAGCCTAATTCAATTTCATTTTCTTTCAAATAACAATTTTTCCAATCACCATCAAATGGACAATCTTTAAAAATAACTACAAACCGTTTTTTTGAGTACAATTCTAACATAAAATTTCCTCCATAAAGTGTGTGTATTTCGAACGTATGCTATTATATCATGAGATTATGTAAAATTCAATGTTAATGAAAAAAATATTGAAAAATTATTGACAAGATGTGACAGAAATAGTTTTATTATTTGTAAAAATAACCATACCTGGTTTTGCACCATTAGGTTTTTTTACATATTGAACCTTGCAATAATCAACAGGAACATTAGATGAGAGTTTTGCTTTGCTATGTTCAACAGCAAGTTTAGCACATTTTACTAATGTATCATCAGAAACATTTTGCCCAGAATTTTTTAGTATAACATGACTTCCTTGAATATCTTTTGTATGAAGCCAAATATCATTTTTATTTGCAAATGTAAATGTAAGCCAATCATTTTCTTTATTATTTTTTCCGACATATACATCAAAATTATCTATATTAAAATGTAATGGGGAGTATTGTTTTTCTTGTTTTTTCTTTTTTGTATTTTTTGTATTTTTTTTCTTTTGAGATACTTTCTTTTTTATTAAATTTTCTGAAATTTCGTCTAAAATTTCTTGAATTTCTTTAGTAGAAGAAGCTAACTCTATTTCAAAAATAATACTATCAATATAATTTAATTCATTTTCTGTTTCAGCTTTTTGAACTGAAACAATTTGAAGTGCATTTTTTAATTTGTTATACTTTTTGAAATAATGTTTTGCATTTATATTTGGAGAATATTTTTTATCTAGTGGAATTTTGATTAGATTATTATTATCATAATAATTTTCAAGTTCAATATAATCTGTATGTGTATTTGTTAATTTATATAAATTTGAAGTTATTAATTCTCCATAAAGTCTATATTTATCTCTTTCTTCACAATCTTTTAATTTTGTATTAATACTATTTAAACGGTTTAATAATTTTTTTTGCGAATCAGTTGCTAGTTTTAAAGCATTATTTTTGCAATTATTAAATGTTTCTTCTGTTTCTCTTGAAAAATAAAAATTATCTATAAATTTATTTAAATAAAATTTTTCAACTTTAACGTTATTTCCTAGGCTTAAAGTAAAATCAGAAAGTTTATTATTCTTATATACTTCTGTAAAATATAGATTATTTGGAAATGTTAAAATATTGTTTATATATTTTTGTAATTTTAATAAATTTTCTTTATTAATAGTAGTAATATTACATTTTTCAAGAGCTGATTTTATAAATGATAAACTAAAACCATTAAAAGTGTTTGCAAATAATTTTGAAAATTCTTCAACTGATAGATTTAAATTATCTTGAAAGATACTATATATGTCAGATATTTTAGTGTAATCTAATTTTTCAGAAGTTGGGAAGCTATATGTTCTAGAGGGAAGAATATCTCTGTAAATAGTATCTGTTGCCCAAATGTGTCTTAATGAATCAATTATAATATTTTTATCATTAATTAGAATAATATTACTATGTTTTCCCATTAGTTCTATAATTAGGCTTTTTATTTCAATTTCATTAAATTCATTTATTGTTTCAATATTAATTTTTACTAATCTTTCTAATCCATACATTTCGATAGTAGAAATTTTACCACTAATTAAGTGTTTTCTTAGTAACATACAGAAATTTGGTGCTACAAGAGGATTTTCTTTTGAATTTGTAGTTAGATTTATTCTGCAATTGTGTGCATCAATACATATATTTAATGCATAATGGATTGAATTTGAATAAATTCCTAGAAGAATAGTATTTTTATCTGGTTGGTGGATTTTATCAATTTTTCCACCAATTAAATCATTTTTTAATTCATGTGTAATCGCTTGTGTAACAATTCCATCAAATGCCATTAGAATCAGTCCTTATATATAAATTTAGATTTTATATGGATATCTATAAACCTTAATGATAATACCACAAAAACTGGCTATTGTAAATAATCTAATGGATTTACATAGTTGTTTTCAATTCTAAAGCCTATATGAAGATGACAGCCTGTTGTGGCTCCATTTGTTGGTTTTCCAGTTGCTGGATCACTATAAGTATTTCCAGATACTCCATAAACATATTTAGGTCCAACATTACCAATAATTTGGCCTTGTTTAATTAGTTCATCAACATAAACAATGTAGATAGGGGAGACATGGCAATAAGAAATTTTTATGCCATCATAATTAGTAAGTGTTATTGTATATCCACCACCTCCAAGGAATCCAGTAAAAGTAATTATTCCATCACATGTGGCAATTAAATTTGTTCCTTCAGGTGCAGGAATATCAATACCTTTATGAAATGTTGAAGCTCCTGTTGTTGGAGCAATTCTTTTTCCAAATTTTGAGGAGAGAGTAGTATAACCTGGAATTGGCCAAGCGTAATTAGAATTACCTAAAAATATTAAATCTTTTTTAATAGGTATTTGTTCAAAGTTTGATGAAGAAATTATTGGAATAAAAAGTGTGCATATAATAAGTGTAAATATAATTGTTGAATAAAAAGTTTTTGACAAATAATCAGTCCTTTCATGAAAAAATAGAGAATAGTTAATACTATTCTCTTCAATATGGCAGGGGTACTAGGATTCGAACCCAGACAAGCGGTTTTGGAGACCGATGTGCTACCATTGACACTATGCCCCTAAATCAATTACTTAATTATATTAACACAGATTAAAAAAAATTACAAGAGATTTTATAAAAAAATATTATTAGATAAAAAGAAAGTCTATATTTTATAGACTTTCTTTGATATTAGAAATTAAACTTTTTTGATTTTACTGCAAAGGTAATAGTTGATACTGTAGCAACAGTTATAAATCCAAATAATATCGGAGCACCTGTTTTTGGTAATTCTTCTGGGGCTTTTGTTTCATCTTTTGTTGGTTCAGTTATAGTTGGTTCTGTTTTTGGCTCTTCAGCTTTTATTGCAGTAAGTTTTAATTTTGGTGTTACAGTTGATTCTGTAGTTTTTTCTGTATTATCAAAATCTTTATAATTAATTTCAACTTTTTGGTTTGTATCTAATATTTGATCAATTATTTTTTCATTAAATTCATCTTTTAATGTTAATGTATATTGAACTTTTAATGTTTCTTTAGCCTTTAATTCTGGAATTGTCCAGGTGATACTATTTGTTTCCTTATCAATTTCAGATGATATTTTTAAAGCATCCATACCTTCAACATAAGCCATCTCAAAATTATCAATGATATATTGAGGGAAATAGTCAACAATTGTTATATTTTTTAATGTTTGTTCAACTGGAACTAAATCTGCATAGATTTGTTCTGTAATTGTTTTTTCAATTTCATTATCATTTATTTTATAGAACTTTCCAATAGTAGGTTGAGCTGTTGTTCCAAAAACACCTTGAATAACTTGACCATATGTATAAGATTTTCCTGTTGTATCAGTTTTGAAAACAGCTTCTTCAGAACTGATACCTGTTAAAAGTGAAATTACATTGATGTTTTTTAATGATTTTAGTGTTTCATTAGTTGTGGAAATAACTTTTTCTAATGCTTCAACAGATACTAAATCAGAACTTCCAACACACATATTAGGCAAGCCATCTGTTAACACGATTAAATATTTGTTATTGTCTTCAGTTGAAAATGTTTTTTGAGCTAGTTTTAGACCAGCATCTAAATCTGTATAAGCTCCAGTTCCTTCAATAGAATTGATTTTTTCTTTTAAAATAGAAAAATCGTTTGTAAAGTCAGATATTAATTGAGCATCTTTTTCTGTTCCTTGTTCTGAAACTTCAGAACTTGATGAGAATGAAACAATACCAATTTTTAATGTAGATGAGTTTAATGCTAGTAAGTTTTCGATAAGTTTATTGGCAGAATTTAAAACTAAATCTTTTCTTGTAACTTCACCAACTTTATCTGTCATGCTTGAAGAGTTATCAATTACTAACATTAATTCTCCTTCTGGTACTTTATTGATTGCATCATTATTAATTTGTAATTGTAATGTAACTTGTTTTTTGTCTAATTCAGAACTTACAATTTTCTTTTCAAATTTTGAATTTTCATTTAATTTAATATTACAAATATTATTTTCAACAATTTCCATTTTTACTGGTGTTGAGGCAAAAACAGTTGTTGAAATTAAAATTAATAGCAAACATAATGCTATTGAAATTTTCTTTTTCATAAAAATCTTCCTTTCTTCTTATTGTATCAGTAATATTTTAATATATTAAACAGAAAAATGCAATAGAAATATAAGGTTTTTTATAAAGAAAAAAGGCCCGTAAGGACCTTTTGTGTGTAGGAAAAATCGCCAATATAGGTGATTTTTCTATACATTATTAATTATGTCTAAAGGATTAGCAACATCCACCTCTGTTACCACCACAACAGCAACAAATTAAAAGTATAAGAATTATTATCCAGCAGCAGTCATCTCCAAAACCAAAGCCACATCCACAACCTCTATTTTCTGGCATACAAAACACCTCCTTTATAATTAAGATAAGATTTGCTAAAGAATTTTAAGTAATTCTTTAAATTTTTTCTTTTGATAATATATAATATGGTAAGTTAGAAAAAGTGTTACACAATTTCTTACACAATAAAAAATGAAAGAGAATTTTATCTCCTTCATTTAAATTTCTTTATTAAAGTTTCCATTTGTGTATTGATTTCCTTCAAGTTTTTTACCAGTTAAAACAGTTTTTATAATATCATTAATTTCAGAAATGTTTTCATCTAAAATATCAATTCTTGCAAAATCAATAGGGAGTCCATCATATTCGATTGATGTTATTTTACTATTGTAAATAGTTGTAATTGTTTGGATATTATCTGGTATAATTCTAAATAAAAATCCAAGTCTGTCTTTTAAATAATATTTATTTGTTGAATTACATTTATGATCACATTCAGAATAACATTTATTTGATTTTCCTAATAAACAATAATTTGAATTCATCAATGGAGTTCTTCCATAGACAATTAATTCTGTTTTCTTGTTTGTGTTAAAGTTTTTTAAATCAGTTTTGTTAAGTTCAGGTGATAGTGTTATTGTATTTGCAGGTAATTCATTAATAGTTAAATTGTTAAATATATTGAATGTATAATTACATATAAATTCATAATCTTTGTAATCTTTTAAAAGTTCAAAATTTCCTATATTTGATAAAACAAATCCTTTTATTTTGTATTTTCCTAAAATAGTTGGTAAGTTATTTTTTATTAATCTATTGTAATTATTTCTAATTATTATTGGCATATAAATATATGTATCAAATTTTTGGCAAACATTTAAAAGTAGGTGAGAAAATCTTTTATTTATAAAATATTTGAATGGTATATATATTTTAGATACATTTTTTAATTCTAAATAATTATAACTTAAATTTAATGTATTCAATAATAAACTTATTTTTGTTTCTTTATGTGATGAATTTGGATTGTTTTCTGTATAATTTGCATTAGATAATCTTCTAAAACTTGAAATAAGTTTTTCTTCATATTGAGCTAATGCTTGTCTTCTAAGTTCATTAATTCCGCTAATACTTGGAACATAAAGATTTTCTCCTAATTTGATATTTACATTTTCAAAATTATAAGGTGTATTATTAATTTTACAGATTTGAGAAATAAGTCTTTCTTTTGTCATAGGTGATTTTTGAGCAGGTTCAGGAATTATATTAGAGTCAATCTTAACAGATATATTATCATCAAATATCTTTAAAGAAATAGGGGAGTTTAAGATAACTTTCATTTCACAAGATAATTTTCTTTTTCTAGACTCTTTTTCAATAGTTTCTAATGCAGAAGTTGTTAATTCTTTATCAGAAATTTTGAATAATTTATCACCTATAAAAATATCACCTTTCATTCTACCAATTTTTATTTTATCACCAATATGTGCTTCTGTAATGTTTTTATCATTTTTCATTAATTCAGAGATAGTATATAGATTTGTTTCATGTTTTTTATTTTCAACACAAATTTTATCTCCAACATGTAGAAATTCATTAGTTGTAAATGAAATGTATCCATGATTTTTATTGAAATTTGAAATGGTTCCTAAATATATTCCCATATTATTAGATTTTTGAGGATATATTAATTTTCTATTTTCAGTAGAAGATAAATGTCCATTTGAAAATCCACCTCTATTAAATACTTGTAATAAGTCTTTTTTGTCTTTTTCATCAATTTTAAAATCATTTTTTGACATGGCTAAATCAAGGTATTTCCTATAAATTCTAGTAACAGTTGCTACATATTCAGGAGTTTTCATTCTACCTTCAATTTTTAAACAAGTTACTCCAGCATTTACTAGTTGTGGTAAATATTCTAATCCACATAAATCTCTAGGACTTAATAAATAACCTTTATCAATAGTTGTATCATTTTCTAACAATTCATAAGGTAATCTACAAGGTTGAGCACATTTACCACGATTTCCAGAACGACCACCAACCATACTTGAAAATAAACATTGACCTGAATATGAAATACAAAGAGCACCATGTACAAATGCTTCGATTTCAACATTTGAGTTTTTACATATATGTTCAATTTCTTGAATAGAAAGTTCTCTAGAAAGCACAACACGAGAAAATCCCATATTTTGAAGAGTAAGAACACCTTCTAAATTATGTACAGACATTTGTGTACTAGCATGAACAGCAAGACCAGGAAAATTTTTTATCATATAACGTGCAAGACCTAAGTCTTGAACAATTATTGCATCAATACCATATTCATAAGCTTTTTTTGCTAAAGCAATTGCATTATACATTTCATCATTTTTTATAAGAGTATTTAAAGTCAAATTTGTTTTAACACCTCTTATTTTTGCATAATTTATAGCTTTTTTTAGTGTATCATCATCAAAATTTGAAGCAAAAGCTCTTGCACTAAAACTATTTGCTCCAAAATATACAGCATCTGCACCATTTTGTACAGCAGCTTTTAAACAATCAAAATCACCAACAGGTGAAAGTAATTCCATCATAAATCCTCCAATCATTATAAAAAACGGATTTAAGAATTTCTATGCAATGGAAATTGCTTAGAAATTCTAATAATCCCCATAATTATTCTGTACGGAAAAATCACCTACTAGGAGATTTTTCCTACATAATAAAAAACATTATATCATAAAAAAGGTAGAAACTACAAGAAAAATTAAGGAATTTGTAATATAAATGTAATATAAAATACATATCATCAAGGTTGACTTTAAGAATAAAAAAATGATATACTATTGTCGAAGAAAAATGAAAAAAATAACAAAAGTAGAGAATATATAAAATACTGTAAGAAGAGGAGAAAAAATGAAAAAAAAGTTAATTTTTATTTTAATAATGATAATTTTAATATTGCAATATTTTTGCTTTTTTACTAAAACATTTGCAGTAAATCAAACAATTAGTCAAGATATAGAAAATATAGATTCAAATACATATCCACAAATAAAAGAAATGATACAAAATTTAAAAAATGAACATCCAAATTGGAATTTTAAAATATTATATACAAAGAAAGGAACGAAAGGTTATGAAAATCACATTGAAGGACGGTTCTGTTATGGAACTGGCAAATGGTATGGCGGTGATTGACATCGCAAAAGAAATCAGCGAAGGACTTGCAAGAGTAGCAACATCTGCAAAGGTAAATGGAGAACTTGTAGATCTGCGCACAGTTGTAGATTCCGATGCAGAGCTTGAAATTCTTACCTTCGACAGCGAGGATGGAAAAGGAGCGTTTAATCACACCGCTTCTCATATTATGGCACAGGCTGTAAAACGTCTCTATCCGGATACAAAGCTTGCAATCGGTCCATCAATTGCAAACGGATTCTATTATGATCTTGACAGAGAGACTCCTTTTGTAGCAGAAGATCTGGAGAAAATCGAAGCTGAGATGAAGAAGATTGTAAAAGAAGGTCTGGCTCTTGAAAGATCCACAAAATCCAGAGAAGACGCAATTGCATATTTTAAAGAAAAAGACGAACCATATAAAGTAGAACTGGTAGAAGATCTTCCGGAGGGAGAAGAAATCAGCTTCTATTCACAGGGAGAATTTACAGATCTCTGTGCAGGACCTCATCTGATGTCTACAAAGGCAGTGAAGGCATTTAAGCTTACAAGCCTTGCAGGTGCATACTGGAGAGGTGACGAGAAGAACAAGATGCTCACAAGAATTTACGGTGTCGCTTATCCAAAGAAAGCGCAGCTTGAAGAATATCTTCATATGATGGAAGAAGCAAAAAAACGCGATCACAGAAAACTGGGCAAAGAACTGGGATTATTTATGATGGCGGAAGAAGGACCTGGATTCCCATTCTTCCTTCCGAAAGGAATGGTTCTTAAGAACACACTTCTGGACTATTGGAGAGAGCTTCATAAGAAAAACGGCTATGTTGAAATTTCTACTCCAATCATTTTAAGCAGACATTTGTGGGAAAATTCCGGACACTGGGATCATTACAAGGACAACATGTATGCAACCGTGATCGATGGAGAAGACTATGCGGTAAAACCGATGAACTGTCCGGGCGGAATGCTTGTATACAAGGCAGAGCCACACTCTTACAAAGATCTTCCTCTTCGTGCAGCAGAGATCGGTCTGGTTCATCGTCATGAAAAATCCGGACAGCTCCATGGCTTGATGCGTGTAAGATGCTTTAATCAGGATGATGCACACATTTTCATGACACCGGAGCAGATTCGTGATGAGATCAAAGGTGTTGCGAAATTAATTGATGAAGTATACAGTCTCTTCGGATTCAAATATCATGTAGAATTGTCTACACGTCCGGAAGACAGTATGGGAAGTGATGAAGACTGGGAACTTGCAACAGAAGGTTTAAGAGGCGCATTGGATGATCTTGGCCTTGATTATATTGTAAATGAAGGTGATGGTGCATTCTACGGACCGAAGATTGACTTCCACTTAGAGGATTCCATCGGAAGAACATGGCAGTGCGGAACCATCCAGCTTGATATGCAGATGCCGCA
>ENA-OPCB01001606-OPCB01001606.1-human-gut-metagenome-genome-assembly--contig:-NODE-1606-length-13317-cov-3.034007_pt1 | contig 13317 bp, 13 predicted proteins | sample MGYA00241561_ERZ501473 | MGnify/ENA primary metagenome ERZ501473 (study PRJEB25962, sample SAMEA2042519) | human gut metagenome | biome: human gut; feature: human-associated habitat; material: faeces... | reverse complement strand
GCCGCCATGCTGGACGGGCTCATCGACCGGATGGAGGCAGAATTAGGAGAACCGGCGACTCTGGTGGCCACCGGAGGCATGTCCCGGTTCATCACTCCCCTCTGCACCCATAAGATCATTTACGACGCGGATCTCCTGCTGCGGGGCCTTCTGATCCTTTACCGTCAGAACATGACAGAATAACCCGTTAAAACAGGCCTGCAGAATTTACCAGCCGGCCTCCGGTATAATCCTTACCAAAACCGTACATCATTCTCAATATAGCAAAATCCAGAGAATGATCCAGGAGGTAAGGATATGTCCGGTTATAAGGTTGAAATATGCGGAGTCAATACGGCCAAGCTGCCGTTACTTACCACAGAAGAGAAGGAAGAGCTTTTTAAAAGGATCCTGGCCGGCGATAAGCAGGCCAGGGAGGACTATATCAAAGGAAATCTGCGTCTGGTACTCAGTGTGATCAAACGCTTTTCGGGAAGCAGTGAAAATCCGGATGATCTGTTTCAGATCGGGTGCATCGGACTGATCAAGGCAATCAATAATTTCAATCCGGAGCTGGAAGTAAAATTTTCAACTTATGCGGTACCGATGATCATTGGAGAAATCCGGAGGTTCATCCGGGACAATAATTCGATCCGTGTTAGCAGGTCACTTCGTGATACGGCATATAAAGCCATTTACGCGAAAGAAAATTATGTCAAAGTAAACCAGAAAGAACCTACTGTTCAGGAAATTGCAGAGGAAATCGGGATCGCAAAGGAAGAGATCGTCTATGCGCTGGATGCGATCCAGATGCCGGTCAGCTTAAATGAGCCGGTATATAATGACAATGGAGATGCTATGTATGTGATGGACCAGATCAGTGACAAAAGGAACAAAGAAGACAGATGGGTGGAGAAACTGTCTCTTCAGGCGGCAATGGACCGACTCGGAAAAAGGGAGAAGTATATTATCAGACTTCGTTTTTTTGAAGGAAAAACGCAGATGGAGGTAGCAGAAGAAATCGGAATCTCACAGGCACAGGTAAGCCGCTTGGAAAAGAATGCACTCAGGGCTATGCGACAATATCTGCGAAGTGAATAGAAAAATAGAGATTTCCAGTTGAAATTTGTCAAGGTTCATACTATTATAATCATAGAACAGAAGAACAGGAGAACAGCAATGTATAAAGCGTGTATTTTTGACTTGGATGGAACTTTGACAAATACGCTGGATTCGCTGACTTATTCAACGAATAAGACGTTAGAAGAAATGGGACTTGAGACGATTACCAAAGATCAGTGCCGAAGCTTCGTTGGGGATGGAGCCAGATGCCTTATGGAACGTGCACTTCGTGCGTCCGGAGACACAGAGCTTAAGAGGATTGAAGAAGGTATGGAAGTGTACAGCAGAATCTTTGGAGAAAATTGTATGTACCATGTACGTCCTTATGATGGCGTTGTTCAGATGTTAGATTCACTGAAGAAGAAGGGAATAAAGATTGCAGTATTTTCCAACAAACCACATTTGCAGGCGATCGATGTAGTGGAAAGTACATTTGGAAAAGGATATTTTGACCATATTCAGGGGCAGTCGGGTGAATTTCCGAAGAAACCGGATCCGGAAGGACTTCTGTGGATACTTGATAAATTAGGGGTATCGCCGGAAGAAGGAATATACATAGGAGACTCGGATGTAGATATGAAGACAGGGAAGGCTGCCGGTATGTTTACAGTCGGAGCAGAATGGGGATTCCGGACCAAAGAACTTCTTGTGGAGACAGGAGCAGATGCAACAATTGCACATGCTGAAGAATTGCTTAACTATTTATAGTTCAGATGAGAAAATTTTTCTGTGAGAAAGATAAGGGAGGGTTGCCTGTATGTATGAGTATGATGAAGAATGTCTGCAGACATTCCTGAATATGCAGTCACAGCTTTTTGATGAGCCGGTTGCAGAGACACTGGAAGAGGCAGAAGCGTTTTTGGAAGACTGTATGGCGGTTGTTGTAGATTCTATCAAGGATGTGAGAGATTATCTGGATGAAAGCGGAGCGGACATCAGTGGTATGAGTGATGAAGAGCTGGAAGAGGCTTCAGAAGTATTCGCACTTCCGAACGGACAGTATCTGATCGTGGAAGGTTAATAAAAGGAAAAGAGCTGCGGCATCAGTTGGTTGCCGCAGCTTTTTTGAGCGCATCACGGATGGTGTTGAGAAGAAGCTGAGAAGTATAGGGACTGTCACTTGAAAGCGTAAGATGATCAAGGGACTGGGATTTACAGATCTGGTCAGCCAGATTCTCAAGAGATGGCTGAAGAAGAGGATACATGGCAGTTACCGTCTCACTTAGATTGGAAATGCGGATGGAATTGATAGAGGTGTCAGAGACAGAAACTTCCAGTTCCAGATCTTCATTTCCGAGTGTAAAAGAAGAGGTATAAACGCCGGGAGTATATTTTTTGTCGGATACAGAGGAATGCCGGTCTCCGGAGAACATAAAGAATAAAAGGCAGAGGATGAGAATACCTAAAGTGGCAAAAATAACAGTATAGATAATTTCTTTCATGTGAAGTACGATGATTTTTGTTTTGGAATTCATAAAGAACCTCCTTAGGCAGTATGGAATTTCGGCAGGTTATGCCGCTTAATAAATTATATGAAAAGAAAAAATAGTTTATGCATGAGAAATGCGTGACAAAAGAGAAAGGATTTAGTAGAATCAGGAAAGAGAAAAAGCAGAGGTGAATAGAATGTTTATAATTGCAGGACTTGGAAACCCGGATGAAAAGTATCAGGGGACAAGACATAATGTTGGATTTGATGTGGTGGACCGCCTGGCGGAGAAATACCAGATAGCAGTCGATACTAAAAAACACCGTGCCCTCATCGGAAAAGGAGTGATCGAGGGACAGAAAGTGCTTCTTGCGAAGCCGCAGACTTATATGAACCTGAGTGGAGAGAGTATCCGTAGTCTGGTGGAATATTACAAGATCGATCCGGAAGAAGAACTGATCGTCATTTACGATGACATCAGCCTGGAGCCGGGACAGCTCCGCATCCGTCCAAAAGGAAGTGCCGGCGGCCACAATGGCATCAAAAACATCATCGCACATCTTGGCACCCAGGTTTTTAAACGGGTGAAGGTCGGAGTCGGTGAGAAACCAAAAGGATATGATCTGGCAGACTATGTGCTGAGTCGTTTTCCAAAGGATGAAAGAGTGCTGATGGAGGAAGCCTTTGAGCGGGCCGGAGAAGCAGCCGTCTGCATGATGAATGACACCATGGAACATGCGATGAACCAGTTTAACAAGAAGACGGAAAAATAGACAGGGGCTTGAATGGGAGGTAGCAGACGGATGAGAGCTTTTACAGAACCGCTTCAGGAGCTTGAAGAATTTCAGAAAATACAGCAGGCACTGAAAAAGCAGTCAATCCAGGTGACAGGATGTATCGATGCCCAGAAAGCACACTTTATCTATGCAGCAGGGGCGGCAAAAAAGAAACTGATCGTCACATACAGTGAACTGCGTGCAAAAGAACTGTGTGAAAATTATCGCCTGTTTGATAAAAATGTGCTGTTTTATCCGGCAAAAGATCTGATCTTTTACAGTGCCGATGTGCAGAGCAATCTTCTGGTACAGCAGCGGATCCGTGTACTGCAGAAACTGATGGAAGAAGAGGAAGTGACCATCGTCACGACCATGGGCGGTATCATGGATCATCTTCTGCCGCCGGAAGTTTTTCAAAAGCAGGTCGAGACGGTAGAGAGCGATTCGGAATTTGACATGGAGCTCTGGAAAAAGAAACTGACAGCCATGGGCTACGAGCGGGTGGGACAGGTCGAAGGAAGCGGGCAGTTTGCCGTGCGAGGTGGTATTCTCGACATTTTTCCGCTGACCGAAGAAAATCCGGTCCGCATCGAACTGTGGGGCGATGAGATTGACTCCATCCGCAGTTTTGATGTGGAAAGCCAGCGTTCCATTGAAAATCTGGACAGCATCCGCATTTATCCGGCGTGTGAATTTACAGCCGATGACGGGCGGATCAAAAAAGGGCTTGCGGTGCTGGAAAAAGAGGCGAAAAGGCTTGCAGATCAGTTCTTTCAGGAACGGAAAACAGAAGAATCGGCACGCCTGAAAGCTTTTGCAGAAGAAGTAAAACAGAGTCTGACGCAGTGGAAGCAGATGTCTGTGCTCGATGGTCTGGCTCCTTATTTTTATGACCGGATGGTTTCGTTTGCGGAATATTTTCCGAAAGAGGCACTGGTGGTGTTAGATGAGCCGAACCGCCTCTGGGAGGAAGCACAGGCGATCGAAAAGGAGTTCCGGGAGAGCATGACAAACCGACTGGAAAAAGGGTATGTGCTGCCGGGACAGATGAACCTGCTCTGTGAGAGCCAGACGGCATCCGAAAAATTGCAGAAACATCGCTGCATGGGGCTGTGTATGCTGGAGGCGGCAGGACCACAGTGGCATTTTGCGGAGCATTTCAGCATCGATGTACGCAGTGTCAACACCTACAACAACAGCTTTGAACTTCTGGTGAAGGATCTGCAGCAGTGGAAGAAAAAGGGAGAACGCGTGATCCTGCTGTGTGCATCCAGAACCAGGGCGAAACGTCTGGCAGAGGACCTTCGTGATCATGAACTGCGGGCATTTTATTCGGAAGATGCCGACCGCATCGTACAGCGAGGCGAGATCATGCTGCTTTACGGAAGTGCCCACCGCGGGTATGAGTATCCGCTGATCAAGTTTCTGGTGATCTCGGAGAGCGATATTTTCGGCAAAGAAAAGAAAAAACGCAAAAAGATCAGACATTACGAAGGTAAGACGATCCACAGTTTTTCAGAGCTTTCTGTCGGTGATTACGTGGTGCATGAAAACCACGGACTCGGCATTTACCGCGGGATTGAAAAAATAGAAGTCGATAAAGTCACAAAAGATTACATGAAGGTGGAGTATGCCGGCGGAAGCAACCTTTATGTGCCGGCAACGCAGCTCGATGTCATCCAGAAATATGCAGATTCGCAGGCAAAACGCCCGAAACTGAACAAACTGGGGACGCAGGAGTGGGGACGTACCAAGACAAGAGTACGCAGTGCAGTTAAAAATATTGCAAAAGATCTGGTGCAGCTTTATGCGGCGAGACAGCGGGAAGAGGGATTCTGCTATGGAGAGGACACGATCTGGCAGAAAGAGTTCGAAGAGACGTTTCCGTTTGATGAGACGGACGATCAGCTGGAGGCGATCGAAGCGGTGAAACACGATATGGAGAGCAATAAGATCATGGATCGCCTGATCTGCGGCGATGTCGGATATGGCAAGACGGAAGTGGCGATCCGTGCGGCGTTCAAGGCGGCACAGGAGAGCAAACAGGTGGTATTTCTGGTGCCGACGACCATCCTTGCCCAGCAGCATTATAATAATTTCGTCCAGAGGATGAAAGATTATCCGGTGCGTGTGGATCTGCTCTGCCGTTTCCGCACGGCAGCAGAACAGAAAAAAACGCTGGAAGACCTCAAAAAAGGACTGGTTGACATTGTGATCGGCACGCATCGGGTGCTCTCAAAAGATGTGCAGTTCAAAGATCTCGGTCTTCTGATCATCGACGAGGAGCAGCGTTTCGGTGTCACGCACAAAGAAAAGATCAAAAAGCTGCGGGAAAACATCGATGTGCTGACCCTGACGGCAACGCCGATCCCACGGACGCTGCATATGAGCCTGGTTGGGATCCGCGATATGAGCGTTCTGGAGGAAGCACCGATGGAGCGTGTGCCGATCCAGACATATGTCATGGAATACAACGAAGAGATGGTGCGAGAAGCGATCAGCCGGGAACTGGCACGGGGCGGACAGGTCTACTATGTCTATAATCGTGTCAACACGATCGTAGAGACGGCAAATAAGATCGCATCGCTTGTGCCGGAGGCCAGAGTGGCATTTGCACATGGGCAGATGAAAGAGCGTGAACTGGAAAAGATCATGTATGACTTTATCAATGGTGAGATTGATGTGCTGGTATCCACGACGATCATAGAGACCGGACTGGATATTTCCAATGTCAACACGATGATCATCCATGACGCGGACAATCTTGGCCTGTCGCAGCTTTATCAGCTCCGCGGGCGTGTCGGACGTTCGAACCGGACGGCGTATGCCTTTCTGATGTACCGCAGAAACAAGATGTTGAAGGAAGTGGCGGAGAAGCGTCTCCATGCGATCCGTGAATTTACGGAGATGGGAAGCGGCTTTAAAATTGCAATGCGTGATCTTGAGATCCGAGGCGCCGGAAATCTGCTGGGCGCAGAGCAGTCGGGCCATATGGAATCGGTTGGATACGATCTCTATTGTAAAATGCTCGCAGAGGCTGTCCAGGAGGCGAAGGGCATCGCACCGGCAGAAGCGTTCGAGACAACGATTGATCTGAATGTCAGTGCCTATATTCCGGACAGCTACATCAGCAACGAGTCTCTGAAGCTTGACACCTATAAGCGAATTGCGGCGATTGAAAATAAGGAAGAGTATGAGGACATGACGGAGGAGCTGACCGACCGCTTCGGGGAACCGCCGAAAAATGTACAGAATCTTCTGGCTGTTGCAGAACTGAAAGCGCTGGCGCACTGTGCGTATGTGACGGAGCTGAAACAGATGGGCGATTCGGTACGAGTCACCTTACAGCAGCATGCAAAAATCGATGTGGCGCGGATTCCGGAGCTGCTGCAGAAATACCGAGACGAACTGAAATTCCAGATGGAGTCGCTGGCGTTTGTCTACACGCCGCGGCGGAGAAATTCAAAGGAAAAGATCGATCTGCTGGAGAAGAGCCATGCACTGGTGGAAGATCTGCTGCAGATCACACAGGAGTGAAATACTCGCATAACCACAAAATCGTGTGAAAAAGGCGTGAACAGGGAAGAAAAAAGTTGCCCTGTATCAACAAAAAGGGTATAATAGGAAAAGCGTTTATAAAAATCGATGCAGGACCGGAAATTCGAACGTGTAAAAAGAAAAACTCTTTTTGAGCATACATTTCGCCCTGCATGAGGAGGAAGTAATGAAAAATTTAAAAGCAAAAGCAGTCTGCGTTATGCTGAGTGCTTCGATGGCAGCGATGGGACTGACTGGCTGCGGTTCCGACAATGTGGACGGAACAAAAACGGCAATTACTGTAAATGACGAGTCGATTACACTCGGACAGGCAAATTTCATGCTGAGATATCAGCAGGCAACCATGTACAATTATTATTCCAAGATGTACTCGATGTACGGAATGCAGATGCCGTCTGAGATGTACGACAAGGAAGGCGACGATGGAAAGACTACCGGGGAAACGTTCAAGGAGCAGTCTCTTGATACGATCGAAAAAGAGCTTCTGATGCGGCAGCACGCAGAGGAATACGGAATTTCCCTGACAGACGAGGAAAAACAGCAGGCGAAAGAGGCTGCACAGGCATTCGCAGATAAGAACGGTGACGATGTGATGAAAAAGCTGCACGCAACCGTTGAGGACATCCAGGATGCACTGGAGCTGTATGTTATTCAAACCAAAATTTATGATCCGATCATCGCAAATGTAGATACCGAGGTATCCGATGAAGAGGCAAAGCAGACCTCCATCAGCTACATCACGGTATCCACAGCAGGAACCGAGAAGGATGACGATGGAAAAACGATTGATTTGACGGACGAGGAAAAAGCGGCAAAGAAAGAAATCGCACAGAGATTCCTGGATCTCTTAAAAGAGTCTGAGGATCCTGCAGCCGCATCGTTTACCGATCTGCGCAAGGAGCTGAACGATCAGTTAAATGCGGAGAATACCGCAGATTCCACCGATTCTGCCGACAGCTCCGATGAGAGCAGCTCTTCTTCCGATGCTTCCGACACAAGCGCATCCGACGCTTCAAGCGCGAGCACATCGAGCAGTTCCGCCAGCGATTCCTCCTCTGAGGTTTCTTATCTGACCTCTTCCGAGACATCCTTTGGAACCGGATCGGAGAAAGACGATGACGATACCTGTTCTCTTGGAGATAAAGTAGCGGAAGAAGCAGCAAAGCTGAAGGATGGCGAGTATTATGACGGTGTCATCGAAGGCGACGATGCATATTATGTGATCCGTGTAGATAAAGCATTCGACGAGGACAAAACCGAGTCCAGAAGACAGACTATCATTTCCAACCGCAAATCGGATAAGTACAACGATACATTGGATGGATGGGTAAAGGAGAGCGATATCAAGGTCGCATCCAACTGGAAAAAACTTGAAGTAACGGACGCAGATCTGTATACGATGACAGTTGACAGCGCTTCTACAGATTCCACAGATGGAACCACAACCGACAGTACAACAACGGACAGTACCGCAACGGACAGTACAACGTCTGACAGCACGACATCAGGCAGTACCGAAACGACATCGACAAGCAGCACAGGCACTGCTTCAACGTCTTCAAGCACTGCAGAATAAAAGCATACGATACAGGACAAACGGCAGCCGGATCCGGGAGAGGGGTCCGGCTGCTGTTTGTGTCTGAAAATATTTTGGAACAAAAAAAAGAAAATAATAGGGAATTTGTAGAATAAATTGACAATAGTAAGAAGCTTATTTAAAATGAAATTACAACCAGAGTGTATCTCGCAAATTGCGGAAATAATTTTTCGGACACGCTCTAATGTTCAGGCGAAAACGATGTACCAGGAAAGAAGGTGGAGAAATGAAGAAGGCAGTAATTTCCGTACTTGTCGGTACAGCAGTATTGGCTTTCGTTGCGTGTGGAAAAAATGCTGCAACGGAAAACAGTTCCGATTCGGGTGTTTCAACGGTATCGGCATCCTCGCAGGTGGAAAATGGACAGAAAGCAACCCGTGTGAACCAGGGAACAAATTTGTCTCCGGGGTCACCGAAGAATATCCCGTCCGGTGGGGGGAACAGCTCGGGCAGGACACATCATTCGGAGACGCATCATTCGGAGACACATCATTCAGACGCGCATCATGATTGAGAATGTCGGGGTTTGCTGAACATTCATGAACAGAAACAGACGAAGGGGTATCCAAAACGGATACCTCTTTTTTTACTTGTCGGGAAAACAATACAATGCTATACTGAACATGAATTTGACGCGAAAAGCGCGGCAGGTTCAGAAAAAACAGCCGGGATTTGTCAGTATACGCGGACATGTGCTGCAGGTAACTCGGGCAGAATGGAGAAAAGAAAATGACAAGAGAAGAATTTGAACAGCTTGCCGGAGCAGGTGTCATTTTATTGGATGGCGCAACCGGATCAAATCTGACAAAAGCGGGAATGCCAAAAGGAGTCAGTACAGAGCTTTGGGTTCTGGAGCACCCTGATATTCTGGCAAATTTACAGAAGGCTTACGTGGAGGCGGGAAGCCAGATTGTCTATGCGCCGACCTTTGGTGCAAACAGATTGAAATTAGCGGATTATGGAAGAGAAAACGAGGTGGAGGAGCTGAATGCACGCCTGGTGGACATCTCGAAAAAAGCGCTTGCCGGAACAGGTGCGCTGATCGCGGGAGATTTTTCCACACCAGGAAAAATGCTGCAGCCAAAAGGCGATCTCTCTTATGAAGAGCTGCTGGAATCCTACACAGAGCAGGTAACAGCGGTAGCAAATGCGGGCGTTGATCTTCTGGTAGCGGAGACGATGCTGAGCGTAGACGAAACGTGTGTCTTTATGGATGCTGCACTTTCTGTCTGCGATCTGCCGATTATGTGTTCTCTGACGCTGGAAGCAGACGGTTCTGCCCTGTTCGGCGGAAACGCTGTGGAAGCAGTTGAGACACTGCAGGAAATGGGAGCATCCGCCGTAGGACTGAACTGCTCGGTCGGACCGGATCAGCTTGAGGCAGTCGTAAATTCCATGAAAAAAGTGGCAAGAGTACCGGTTATTGTAAAACCGAATGCCGGCCTGCCGAAAATCACGCCGACCGGTGAGGCAATCTACAGCATGGATGCGCCGACGTTTGCAAAATATATGAACATTCTGGTAGACGCGGGTGCAGGCATTGTCGGCGGCTGCTGCGGAACGACACCGGAGTATATTCGTCTGGTGAAAGAAATGCTGGATGCGAGAAAGTAAATCAAAGATTACAATTCGCAGGAGACTGTGAGATGTAATGAATTCCCCTGTTGCGGACAAAATCTGTACGGGGGAATTTTTTTACGTTACCGGAAACTTCGTTGAATTTTCCGATAAAGTAAAAAGCCCTCCGGGCAGGATTCTTTCTTACAGAGAGCAAGACAAAACAGGTTTCAACGATCTGGTTTGGTGGACAGTCTGGGTGGAGAAAAAAAGATAGGAAGTCTGGAAAAAAGACATGGAATTGTGGAGAAAAGTCTGGTAGAATACGTGTCGTGTGGAAAACTTTCCGTAAGAAAGGATGATGAAGGATGTATCAGAATTATATTTTTGATTTATATGGAACTCTGGTAGATATACATACGAATGAAAAGAAAGCGTATCTCTGGAAAAAAATGAGCCTGTTCTTCGGCATGAAAGGGGCCGCCTATGAGCCGAAAGAACTCCGGATGGCGTATGAGACAAAAATCAAAGAGCAGGAAGCTGCGCTTAAAATGGAATGCCGCGGCAGCCATGTACCGGAAATCGACATTGCGGATGTGTTCCGGCAGCTGTTTGAGGATCAAGCTGTTTCGGTAACGGAAAAAGAAATTGCAGATCTGGCGAAAATGTTCCGTGCGATTTCGATAGAAGAACTGAAACTGTTCCCCGGCGTGCCGGAAATGCTGCAGCGTTTAAAAGACGCAGGAAAGAAGGTTTTTCTGCTGTCCAATGCACAGGCGCTTTTCACCGCACCGGAAATTTCCCTGCTCGGCCTGACGAAATACTTTGACGGAATCCTGCTCTCGTCAGATGCCGGTGTGAAAAAACCGGATCCGGCGTTTTATGAGATGCTGCTGAAGCAGTATCACCTCGATCCGGCAGAATGCCTGATGACAGGAAATGACGACATTGCTGACTGCCACGGTGCAGCCTCTGCCGGAATTGCAAGCCGTTACGTGGCAACGCGCCAGTCACCGAAAATAAGCGGTTCGCTGCCGGAAAACTGCGAGAAAATCGCGGAAATCGCGGAGCTGTTCTGATGAAAGAGCACGCAACGGCACTCCCTTGCTACAAATGCTGTGGTCACAGCCAGGAAGCAAAAAGCCAATGCAAAGACAAAATGCTACGCAAAGTAGCATAAAAAACCGAAATGTAATCCCTGCTTGCTTGTAATGCCACGCCCGTTTTCCTATACTTAAATCTGCCAACGAGAATGGCGGAGCTGCTTCATATCAAGTGAATCCGTCAAAAATTTTATGAATAAACAAGGAGGTCACAGGTATGACACTTGCAGAAAAACTAAAATTCCTACGCAAGCAGGCAGGAATGTCGCAGGAGCAGTTAGCAGAAAAGCTCGGTGTTTCAAGGCAAGCTGTTACGAAATGGGAAACAGACGCAGGCATCCCCGATATTGAGAATGTTATTGCAATCTCGGCGCTGTTTGATATTTCTATTGATGAATTGCTTTCCAATGAAAATGGAGCAAAAAAGCCTACTGATTATCTGTTTGAAAGCATCACCGAGTATGATATTGACGAGCCTAAACGCTTCGATATGAAGTTTGGAGGAGCAAAGCAATTTGTATTGACAGGTTGTGGAAGCGAGAAAATCCGTGTCCGTCTGGCATCGAATACTCTTTCCACGCTCCAAAGTGATTTCAAAGTCAAAATTGATGACATCAGAAAAAGAATTGATGTTGATGTAAACCGTAGAAACGGCGTATCTGAGGCAACAGCAAAGGAAGATGTCAGCATATTTGTTCAAATTCCCACTCCCTATATCGGGAAAATCGAGTGTGCCGTCAACGCTGAAACCGTTGAAATCCGTTCTTTGGAATGTGAGAGCGTAGAGCTTGATATAAAGACACCGCATATTGTTTTGGAGGATGTTTCCGGCACGGTAGAAATCAATTGTAATCTTGATATGGAAGTGGTCTGCCACTCCTTAAATGGCGAGGTGGACATTAACCAAGTATCCGCAACCTCAAAAATTTATATTCCAAAGGATACCGTGTTTACAGCCGTTACAAAGGGCATCGGAACAAGCATATCTTATGAGAAAGACGGACGGCAGACGGAACGGTTTGATACGCCCGATGCGGAGAACATTATTGAACTGAACGGTATCAAGAGCGAGCTTGTCATTAGTACGGACAGGGAAAGGAGCTAATGAGATGAAAACAAATTATCTGAAGAAATATATCATCAGCTCCTATATTCTCGTTTGGATGCTTATTGTTTTTGTGGCAGGTTCGGCAAGCCTTATTTTCCATGCACCGCCTGTCATCATGTGGATTGTCCGAAACATTATCGCGTGGTCGCCAACCTATCTGCTTTTGATTGGATGGAAACAGTTCAGACCAAATGAAACAAGGATGGCTTTTGTGAAGCGGTGCTTTTCCGGGAAAGTAAAGCTGTTTCCGTTGCTGTCCTCCTTTGCCCTCACTTTTGTCATCAGCGTGTTATCACTGTTCCTCTATTCCATTATGACGGGAAAGCCGATGTTATCCTACATCAATTTGGGAACGACAGCATTGCCGCTTAGTATTTTCCTCTCCCTGACTTCGGGACCGACAGGGGAAGAATTGGGATGGCGTGGTTTTATGCGGGAGGAATTTAATAAAAAGTACGGCTTTTTGAAATCCTCTGTCTGTCAGGGCTTGGTATGGTGCTTCTGGCATACTTTGCTTTGGGTGGTAGACTCTGAGTTTACTGACTGGAGGGCAATTCCCTATGTCATTTCTAACATAGTTGTGATTACATCCATTACCGTACTGATGAATATTTTTCTGGAACGGCATAATAACCTGCTCTATTCGGTATTGCTGCACTTTGGCTTTAATATCCTTTATGTGTTTTTGGATGCGGATATAGGTTTTTTTGTGATTTTGACCGTTCTGTATCTGGTAATCACGCCGATTGCCGTACTTGCAAGGAATAAGACTGCGAAAGGGCTTTTGAAGAAAAATAATAGCGGAGAAGGGGAAAGTAAAGAATGGGCAATTTAGAGAAAATCCCACTAACCGCTGCTATTTCCAACCTGTCCTCTGCCGTTTTATACCCCAGCGTCTGTTTCATCTCCTCTATGGCATCCTTTTTCCCCAGGGTCAGGCACCAGCACAGGTTAGAAACTCTTAATCTGCTCTTCGTCAAGTCTTTTGAGAATTTCACATGCCAGCTTAACAGCGTTATCAAAATCGGCATACGCTGAAATTCCGTAATGTGTATGTGCATAGCGAACCGGAACTCCGATAACGATAA
>ENA-OPCB01001600-OPCB01001600.1-human-gut-metagenome-genome-assembly--contig:-NODE-1600-length-13336-cov-4.486861_pt1 | contig 13336 bp, 10 predicted proteins | sample MGYA00241561_ERZ501473 | MGnify/ENA primary metagenome ERZ501473 (study PRJEB25962, sample SAMEA2042519) | human gut metagenome | biome: human gut; feature: human-associated habitat; material: faeces... | reverse complement strand
CCAAAACCGGAACTGCCTGTGCTGCCGGTGCGGTACGACCTTTCCACCCGCGGGGTAGACCCGGAGCTGTTCCCGTTCCGCACATGGGCGCGGCTGCAAAAGGAGCTGCTCTATTCTTCGCCCCAGCTGCTCACCCACGGCGATGCGCAGGGCGACCCGGCCCTGCGGCAGGCGCTGGCGGAATATCTCTCTGAATACCGCGGTGTGCAGTGCGGGCCGCACCAGATCGTGGTGGGCGCGGGATTGGAATATCTGCTGGGCCTGCTGGCACCGCTGCTGCCCGGCCCTGCAGCGGTGGAAACGCCGGGCTACCCCCGTGCTTTGCAGGTGCTGCAGAACAACGGTGTGCACTGCTGCTGCCTACCGGTGGACGAGGACGGCCTTTCGGTGGAAGCACTGAACCGGTCGGATGCAGCGGTGTGCTACGTCACGCCCAGCCACCAGTTCCCCACAGGCGTTACCATGCCTGCGGGCCGCAGGGCCGAGCTTCTGCACTGGGCAGCCCACAGGCCGGGCGGGCGGTATATTATAGAAGATGATTACGATTCGGAGTTCCGTTTTGATACCCGGCCTCTGCCCAGCCTGCAGGGCATGGCGGGTGCAGACGGCCCGGTGGTGTACCTCTCCACCTGCTCCCGCAGTCTGGCTCCCAGCATCCGTATCGCCTATATGGTGCTGCCGGAGCATCTTCTGCCTGCATGGCGGAAAAAATACCGCCTGTACTCCGGCACGGTGAGCCGGTTTGAGCAGCAGACGCTGGCCCGCTTTATCACCGAGGGCTACTTCACCCGGCATCTGGCCCGGGAGCGGGTGGCCTACAAGGCCCGGCGGGACGCACTGGCGGCAGCGTTGAATACTGCCTTTGCTCCCGGCGAGCTGACCCTTGCGGGCCTGCACACCGGACTGAACCTGCTGGCAAAGCTCAAAGACCCGCCGCCGGATGCTGCGCTGCGCTGCGCGGCGGAAGCCGAAGGCGTGCAGCTGAGCCTGCTGAGCGATTACGACCTGACCGGAGAAGCACCCTCAGCGGCGGGCACGCTGGTGCTGGGTTATGGCTCGCTGAAGGACGAGGCCTGCGCCTCGGTGGGCGAAACATTGAAAAAGGTCTGCATGGCAGCGCGGGAAGCATCCGTGACCGTGTAAGTGTCGCTGGCGGCATTCCACTGGCCGGGCAGGGCCTGCGCCGCCACAGCGGCGCTGTTGTTGGCAAGAAATTCCAGTGTGCGTTCCAAAGCGTCATAGTCCAGCGCGGTCAGGTCGGTAAGCAGGGCCGAACTGCTGGCACGCAGGGCATCCGGCAGGGTGGCGGGCAGCAGGTCCAGATCCTGCCGGAGAAACGCATCCCACACGGCAGCGCGGGCCGCTGCGGTGCGTACTGGTGAAAAGGCTTCGTCGGCCTGCAGCTGGCACAAGAATTCGTGCGCGTCCCCGGCGGAAATGCCCTGCACGGCCCGGCTGCGGCCATAGCGGGCAAGCTCTTCCTCGGTCAGTGCGCCGGTAAAGCCTACCCGCACCGGCCCATACCGGCTGGCAATGCGCTCCAGCACATCGGGAGAAAAGGCCAGATACCTTGTGCCCTCCGGCAGGGCCAGCACCTGTGCCAGCGCTTCGCGGCAGCGGGCAGGGCCAGCGGCGGCATAGCAGCGGGCAAGGGATGTTTCTTCTTCTGCAAAAGGCACGGTGAGCACGGCAGGCACGCTGAGCAGATGCACGCAGTTCTGGCTGGCGTTCAGGTAGGCCAGCACAAAGCCGGGCTGTTCGCCGGAGACGCACAGCAGCACAGTGAGCTGGTCGGTGGTCTTGGGCAGCTGGATGGGCACACCGCTCTCGCTGCGGGCAGCCTGCCGCAGCTGGGTGCGCAGCTGCTGACGGGACAGCAGCACCGTGCCACCCACCAGCGGCACCAGCACCAGCAGCGAAGCAAACAGTGCTGCCCAAAAGGGCTTCCAACCTCCACTGCGCATGGGATACACCGCCTTTCCTTTGCATAAAGCTTTGGCCTGCAGGCAAGACTTTATGCAGAAAAGGAGGCGTTTGCAGATGAAAAACAAAAAAGAGACAGAACCGACCACAGAGAAAGAACGGGAGGACTTCTGGCTGGAGATCGGCCCCGCCAGCGCCTATTACGGCACAGATTCTTACGAGACCGCGAAAGAAAACGGCGATGCCAGCCCGGATGGCAAAGCCCGGGGGTTTGAAGGCGCAGAGCCAAAAGAAAAGTAAAATAAATTTATGGCAGCGCTATGATGAGGGAGGATAAAAGTAATACCAAAACAAAATTCATCTGTCGGCATAACAGATGAAAAAGCAGCGTATGATATACAAAATGTCTTGCGCACAAGGACAGAATATGGTATAGTCTTTCTATCGCGTACAACTGTGCGCCAGAAGAACTGAAAAAGACGTGCGCGGCGGAGAAAGACCGTGCACTCTGGAGAAGCCCGCTTGTAAAGTGGGTGCCGAAGGTGTAAGGCCGCAGGGAAAGCGGCTGTATCTCTCAGGCAAAAGGACAGAGCCATCGTCTTTGCGCAATGGGGCGCAGCCGGGAATGCGGCGCACCCCGGCTGCGGAAAATGAGAGCGCTCCGAATTTTGCGGGCAGAGCCTTTGGTGGGTTCTGTCCGCTTTTGTTTTGTGTATAGGGGGAAAGAGAGAATGGTCGAGATGATCACGCAGGTGAACAATGCCATCAATGGCGTGGTGTGGGGGCCGTTTGGTCTGGCACTGCTGTTCTGCACCGGCTTCTGGATGAGCGCCCGCACGGGCTTTTTCCAGTTCCGCAAAATGGGCTACTGGCTCCGGCACACCATCGGCGCGATCTTCACCAACAAGGACATCACCGCGCACACCAGCAAGGAGGATATGGCCATCAGCCAGTTCCAGAGCATGTGCACGGCACTGGCGGGCACCATCGGCACCGGCAACATCGTGGGTGTGGCAACGGCCATCGTTTCCGGTGGGCCGGGTGCCATCTTCTGGATGTGGGTCATGGCCCTGCTGGGCATGATGACCAGCTTTTCGGAGAATGTGCTGGGCGTGTACTACCGCCGCAAAAACGAAAAAGGCGAGTGGTCGGGCGGTGCCATGTACTACCTCACCGATGGTCTTGGCGCAAAGAAGGGCTGCAAACAGCTGGGCAAGGTGCTGGCAGTGCTGTTTGCCTGCTTCTGCATTCTGGCTTCCTTCGGCATTGGCAACATGAGCCAGATCAATTCCATCGCGGGCAACATGAACGCTGCTTTTGGCGTACCGACCCTCGTCACCGGCCTGTGCCTGATGGTGGTCACGGCCCTTATCGTCATTGGCGGTTTGAAGCGCGTTGCCGCTGTTACCGAAAAGCTGGTGCCGCTCATGGCCCTGTTCTACATTGCAGGCGCGCTCATCATCGTAGTGCTGCACGCGGGCAACATCCCAGCGGCATTTGCGGCTATTTTCAAGGGTGCGTTCAACCTGAACGCGGCAGGCGGCGGTGCGCTGGGCTACGGCATCAGCCAGACCATCACCTGGGGCTTCAAGCGCGGTGCCTTCTCCAACGAAGCCGGTCTCGGCTCTGCCGTCATGGTCAACTCCGCTTCCAACGTCAAGGAGCCGGTGCATCAGGGCATGTGGGGCGTGTTTGAGGTGTTTGCCGATACCATCGTGGTCTGCACGCTCACTGCTCTGGTCATCCTGACCACCGGCGTGGTGGACCTGCAGAGCGGTGCTGTACTGGCCGGTGTGCAGGACAACGCATTGGTGGGTCAGGCCTTCACTGCCGCATTTGGCAGCTTTGGCCCCAAGTTCATTGCTGTTTCCATTCTGCTGTTTGCCTACTCCACTACGCTGGGCTGGAGCCACTACGGCACCAAGGCTGTGGAGTATCTCTTCGGCACCACCGGCAGCCGCATCTACAAGGTGGTCTTTGTATGCATGACCGTGGTGGGTGCCACCATGAAGCTGGGCCTTGCGTGGGATCTTTCCGACACGTTCAACGGTCTGATGATGATCCCGAACCTGATCGGCGTGCTGGTGCTGTCCGGCACTGTGGTGGACATCACTCGCAACTACTTCGACCGCCGGGTGAAGGGCAAGGACATCGAACCCATGTGGTCGGCTTTCCTGGAGTACCAGAAGCAGGAGGAGGCCGAAGCCGCCGCAGAGGAAGCGGAGCTGGAAAAGGCCGCAAACGAATAAAATACCCAAAAGCAAGGGCTGTCTGTGAATGAGGACAGCCCTTGCTTTTGTCTGCTGCCCTGCCTTATAATAAATTAAAAACAGGGGAGGGAACAACCATGAGCGAATTTTCCCATCTGAAAAACAAACTCCTTGCCGAACAGGTGGAGGACGAAATTTACCACTATATTCTGGATACCCCGCTGGAACCGGGCACCAAGCTGCCCAATGAATTTGAGCTGGGCGAAAAGTTCGGTGTGGGTCGCAGCACGGTGCGCGAAGCCGTGAAGCTGCTTTCCAGCAAGGGCATCGTGGAGGTGCGGCGCGGCTCCGGCACCTATGTGGTCACGACTGCCAAGGGCCTTTCGGACCCGCTGAACCTGCGCAGTGTGCAGGACAAGAACGCGCTGGCACTGGATCTTGTCAATGTGCGTCTGCTGCTGGAACCGGGCATGGCCGAGATGGCAGCGCTGAACGCTTCCGACGAGGACATCGAGCGCATCCAGCGCCTGTGCGACCGGGTGGAGAGCAAGATCCACAGCGGTGATCTGTACATTGAGGACGACATCGCATTCCATACCTGCATCGCAGAGAGCAGCAAGAACATGGTGGTGGAGCAGCTGATCCCCATTATCGATACGGCGGTCATGATGTTCGTGAACGTCACCCACAAAAAGCTGACGGAGGAGACCATCCTGACCCACCGCATGATCACTGAAGCCATTGCCCGGCATGACCCCATTGGCGCCCGGTCTGCCATGGTGATGCACCTGAACTTCAACCGCAACTGCATCCGAAAGCTTTACGACGGCGAATGGGAAACCTGACGCCGCCGCATTTTACGTCCCCGCACAGTGCAAGGTCTGTGCGGGGACTTTTTATGCCTGAAGTTGTCTGATGACTTTTTAAGACGAATGACACAGAAAAGTCGAAAAATGGGTTAGATTATATGATGTATCCAAGATTTCAGAGCAATATGCACGAAAAACTGGGCTGGTTATTGTTATAAAGTGGGTTCTGACTGCGACAACTTGCAAACGAGGCGGGATTCGATTAGAATGAACATGTAAGATGTCCGACAGTCAAAAGGATGATTTGCAAAGCAGAAAAAGAGCATTTTGGAGGTATGATCATGGAACTGCGTTCTCAGGCAGTGCGTAAACTGGCACCGGAAAACGATCCGCTGAAGATCGGCATGGGCTGGAAGGTGGACGACCTTGCAAAGCCCCAGATCATGGTGGAGAGCACCTTTGGCGACAGCCACCCCGGCAGCGCCCATCTGGATCAGTTCGTGAAGGAGGCTGTACAGGCAGTCAACACCCACGGCGGCAAGGCTGCACGCTATTTTGCAACCGATATGTGCGACGGCATCGCACAGGGCCACGACGGCATCAACTACTCGCTGCCCCACCGTGACGCCATCGTGAATCTGGTGGAAGCTCAGGCCAACGCCACCGTGTACGACGGCGGCGTGTTCATCGCCAGCTGCGACAAGTCCATGCCCGCCATGCTGATGAGCATTGGCCGCCTGAAGGATATGAGCGCCATCGTGGTCACCGGCGGCGTGATGGAAGCCCACACCCTGCCCAAGAAGTACGTGGTCAATGACCCCGCCTGCGCCATCAACGACCTGCTGACGCTGGAACAGATCGGCAAGTTCGACGCATGGGAAAAGACGGGCGTGATCCCCAACGAGCAGCTGGACTACTACAAGCACAATGCCTGCCCCAGCTGCGGTGCCTGCTCCTTTATGGGCACCGCTTCTACCATGCAGATCATGGCCGAGGCTCTGGGCCTGATGCTGCCGGGCACCGCCCTGATGCCGGCCACCGCCCCGGAGCTGAAGCAGGCTGCCTATGATGCCGGCGTTCAGGTGATGAAGCTGGTGGCCGAGGGCATCAAGGCCAAGGACATCGTCACCATGAAGAGCTTTGAAAACGCCATCATGGTGCACGCCGCCATCTCCGGCTCCACCAATGCCACCATGCACCTGCCCGCCATTGCCCACGAGTTCGGCTTTGAGATCGATGCCGACACCTTTGACCGGATGCACCGCGGCGCACACTATCTGCTGAACATCCGTCCTTCCGGCGACTGGCCCGCACAGTACTTCTACTATGCAGGCGGCGTGCCCCGCGTGATGGAAGAGATCAAGTCCATGCTGCATCTGGACGTGATGACCGTCACCGGCAAGACGCTGGGCGAAAACCTGGAAGACCTGAAGAAGAACGGCTTCTACGAGCACTGCGACGAGATCCTGCAGGAAAAGACCAAGGGTCTGGGCATCAAAGTCACCCGCGAGGATATCATCCACAGCTTTGACAACGCCAAGGGCACCGACGGCAGCATCGCTATCCTGAAGGGCAATCTAGCCCCGGAAGGCAGTGTCATCAAGCACACCGCCTGCCCCAAGAACATGTTCCACGCCACCCTGCGCGCAAGGCCCTTTGACAGCGAGGAAGAGTGCATCAGCGCCGTTCTGAACAAGCAGGTCCAGCCCGGAGATGCTATCTTCATCCGTTACGAAGGCCCCCGCGGCAGCGGCATGCCCGAGATGTTCTACACCGGCGAGGCCATCTGCGCCGACCCGAAGCTGGCTTCCAGCGTGGCGCTCATCACCGACGGCCGCTTCTCCGGCGCAAGCCGCGGCCCGGTCATCGGCCATGTCAGCCCGGAGGCCGCTGTGGGCGGCCCCATCGCTCTGGTGGAAGAGGGCGATCTCATCCGCATCGATGTGCCGAACCGTCAGCTTGCCATCGTGGGCGTGAACGGTGAGGAAAAGACCCCCGAAGAGATGGAGGCTATCCTTGCCCAGCGCCGTGCCAACTGGAAGCCCAAGGCTCCCAAGTACACCAAGGGCCTGCTGAAGCTCTACTCTCAGCACGCCGTCAGCCCCATGAAGGGTGCATATATGGAGTAAAAACGCTTCGTTTGCGATAAAAACCAAAAAACAAAAAATCAACTGTTCAGCGTTGTTTTGCTGGACGGTCTGGATAAAGTTACGCCAAAAATAAAAAAGCGGATATTGCTTCGTCTATAAAAATCCATCGGAATCCGGCGTCCGTCTGCGGGGACGGCGCTGAAATAAGACCCAAAGCAAACATAACATCAAAAATGGAGGAAATGTTTATGACAGCTGTTGCAACCCCGGACGCCGCACGGCTCGTGTTCGCCGCGGTGGCGGGCCTGATCCTTTTGCTCATCCTTATCATCAAGTTCAAAGTCCACGCCATGATCTCCATCCTGATCGGTGCGGTAGGCATCGGCCTGATGGCCGGTATGCCCCTGTCTGACATCATCGGCTCGGTCAACGAAGGTATCGGCAACACCTTAAAGGGCATCGCTCTTCTGGTGGGCCTTGGCTCCATGTTCGGTGCCATTCTGGAAGAATCCGGCGGCGCACAGACGCTGGCCGTGACCATGGTGCGCAAGTTCGGCGACGAAAAAGCCGCATGGGCGCTGGGTATCACAGGTCTGGTGGTGGCCATGCCGGTGTTCTTTGATGCCGGTCTGATCATCCTGATCCCGCTGGCCTTCTCGCTGGCAAAGCGCACCAAGCGCTCGGTCCTGTACTATGTCATCCCTCTGCTGGCCGGTCTGGCTGTCGGCCACGCCTTCATCCCTCCCACGCCGGGCCCCGTTCTGGTGGCCAGCATGCTGGGCGTTGATCTGGGCTGGGTCATCCTCATCGGCATCTTCTGCGGCATCTTCGCCATGATCGCTGCCGGTCCCATCTGGGGCTCCATCTGCGGCAAGAAGTATATGATCGAGGTGCCCGAGCACGTTGCACAGCAGGCAGACATCGACGAGAGCAAGCTGCCCAAGTTTGGCACCATCGTGGGCATCATCCTGATCCCGCTGGTCCTCATCATCGCAAACTCTGTGGCAAAGGTGGTGCCCGCTCTGGCTGGCATCCAGCCCGTTCTGGCCTTCCTCGGCGAGCCCTTCATGGCTCTGCTGCTGGCTACCATCGCTGCCATGTATCTGCTGGGCACCCGTCACGGCTATAACAATGCCCAGCTGGAAAAGATCATGACCAAGTCTCTGGAGCCCACCGGCATGATCCTGCTGGTCACTGCCTGCGGCGGCGTGCTGCGCTACATGCTGCAGAACTCCGGTCTGGGCGACGTCATCGGCAACGCCGTGGCAAACGCAAGCCTGCCGCTGGTTCTGGTGGCATTCATCGTGGCTGCTCTGGTGCGCATCTCGGTTGGTTCCTCTACCGTGGCTATGACCATGGCAGCCGGCATCATCTCCGCCATGCCCGGCCTCAGCGAGCTGAGCCCGCTGTACCTGGCCTGTGTCACCGCTGCCATTGCAGGCGGCTCCACCGTCTGCTCCCACTTCAACGACTCCGGCTTCTGGCTGGTGAAGAGCCTGGTGGGCATGGATGAAAAGACCACCCTCAAGACCTGGACCATCATGGAAACTCTGGTGGGCGGCGTCGGCTTCCTGGTGGCACTGGTCATCTCCTTCTTTGCCTGATCATCCTCATCTGCGGGGCTGTGCCTGCACACAGTCTGCGCAATGCTTTGCAAATTCCTGAAATCTCCTCAGCACAGCAGACCCCCGGGCGGTTCACCGCCCGGGGGTCTGCTGCTTTCTGTATTATAGAAGAGGTAGGTCCGGCCCGGAGGCCAGCTGGATAAAGGCGTCCATTTCCCGGGTGCAGCATTTATCCTTGTGGTAGAACATCTGGCGGTACATGGTCAGCCGGAAGTCCGACACCTCCAGAATGCGCAGATCTCCTCTGGACGCAGGCTCGGCCACAGCGAAGCGCGGCAGCAGGGAAATGCCGGAGGAGCGCTCCAGCATCTTGATGATAAAGGAGGTATCGCTGATCTCAAGGCTGGGGGTCAGCTCGATCTGGCGGGAAGCCAGAAACCGGTCAAAGGTGCGGCGGTAGTTGGCGTTGCGTTCGGTGAGGAAAAAGGGCTTGTCCAGAAGCTCTGCCACCCGGTAGGGCCCGGGGTGGCCCAGATCGATGTCCGGCGACGCCGCAAACACCACCTCTTCCGGGATCTCGTTGCATTTGTGCCAGCTGTTGGAGTAGCGGGGCTCGTCCAGAATGCAGATCAGGTCTACCTGACCACGCTCCATTTTTTCAATGAGCTCTTCCGGGGAGCCGGTAGTGACCCGCAGGCTGACTTTGGGGTGTTCCACCCGGAACTGATGCATCAGGCCGGGCAGACGGAAAAAGCAGAGGGATTCCAGTGTGCCGATGTGCAGGCAGCCCTCCAGCTCGGCGTCCTCGCTCAGGGCGCGGCGGGCGTTGTGGATGGTGTCCAGAATGCTGTTGGCGTATTCCAGAAAGCACTGGCCCTGTGCGGTCAGGATCACCCGCTTGCCCATGCGGTCGAACAGGCGCACGCCCAGCTCTTCTTCCAGCGCTTTGATCTGCACGGTAACGGCAGACTGGGAATAGCCCAGACTTTCCGCTGCCTTGGAAAAGCTCTGGAACTGGGCGGCACGGATCAGGGTGTTCAGCTGGCGCACTTCCATGGCAAAACTCCTTTGCTATTAAGATTTTTAAACTATAACTTTATTTTTATGAATTTGAATCATGCGTATGTCTATGTTAAACTAAATGTGTCAACACGTCAAGTAAAAATTTGACGTTTCGTGAAAGGCTGGCCGTGCGGGCTGCGGCGGAGAGAGCGCTGTCAGGTGCCGCAAAAAGGTCAGGATAGGAAAAGGAGGATTTTATTCTTATGGAAAAGAAAAAGTTCAAGCTCGGACTGCTGCCGAAGCTGCTCATCGCCATCGTGCTGGGCATCATCATCGGCCAGTTCTTCCCGGTGTGGTTCTGCCGGGTCGTCGTCACGGCATCCAGCATCTTCAGCTCGTTCCTGAAGTTCATCATCCCGCTGATGATCGTGGCCTACGTCACCATGGGCATTGCCGACCTGAAGAGCGGCGCAGGCAAGCTGCTGCTCATCACGGTGGCTCTGGCCTACGGCTCCACCCTGATCGCGGGCTCGGCATCCTATCTGGTGTCCGCAAGCCTGTTCCCCAGCTTCATGAGCGAAGGCGCTCTGGAACAGATCGCCGCCACGGCTGACAACTCTCTGGTCAGCTACATCTCCATCTCCATCCCTCCGCTGCTGGACACCCTGTCTGCCGTGGTGCTGGCCTTCGTGCTGGGCCTGTGCATGTCCACCTTGCGCGGCAAGACCATCGGTGATACACTTTATAATGGCATGAAGGACTTCTCCGGCATCATCGATCAGGTGCTGCACAGCGTCATCATCCCGCTGCTGCCCCTGTACGTCTGCGGTACCTTCATCGACATGACCAAGTCCGGCAAGACCTACGCCATTCTGGGCATCCTGTGGAAGGTGTTCCTGGTGGTCATCATCATGCATCTGGTCTGCATCTTCCTGCAGTTCTGCGTTGCAGGCGCTGTGAGCCACAAGAGCCCCTTCAAGATGATCCGCAACCAGATCCCCGGCTACACCACTGCTCTGGGCACTCAGTCCTCTGCAGCCACCATCCCGGTCAACCTGCAGTGCGCTGCGGCTGACGGCGTGAGCGAGCAGATCCGCAACTTCGTGGTGCCTCTGTGCGCCAACATCCACATGGCAGGCTCCATGATCACCATTACCGCCTGCGCAACTGCCGTCTGCCTGATGAACCAGCTGCCCATCAGCCTTGCTACCGTGGTGCCCTTCATCATGACGCTGGGCGTTGCCATGGTGGCTTCTCCCGGTGCTCCCGGCGGCTCCATCATGACCGCTCTGCCCTTCCTGTACATGATCTTTGGCGCTGAGGCCGGTGACCCCAATGGCCCCATCTGCGCCATCATGGTGGCTCTGTACATCACTCAGGATTCCTTCGGCACTGCCTGCAATGTCTCCGGCGACAACGCCATCGGCGTGATCGTGGAGACCATCTACCAGAAGTTCATCAACAAGAGCAGCGCAAGCGTCTGATGCGTGGCGCGGTTCTTGACCTGACAGGAGTGACACCCCATGGCATTTATCAGTGTTTTTGATGTTCTGGGCCCGAACATGATCGGCCCCTCCAGCTCCCACACCGCAGGCGCGGAGATCATCGCCTTTCTGGCACAGAAGATGATCGCCCCGCCGCTGAAGCGGGCGGACTTTACCCTCTACGGCTCCTTTGCCAAGACCTACCACGGCCACGGTACCGACCGCGCCCTGCTGGGCGGCATCATGGGCTTTTCGGCCGATGATACCCGCATCCGGGATTCCTTTGCCATTGCCACCGACCGCGGCCTTGGCTACAGCTTCACCCCCAATGAGGTGGAGACCGACATCCACCCCAACACGGTGGATATCCGCATGGAGAATGCGGCCAGTCAGGTGATGACCGTGCGCGGTGAATCGCTTGGCGGCGGCAAGGTGCGCATCGTGCGGATCAACGGCGTGGAGGTGGACTTTACCGGCGAGTACAATGCCCTCATCGTGGTGCAGAAGGACAAGCCCGGCGTGGTGGCGCATATCTCAAAGATCCTCAGCGACCGCGGCGTGAACATCGCGTTCATGCGCCTGTTCCGCGAGGGAAAGGGACATACGGCTTATACCATCGTGGAGTCGGACGAGCGCCTGCCCGAGGGTGTGGATCAGCTGCTGCTGGCAAACCCGAACATCAACGATGTAATGGTCGTGCAGCCGTAAGGAGGGACGAGCGATGAACATGGATTTCAAGTCCGCCAAGGAGCTGCTGGACCTGTGCGAGGAAAACCAACTGCCCATTTCGGAAGTGATGCGCCAGCGGGAGTGCATTCTGGGCGAAGTGCCCCGGGATGCTGTGGATCACCGCATGGCAAAGGCATGGGAGATCATGCGTGCTTCTGCCACCCAGCCGCTGAAAAAGCCCATCAAATCCATGGGCGGCCTGATCGGCGGCGAGGCCAAAAAGCTGGAGACACATTATAATAAGAAGAAAAACATCTGCGGCGATGTGCTGCAGAAGGCCATGACCTACGCCATGGCCGTGCTGGAAGTGAACGCTTCCATGGGCCTGATCGTGGCTGCACCCACCGCAGGCTCTGCAGGCGTGGTGCCGGGTATGATGCTGGCCCTGCAGGAGTGCTACCGCATCTCCGACCAGCGCATCGTGGATGCCCTGTTCAACGCCGGTGCCGTGGGCTATCTTGCCATGCGCAACGCCACCGTGGCCGGTGCCGTGGGCGGCTGTCAGGCCGAGGTGGGCATTGCGTCTGCCATGGCTGCTTCTGCCGCCGTGGAGCTGATGGGCGGCAACCCGCAGCAGTGTCTGGATGCAGCTTCCACCGTGCTGATGAACATGCTGGGCCTTGTGTGCGACCCCGTAGGCGGGCTGGTGGAGTACCCCTGCCAGAACCGCAACGCTGCCGGTGTGGCCAACGCCCTCATTGCAGCAGAACTGTCCCTGAGCGGCATCCGCCAGCTGATCCCCTTCGACCAGATGCTGGAGGCTATGTACGCCGTGGGCAAGCGCCTGCCCGCCGAGCTGCGCGAGACCGCCCTTGGCGGCTGTGCCGCCACCCCCGCCGCCTGTGCCGCCTGCGGCCTGTGCAACGGGAACTGATCTTTCAACATGCAGCGCCGCCGGTGTGGAAACGCCCGGCGGCGTTTTTGCGCGTTCGTGACCGGAAATGCCGGCCCAAACAGCGGGGCTTTGCATCTTTTTGTGCAAACACACCGAAAAGATGGCCGGGATGACTGGCGCTTGTCTGCGAAATGTGATAAACTAAACGCAGAAGTGCTCTGCGCAGCCCGTGCAGAGCGGAAAAAAGATGATAAGTGAGGTCGTTTGTAATGAAGATCATTCGTGCAAAAGATTATGCGGATATGTCCCGCAAGGCAGCCAATATCATTTCGGCACAGGTCATTATGAAGCCCAACTGCGTGCTGGGTCTGGCGACCGGCGGCACCCCCGTGGGCGCGTATGCACAGCTGGTGGACTGGTACAACAAGGGCGACATCGATTTTTCTGAGGTGACCACCGTCAATCTGGACGAGTACCGCGGCCTGCCCAAGGAGCACCCGGAAAGCTACTGGAGCTTCATGCACCGCAACCTGTTCGACAAGGTGAACATCGACCCTGCAAAGATCAACCTGCCGGACGGCACCAACCCCGATGCAGAGGATGCCTGCGCAAAGTACAACCAGATCATCCACGCTGTGGGCGGCATCGACCTGCAGCTGCTGGGCATCGGCCACGACGGCCACATCGGC
>ENA-OPCB01001595-OPCB01001595.1-human-gut-metagenome-genome-assembly--contig:-NODE-1595-length-13360-cov-3.379782_pt1 | contig 13360 bp, 10 predicted proteins | sample MGYA00241561_ERZ501473 | MGnify/ENA primary metagenome ERZ501473 (study PRJEB25962, sample SAMEA2042519) | human gut metagenome | biome: human gut; feature: human-associated habitat; material: faeces... | reverse complement strand
TTCCCGCCTGCTATGCAGGCTGCTCGTTCTCTAATGGCGCAAGAAAAACAAATGCCGCCTTCGGCGTCGCTTGTTTTTCTTGTGCGCTCATTCCATCATAACACATTCATTATTTTGAAGGTAGTAAAATATTCTGTCCGGGCTGGATTTGATTCGGGTCTTTTATATTATTCAGGCGACAGATTTCTATCACCTTTTCATCTGTTCCGTAAAATCTCCTGGAAATAGCGATGAGGCTGTCTCCCTTCTGCACCTGATAGCTTTCCGGGTGCGCCAGGGCTTCCTGAACCTGAGGAAAGGAATCGGAGGCTGATGCGGACTGCCGGACTGCCGAGGCTGCAGCGTCTGCATTGGTCGAGACCGCATTCTGGCCATCTGCCATTACGCTGTCCGTTGTTACGCTGTCCGTCGTTACGCTGTCCGACATTACGCTGTCTGGCATTACACTGTCTGGCATTACACTGTCCGCCGTCCTATTGTCTGTCACTTCGCCATCCATCGCCGTATTGGCCGCACCGGTTGCATCGTCCGCCTGTGTAGCTTCGTCCAAGGCGGCAGACTGCGCCATTTCGTCCGATGAATTCCAGCCAACAGTCTCTTCTACAATCAGTCCGGGAGATGTATTTTCCGTCTCATTTTTTGTATTCCGGACAGCTCCTGCCAACAGGGCGGAAACCGCTTTCATATCCGAGTACTGATTGACGGACGTCAGCGCCGTTCCGACCAGAACCAACAAAAGCACCAGGCAGCCAATCCGGCAAAGCTTCGGGAAGAGGGCGCCGGTACTGCCTGAACGGGCCTGATAAGCTGTCCCAAAAGCAGTTTTCCTCGACGCTGCGTTCAGCGTAGGTGCTGCAGCCTTAAGCGCACCCAGCCTTGACAGCACCGTTTTCCTGCCAGACGCTGTATTCGGCGCAGACGCCTTGGAAGCGGTTATCCCCCGCGCTGCGTCCGCTGCGGCTTCCGCTTTTCTTTTTTCCCGGCGGGCATTGATCGCTTCCATCACCCGTTCCTCCTCCACATCTGCAGGGCGGCTCTGCTCCCGTTCAGCAATCATATATGCCTGCATTTCTTCGTTTTGTTCATAAAAAATAAAATAGCCTCCGATCTGGATTTCTTCTCCCCGCACGGTCCAGAACCGGACGGAGGCTTCCTTTTTTTCAATTTTTCCAATCCGCTCCAGCTTCTGAAAATACGGAAAATTTCCGCGCCTGAAGTCCGTTTCTTTTTCCACCCCGTAAATTAAATAATAGCGGATGCCGTCCTTTTCCTCCTGCTGCCCGAATGCCAGACACGTCTCTTTTCCCTGGCATCGTTCCAGAAACGTATGGACATAATCCTCCATGTACAATTTTACATTCGGACTGCCTGTCCCGATCTGCATCACATTTTTGGGTATTTTCAACATTTTACCTCTGCTCCTTTCCATCCGGGCACCCCGTTTTCCCTAATCTTAGCAGACCGTTGCCGCAGATTTTGTCTGTTTATGCGCTCTTTTTTGGCGGTTTGGAGCAGAGTCCCGTTCTGGAACTTTTGCACATATTTATTCTGTCAAACACTTCTGTTCGATATAAAAAGCACAATAAAATACATTGTATTTCCTTCCGGGCTCTTCTAAACTATTTTTTAGTAGATACCAAAATTTCTGCAGAATATACTAAAGGAGTGGTACTGAAAATGAGCAAACTTTCTCTTGCAGGCGAATGGAAACTTCGCGGCGAGTTTATGGACGTAACAGCAGATCGCTGTGCAGAGGTGCTCGTCCACCTCAACGCCATGCCTCCCAAGCCGACAATTCCCGGTTATCTGACCGAAGAAAATATGACCGAGGAGGAACGGGAAATGTATCTGAAAGAACCCGATCCGAAATTTACGGTAAATACCGCCCTCGCCATGCACCCCTATCCTTCCAAAACGGGATATATTCCTATGACTGTACCCGGCGACGTTACAACCGCCCTGATCGATAACGGAGTTATCGAGGAGCCTTTTTTAAAGGACAACACAAAAAAAAGCATCTGGATTAAAGAGCTTTCCTGGTGGCTTGTCAAAGAATTTGATATCACCGAAGAAATGCTCAACGAAGATATTGTCCGCCTGAACATTGAAATGCTCGATTTTAATGCCGATATTTTAGTTAACGGCATTCCCGCCGGACATCAGGAAAATACCTTCTGTGCTTTTTCTGCAGATATCAAACGCTTTTTGCATGTCGGTACCAACCAGATCGTGATCCGTCTGACCTCCGGCATGGAATTAAATTATCCACATGACACCGTTTCTTATTACTGTGCAAGTGACAATGCGATCTGCGACCAGCGAGTATACACGCGTAAGCCACAGTTTACCTATGGCTGGGACTGGTGTCAGCCCGTTCCTACCTGCGGTATCGGACGTTCGATCGAAATCGAAGCGTTCAGCGGTGCACAGGTAATCGCTTCCCGCGTCGATACGCTCAGCCTTTCCGGAAATGATGCAGAAATCGAATTTCATTTTGAAATCGAAAAATCCAACATGGTGCAGAGCGCTGAAACAGAGCTGGAATATGAGCTGTCCATCGACGGCAAGACCGCTTATACCGGCCATCAGACCCTGATGCTTGTCGGCGGCATCAATTTTGCACAGGAACGCGTTGTATTAAAGGATGCAAAGCTCTGGTGGCCGAACGGTTACGGTGCTCAGAACCTTTATACCTTTACCGCACGCTGCACGGCACGCGGCATCACCCATGAGGTAAAACCGAAGAAAATCGGTATCCGCACGCTTTCCATCGACTTTTCCAAGCTGCCGGATGAAAGCCGTAACTTCTTCTTCAAGATCAACGGCACCCGCATTTTCTGCAAAGGCGGCAACTGGGTTCCTACCGATTCTATCTATCTGCGGACACCTGATGAAAATTATAAAAAGCTGGTCAGCGAAGGCGCAGCGGCACACTTTACCATGTTCCGTATGTGGGGCGGCGGCACTTATGAACCGGATTGCTTCTACGATTACTGCTCCGAATACGGTATTTTACTGATGCACGATTTTATGTATGCATGTGCTTTTTACCCCGATCAGAAGGATTCGTTCCTTTATGAAGCAGAACGCGAGGCAGAATATCAGACCAAGCGTCTGGCGCATTATCCCTGTATGGCAGTCTGGACCGGAAACAACGAAATCGCCGAGTCCTACACCGACTGGTTCCCGGGAATGCTGCAGCCCGAACGCTACTGGGGCGATCAGATTTTCAACTACATCCAGCCCCGCGCAGTCCAGCACAATAGCCCGCTGATTCCCTACATGCCCTCCACCCCGTACTTTGGAGAACGTTCCAATACCACTGAAGAGGGAGACGTCCATGCATGGACTTATTTTGGACGCGATTCCAAGACGAGATTCAAATTCTCTTACGAACTGGAAGCTTTTGATCGATTCCCGGCGCGTTTTTCCAGCGAATACGGATTTTTCGGCGCGCAGATGGAAAGCACCGTCCGCCGTTATTTGGACGGGGAAGAGATGTCCTTCAACAATCCGTCCTGGAAGCATCACGGCGAGTTCGAACGCAAGCGTGGGGCCATCGACGGCGTTATCAACCGCCATCTGACTGAATTTTCCACGCTGGACGAACGCGGCTATCTGCTTTACAGCGGTATCATGCAGGGGCTTTTATATGCCGAAATGGCAGAGGCGATCCGCCAGAAATCCTACGGTGCCGGCGATCTGATCTGGATGTACAACGACTGCTGGCCGGAAACCGGTTGGACCATTATCGATTACTATCTCACCAGAAAGGTTTCGTTCTACTTCTTAAAACGCGCTTTTGATACGAAAAAACTGATTATCCGGAAGGCAAACGGCGGCGCGGTTGTAACCGTCATCAACGAAACCCCTGATGAAATCCGGACAACTATCTGCGTCGGCACACAGACCTTTGATGGCGCACACAATAGTGTTCTCCTGACAAAGGATCTGACCGTTGCTCCGCATTCCTGGCAGCAATTCCATGTAGCCGCTGAAGAGCCTGCCGCAGACGGATATTTCGTTGTAAGTGCAGACGGCTTTGAAACAGCTGACAGTCTGCGCGCTTATTACCGCGAATACACCATTCCGGAAAGCGATGCGGTGATCGAATCCGTTGAAAAAGACGGCAGCGATCTGCTCGTAACCGTCCGTGCAAACGTATTTACACCGTTCGCTTATCTGATGACAAGCGACGACAGAGTACATTACAGTGATAACTACTTCAAGCTCTATCCCGGAGAGGCAAAAACGATCCGCGTAGAAAACTGTGACGAGACACCTACACTGTACACAGCTGCGACAATGCACGCGTAAATTTGTATATACCTGTTATGCGCATGCGCAAAAAGATTCACAAAAGGATCTTTCGCGCATGCGTTTCACATTGAGTGAGCATCGTCCTGCGCAATGTGAAAAGAAAGGGGACTTATGTCACATACAATTATTGACCTGCCGTCTGTCAGAGACGACGGCAGGCTTTACCGCGATACCGCTTTGAATTTCGTGGAATCCCTGATTCCGAATCCGTGGAACAGCTGTCACGCGCCCGATCTTTTAGAGCTTGAAAATGGCGATCTGCTTTGCTGCTGGTTTGCAGGCTCCTGTGAGGGAAACGCGGATGTCAGCATTGCTGTGTCGCGTCTGTCAGAGGACAGTTCCCAGTGGGAAACACCGGTAATTGTTTCCGATGATCCAACCCGCAGCGAGCAGAATCCTTCCCTCTTCCTGCATCCAAACGGAGAAATCTGGCTGATGTATACCGCACAGGTTTCCCGTGATCCCAACAATCCAACCTCTGACAATTTACAGGGAACTGCTGAAATCCGCCGGAAAATTTCCCGCGATAACGGGCACACCTGGGAGGCGACCGAGACAATGTTTTCCGCTCCCGGCTCGTTCTGCCGGCAAAAGATTCAGATTCTGTCCAACGGACGTTTTATTTTCAACAATTTCCGATGTGCGATCAACGATTCCTGCATGGGAGACGATTACACCGTCCTGCAGCTTTCAGACGACCAGGGCAAAACCTGGCGCAGCGTCATGATGCCCGGCAGCCGCGGGCGCGTACACGGCAATATCGTGGAACTTTCTCCCGGAAATCTGATCTGCCTGCTGCGCAGCCGCTCTGCTGACCATATTTACCGTTCGGAATCCCATGATAACGGCGAGACCTGGAGCGTGCCGGAGCCTACTGTGCTGCGCAACAACAACGCAAGCATTACCGCAATCCGTCTTCAAAGCGGCGCAGTCTGCGTTGTATACAATGACGTCGCCTTCAATGACGAGCCCGAGCGCACCGTCTGGCCCGACCAGCGCTGTCCTGTCGTACTCGCCATTTCCGAGGACGGAGGAAAAAGCTGGCCCTGGCGGCGTATCATCGAGCACGGCGAGGGCTTTATCGGTCCGTGGAACGACGTCAACAACCGCCGTTACGAATATCCCTGCCTGATTCAGGGAAAAGATGGCAGGATTCATGTCGCTTATGCGTGGGGCTATCGTAAGCGTATTAAATATCTGTGCATGGATGAAGCATGGATCCGAGGAGAAAAGCTTTGTAAAGGCGTTGGCGGGGACGAGACTCTGACCTGCAAAAGATAAGGGAAGCAAAGACGACAGGATTTCTAAAACAATAGAATGCGCGCTCCGCAACATTCTATTGTCATGAATAAAAACCGGCAGACAGCAAAGCTTTGATCGCTTCGCTGCTGCCGGTTTTTCTATGTCCTGCGTAGACAGTGTTATACAAACCGATATTCTGTTACGGTGTGATACGGTCTGTCAGGTCCGAATACCGAAGAAGGAAACTGCGGTTTGTTCGGTGTATCCGGATAGAACTGGGTTTCCAGTGCCAGACCCGCTCTGTAGCCGTAGGTTTTCCCATCCTTTACGTCTTCAAAATCCCTGGAGTTGCCCGAATAGAACTGAACGCCCGGAAGATCTGTATAAACCTCCATTATGCGGGATTTATCAGAGCTCTTGACAACTGCAATTTTACGAACCTGTCCGGTGTAATTGTCCAGAACCCAGTTATGGTCATATCCGCCTGCCATTTTAAGCTGGTCAAAGTCTGCATCGATCCGTTCGCCGATCAGATGCGGCTCTGTGAAGTCCATCGGTGTACCTTCTACGCGTAAAATATCTCCATTCGGAATCGCTTTTGCATCGGCTGGAGTATACGCATGAGAAAACAACTGCAGCTCATGGTCGGTAATCTGTCCGGCACCGTGTCCATCCAGATTGAAATAACAATGGTTTGTCAGGTTAAGAATCGTATCTGCATCGCTTACCACATCATAGGTAATGCGCAGTCCGTTCTCCTCCGTCAGCTCATACAGAACCGAAAAGTCCCTGTTTCCGCTAAAGCCAAGTTCCCCATCTTTCATAGACATCGTGAATAAAATGCCGTTTTCTTTTTCTTCGGCATCCCAGATCCGCTTATGCCCACCCAGAGCTCTGTGACTGTGCAGGTTATTGCCATTGTCGTTAACAGACAGCTCGTAGGTTTTTCCTTCGAGGGTGAATTTTGCACCGCCGATCCGGTTCGCATTCGGCGCAACGACTGCACCGTAAAATTTACCGTTTTCCAGATATTGCTCCAACCTGTCATAACCGAGTGCAACGTCTGCAAAATTACCGTTATGATCCGGTGCCCAGATGCGGATGATCAGCGCACCGAAGCTGCTGACCGTCACCTTCATACCATGACTGTTTTCCAGTGTATACAAATACACCTCTCTGCCGTTTACTTTCCCAAATAACTCTTTTTTCATAGGTTCGTCCATCCCTTTCGTCTGAAAATTTTGTCTGTTACAGCTCGGTACGCCCCTCCAGCGCACGAAGCAGTGTTACTTCATCAATGTATTCCAGATCGCCGCCTACCGGTACGCCGCTCGCGATTCTCGTCACGCGGATTCCGGTGGGTTTAATCAGCTTGCCGATGTACATCGCCGTCGTCTCACCCTCAAGGCTGGAGTTGGTTGCGATAATGACTTCTTTTACCTCCGGTTCTCTACTCAGGCGCTCCATCAGCTCTTTTAATTTGATATCATGGGGTCCCACGCCCAGCATCGGGGAAATCGCCCCGTGCAGCACATGATAGACTCCTTTATATTTTCCGGTTTTTTCGTAGGCAGCCAGATCCCGGCTGTTCTCCACAACCATAATCGTCGAATGGTCCCGCTCTGCGTTGGCACAGATCGGGCAAAGCTCGTTATCGGTCAGGGTAAAGCATTCCTTACAATAGCGAACATTCTGACGAGCCTGTATCATCGCATTTGCAATCCTGTTCACCTTTGCTTCCGGAAGCCCGATCAGGTGAAACGCCAGACGCTGCGCAGATTTACTGCCAATTCCGGGAAGCCCCGAAAGCTCGTCAATGAGTTTGTTGATATAGCCGCTGTAAAGATCCATATCAGAACGGGAAGCCTCCGCCGAGTCCGCCTGTCATTTTACCCATCAGCTCCTGGCTCGCTTCGTCCGCCTGCTTCATCGCTTCATTCACAGCCGCAACGATCATATCCTGCAGCATTTCCACATCTTCCGGATCTACTGCTTCTTCGGAAATGGTCAGCTTTACCAGCTCCTTTTTGCCGTTTACGACAGCCTCAACCGCGCCGCCGCCGGATTTTGCAGAGAACTCTTTCACCTCGAGTTCCTTCTGTCCTTCTTCCATCTGACGCTGCATGCGCTGTGCCTGCTTCATCAGGTTATTCATGTTGCCGGGCATACCCATGCCGCCCGGAAAACCGCCTCTCTTTGCCATTTTATTGCATCCTTTCTGTTTGTTACTCTTCTTCTATGTCCATATGAATAACCCTTGTCAGGTCTACATAAGAACTTTCCATTTCCTGTTTGCTGCGCACGCTGCGGACTTCAACCTCGATCTGCTTGCCCGTCAGCTCCGCCAACAGTTGTTCCAGTGCGCCCTTATTTGCCGGTTCTTTGGTAAAATAATCAGACGCCAGCCCGTCTTCCACCACAAGCAGCAGCCGATTGTCACCGCCAAGGCTTAAGCGCGCATTTTTGAGATATGACTTCATCGGCTGCTGTGCACTTCCTGCAACCTGTGGCCACTTGGTTACGATTTCTTTGATTTCCTCGGGAACTGCCTTGGGCAGCTCTGCCCTTCTGACCGGCGCTGCTGCCTGCACTGCGGGCTGTCCTGTCGGCGCCGCTGCGATTGCAATCGAGCCGCTTTCGATCTGTTCCACCGTCTGTTCCAGCTTTCGAATCCGTTCCAGAAGTGTATCTTCGTTCGTCTCCATCTCCGGCCTGCACAGCCGAATCAGCGCCATTTCAATCAGGACACGTTTCTGACCCGCATAGCGAATCCTACCGGACAGCTCCGAAAAACACCGGATATCCCGCATGATCGCGTCTACTTCGATCTGCTGCGCTTCTTCTTTCAATCTTGCCAGATTCTCACTGGATATGTCAATCACTTCTTCACAAGAATCCCCGGAAGTTTTCACCAGCAGGAGGTTGCGCAGATACCAGGTAAAATCGGAAACAAACTGGCTCATGTCCCGTCCCTGCAGCACGATCTCTTCCAGCACACCGATACAGCCCGCCACATCCCGCGCAATCACGCAGCGCAGCAGTTTGCTGAACACCGACGTATCCACCGCGCCCAGCACGTCCAGCACCATATCGTAGGTCAGCTCGTGTCCGAAATGGAATGCGAGGCACTGATCCAGAAGGCTCCAGGCATCACGCATCGCACCGTCTGCGGATTTTGCAAGGTATTTTAACGCCTTTTCCTCGATCGGCAGTTCTTCGCCCGCCGCGGCAAGAGCTTCCTTCATGCGCTCTTCGATCTGTTCGACCGTCAGACGCTTGAAATCATAACGCTGACAGCGGGACAAAATCGTAACCGGAATTTTATTGGCTTCCGTCGTCGCCAGAATAAAGATGACGTAGGACGGCGGCTCCTCCAGGGTTTTTAACAGTGCGTTGAACGCTCCCGCAGAAAGCATATGAACCTCGTCGATGATATAAACGCGGTATTTTCCTTCCGTCGGGGAATATGCCACCTCATTCACGATTTCACGAATATTATCGACGCCGTTATTAGACGCTGCGTCTATTTCTATCACATTCATGCTTCTGCCTTCTGCAATCGCCTTACAGGATGCGCATTCTCCGCAGGGGCTTCCGTCCACGGGATGCTCGCAATTGACACTTTTTGCAAAAAGCTTCGCAATACTCGTTTTACCGGTACCTCTTGTACCGCAGAATAAATAGGCATGACCGATACGATCCGACCGGATTTGGTTTTTCAGTGTTGTGACAATCGCATCCTGTCCCTTGACCTCTTCAAAGGTAGTCGGACGGAACCGTCGATACATCGCCGTGTAGGACATGGACGAACCTCCTTATGTTCTCCGCAAAGCAGACGGCGTCACGCAATGTACGCGGCGCCGTCCGTTGTCTTTTAATCTCCGAAGCTGATGCCCATCATCTTCGCCTCTCTGACGATGGATGCGTTGGGATCGAGCATTTTTAACTTACCTGCTACCTCTTCCAGCGGAACCTTGACGATTTCGCGGTGCTTGTAGCCCACCATAAAGCCGTATTCCCCGTCAAGAATCATCCTGCCTGCTTCTGATCCGAGCCGGCTGGCGAATACGCGGTCATAGGCACAGGGGCTTCCGCCTCTCTGGGTATGTCCGGGCACGGTTACTCGAACCTCCATGCCGCTCTTTTCCTGAATCTGCTCTGCGATCTCGTAGGAAACCGAAGGATATTTGTAGTTTTCCAGTTTTTTCTTATATTCTTTTTTCGACAGCTTGGCGTCCTCTTTGGAGATCGCGCCCTCTGCAACTGCCAGAATTGTAAATCTGCTGCCGCGGTTATGCCGTTCGTTGATTTTTTCCACAATCTTGTCGATATCGTAAGGAATTTCCGGGACCAGAATGATGTCCGCGCCGCCCGCGATACCGGCATTTAAGGTCAGCCAGCCAACCTTGTGTCCCATAACTTCTACGATAAATACGCGTCCATGGGATGCCGCCGTCGTATGGATGCAATCCAGCGCGTCTGTTGCAATGTTGACCGCGCTCTGGAAGCCAAAGGTCATATCCGTTCCCCAGAGGTCGTTGTCGATGGTCTTGGGCAGCGTTACAATGTTCAGGCCTTCCTGACGCAGCAGGTTCGCTGTCTTATGTGTGCCGTTGCCGCCGAGGATTACCAGGCAGTCCAGCTGCAGCTTATAATAGGTCTGTTTCATCGCCGCCACTTTGTCGACACCGTCTGCACCGGGCTCACGGATCAGCTTGTAAGGAGTACGGCTGCTGCCAAGGATTGTGCCGCCCTTTGTCAGAATACCCGAAAAATCGTCATAGGTCATCAGCCGGAACTTTCCGTAGATCAGTCCCTGATAACCGTCCTGAAAGCCATAGATTTCAACGTCTTCCGTGCTGTTATAAAGCACCTTTGCCACGCCTCTCATCGCTGCATTCAGTGCCTGACAGTCACCGCCGCTGGTCAGCATACCTATTCTCTTCATCCCAAAGTCCTCCTTCTCTGTGCTGCGCCCTCTGCAGCCATCATTTAACTAGAATTATATAATATTTTAAAAATATGTACAAGTGACTGTAAAATTTTCGCTTGCATATTAGAGATTTTTCGGATAGAATGGTGATGTTGTAAAAATATATGGAGAAGTACCCAAGTGGCTGAAGGGTCCGGCTTCGAACACCGGTAGGCTGTAACAGGCGCGAGGGTTCAAATCCCTCCTTCTCCGTACTATGGGGCTGGGTTCGTTTTATGAACCCAGCCCTTTTGCGCACCCTTGCCACCCGGCAGGCATACTCTAATAGCAAATCACCTGCCGCCAAAGCCGATTCTTATGACTTTCTTATGGATAATCCCCGAGGCCGCGTTTCTCGCCCTCTCCCTTTCCCTGGATACATTTGTCGCCGGGCTTTCCTACGGAAGCAGCAAAATCCGTCTTCCTCTGGTCTGCGCTGTCACTGTCAGCCTGGTCTGCTCGGGTGTCCTCTGCCTTTCCATGCTTGCCGGATCCCTCGTCCGTCCATTTCTTTCCCCTATCGCCGCCCGACTGATCTGCTTTTTACTGCTCGTCTGCATGGGCACCCTTCGGATTCTCGATCAAGCGATCAAATCCTTTCTGTGCCGTCACGATGGCTTTTCCAGAAATTTCATGTTCCGTGCCCTGCATTTCCAGTTTTTTCTCTCCGTCTACGCCGATCCCTGTAAGGCGGATGCCGACGCCTCCAAAAGCCTTTCTGTCCCGGAATCCGTCTGCCTCGCCCTCGCGATGTCCTTAGACGGTGCTGCAGCAGGCTTCGGTGCAGCCCTCGGGAATCTAAATCCTGTCGCCGTTCTTTTCTTTTCCCTCCTATTCGGATTTACAGCAATACAAGGCGGCTTCCTGCTTGGAAACCGCCTTGCACAAAAAACTCATTTTTCTGTTGACTGGCTCTCCGGAGCCCTGCTGATTCTGTTGGCATTTTTGCGGCTGATCTGAAGCAGAGACTTTGTGTTCTCTTACTTTCCGGATAAATAAACCGTGCAGGATGCGCCCGGCAGGATAATTTCGTCTTTACGGATCAGTTCTTTTCCATTCCAGGCAAAAATAACCAGCGTGCCTTCTTTATTGCATGCATTGACGATCAGATCCGTCCCCGGAATCTGCAGAAGATGCCGAGGCCAGTTGCCCGTTGCCCATTCGCCGAGGTAACACAGCTTTCCGTCTGTCGAAAATGCAGACAACGTATTCGCGCCGCGGTTGCAGACAATCACCGTCTTCTCATCCGCCATGCAGATTGTTCCCGGATAGTTTGTTCCGTCAAATCTGCTCGTCTTTACACACTCGCTACAGCCACCGTTTTCCCAGCGGCGCAGCGTGCCTCCCAGCTCCTGAGCGCTGAGCAGCTTTCCGGATTCTTTCTCCGGCAGCAGCTGACGCGGTCCCTCACCGGTCGGCAAAACCAGCGCTTCCAGTTCTTTTTCCGGCAGTCCGTCTTTTAACTCGTAACGGTAAATCCGGTCACAGCCAAGATCTGCAAGGTACAGAATGTTATCCTGCTCGCTGACCCAGTGCGCGTGCGGGCAGATTTTTTCTGTCTGTGCATCAATCACGCCAGCACCCGGACTGCGATGCCAACGGATTTTTTCGAGATCATAATCCACTGCAAAGAAATCCCCGGTTCCATAGCAGCTCGCATACAATGCCTTTTTCCCGGCATACAGATGGCACAGCTCTCCACCCGGAAGGAAAATCTTTTTGCCGGTCGGGACAGGAATCCCATCTTCCGAAAGGCGGTACTGATAAATGTAAGCGTGTTTTTCTCCGACCAGTTCCGCAACTGTATACAGGAAGCCTCCATGCAGCAGGCTGTATATTCCAGACAAAAAGAATCTTCTTTTTCAGGTCAGCTATTATGAAAAAAGAATCAATTTTGAAGTTTTCCATGCACTGACAGATGGTACCGGGGCAATGCATTTTCTCCAGGAACTGGTAAGCAATTATCTGAAGAAGGCTCACCCGGAACAGGATCTGCCTTCTCTGCCAGTCACGGATATGAGCACCCCCGGTGATCAGGAGGAGGATAGCTTTTCCCAGTATTATTCCTCGGATATTCCCGGAAATTCCGAGAAAAAACCTCGTGCTATCAGACTTCCGGGAGAACGGCTGCTTCATGAGGATATGCATATTACAGAGATTGTACTTCCGGTAAAAGAGCTTCATGCAAAAGCAAAAGAATACGGTGTCTCCATAACCATTCTGATCACAGCCATGTTTCTTTGTTCCATCCATGAGGAAATTCCCAAGAGCAGACAAAATCGCCCCATTGCCCTTATGGTACCTGTAAATCTGCGGAATTATTTTCCCTCACAGTCTATGGCAAATTTTTTTGGCTGGATAGAAGTGGGACATGATTTTTCCCAAACTTCTGATTTTACAGAAATTCTGGCTCACGTGAAAGAGCAGTTTGCCGCGGAACTGGTAGAAGAGAAAATTGCCAGACATATGAATAGCTATGTCCGCCTGGAGAAAAATCCGGTCATCCGTGCAGTTCCCCTGGAAATAAAAAAATATTTCCTTATGCTTGGAGCAAACCTGGGCTCCAAAAGCATTACGGCTGTTTATTCCAATATTGGGATTCTTCGTTTTCCAAAGGAGTATAACCAGTACATTGACCGTTTCGGAATTTTCGCAAGCACCAACTCCATGCAGCTTTGTTCCTGTTCTTACGAAGACCAGATGGTGCTTGGATTTACGTCCAAGATACCGGATGACAGCATTCAGAAAAACTTTATGCGTATGCTTCGTGAAGAGGAGATTCCATATAAAGAAGGGAAAAATGATTTCCCCGGATGCGGTGAACAG
>ENA-OPCB01001585-OPCB01001585.1-human-gut-metagenome-genome-assembly--contig:-NODE-1585-length-13400-cov-2.525440_pt1 | contig 13400 bp, 12 predicted proteins | sample MGYA00241561_ERZ501473 | MGnify/ENA primary metagenome ERZ501473 (study PRJEB25962, sample SAMEA2042519) | human gut metagenome | biome: human gut; feature: human-associated habitat; material: faeces... | reverse complement strand
CAGTAATCTGAAAAAGGAAACGCTGGTTGAAAGAATAAGGTATCAGGGATAGCAAGTAATATGTAATGAACTAGGTCTTAACGAAGAGGAGAAATAGATAACTTCCAGTTTATCAACTTGCCCTTTGAGAGAGGAAAAATCCTTTTCTCAAAGGGCTTTTTCTATTTATACAGATATTCGAAAACTATAGGATAAAGCCCAAACTTCATATACTCTAAGCACAAGGAGGTTGTGGTTTGGTTATGAACAGCAGTTTGCCAGAAGTACACTCAGAACTTGTTTTGGAATGATCAGAGAAGAACATGCCGTTGAACGGGAGTTGCAGTTATGTGGGTATTTTTGTATAATAACTTCCGGATATTATACACTTTCGCTGGAGGACAATACAAAAGTATCCAGCCTGAATTTTAACAGGGACTTCCTGACAGCAGAGTGGATTCGGGTCAGTGAGTTTTCCGGACCATATACACAGCTTCATGTTTCTTCACAGAGAGAGCTGGAAGTGGCTGCAAAACTGCTGAAGGGTGATTATCTGCATCGAGCAATTGTATTGGAAGAAGATATTACCATAAGCAATCTGACAGAACCATATTTTGACCGCCTGGAATACGATTGCTATATCAAGGGCAGTTATACAGAAAACGGAGAAGAAAAGCACCATACGATCACGCTGGAACATGCGACAGCACCGCTGATCAATGAAAATGTCGGTACGATTGACGGAATAGATATTCTTGGAACGGTAAACGGCAAAGAAGAAGCGTCCGGTGAGGATACTTGTTTCGGAGCTTTTGCCAGAAAAAATTATGGTGCAATACAAAATTGCCGCATAGTCGGAACGACAAACAGTTTTAATGAGATCATCAGATCTCGTATTGAGGGCAGTGCAGAATATTTTGGCGGTTTTGCAGAATATAACTACGGATATATTACAAACTGTGAAATACACGACACTGACATCGTATGGAATGATCAGGAAGCTGCAAAAGGAGGAAGAAAACAGGCATACGTTGGCGGAATCACAGGGGCGAATGATGCAAGAGCTGTTCTTTCCGATGGCAAAATGCACAATGCAGCGGTTGGTGTGCTGTCAGACCATATCCGGGATACCGCACAGACGGTTTATCTTGGAGGCTTTGCAGGAAGCAGTTCCGGAAAAATTCAGAGAGGAATCCTGGAAAATGGAAAAATCGGCAGCATTACAACAAGATCAGATGTTCAAAGCATTGGCAGACTGTATGCGGGTGGAATTGCCGGAAGAGATGATAAGCAGACACAAGAGAGTGAGGATGCGTTCCGCTATGAAAGCAGCATCACGCAATGTCAGATTATGAACACTAGTGTAGGCAGTGCATACACCGCAGGCGGCATCATTGGAGAGAACAATTTCAGTGTGATCTCTGAAAATACGATGGATGGAGTATCGGTTTATGGCGGATGCGAGTATGCCGGACATATTGCCGGAATCTGGAGAAGTACCTGTTGTGTAGCAAAAGACAATTATATAGCAAATGCTAGGACAGCTACCGATACCGGAACAGCAGACATCGCTGCCGGATATGCAGAAAAGCCGGATGTTTATGATGGTGTCCATGCGACAGTCATGGTTCGTGCAAACGATAACAACACGAAAGTAATAACAGGAGAGCAAAGTATGTCATATAAAAAAGGATATTTTGTGTGCTACGTTGCTCACAAAGGAGCACATCAGTTATTCTATGAGATGAAGTATTCAGGCAGTGAATGGTAAGAAGAAAAACGAACGCTAAGAAAAGCTTCCCATTGACACTGTGACGGCTATCTCATATAATAACAACAGAAAACAGATTACAAAGAAAGACAGGGCATGGTCTGTTGTCAGGGTACAACAGGCCATGCTTTTTTGAAAGGGAGGTTTTTTATTTATCATGTCCAGTGACTCGACTTCATTGGTTATTATTCTGGTCTGTCTTGTTTTGTCCGCATATTTTTCAGCGACCGAGACAGCCTTTTCCACGATGAGCCATGCACGTATGAAAACAATGGCAGACAAGGGTGACAAATCCGCAGCACTTGCACTTCAGCTGGCAGACAATTACGACACGCTGCTCTCTGCGATCCTGATCGGCAACAACCTGGTCAATATTCTGCTCTCATCCGTGGCGACACTGCTCTGTGTCAAATTTCTGGGTGAGCAGACAGGGGCGAGCGTTGCAACAGCTTCCGTCACGGTTGTCGTGCTGATTTTTGGTGAAATCTCGCCGAAAAGCATTGCCAAAGAATCGCCGGAGAAATTTGCCATGTTTTCCGCACCGTTTATCCGTGCCTTGATGGTGCTTTTAAAACCATTTATCTGGATGTTCGCTCAATGGAAAAAGCTGCTTGTCAAACTGTTCAACAAGCCGTCGGATGACCGTGGGATACCGGAGGAGGAGCTGATGACGATCGTGGAAGAAGCAGAGCAGGAAGGCGGGATCGATGCCGATGAAAGTACACTGATCCGCAGTGCGATTGGTTTTATGGATCTTGAAACAAGTGATATTTATACGCCGCGTGTGGACATTGAGAGTATTCCGCTGGATGCGACAAAAGAAGAAATCGCAAAAATGTTTCTGGATACCGGATTTTCAAGACTTCCGGTTTACGAGGAAGATATCGACCATATTGTCGGCATTGTCAACCAGAAGGATTTCCACAATTTCATTTATCATCCCGACCGACCTCTGAAAGATATCATCCGCCCGGTGCTGTTTATCACACCGACGATGAAGATCGGTGTCCTGTTGAAAAAGCTTCAGGACAGTAAAACTCACATTGCGATCATTCTGGATGAATTTGGCGGAACGGAAGGTCTGGTTACGATCGAGGATATCATAGAAGAGCTGGTCGGTGATATCTGGGATGAACATGACCGTGTCATCAAAGAAATCGAAAAAATTTCCGACCGGGAATATCTGATGAGCGGATCGGCAAATATTGATAAAGTATTTGAACTGCTAGATATCGAGAAAGCGGTGGATGTCAATACCTTGAGCGGCTGGATCATGGAAGAGCTGGGGCAGATCCCGAAAGAGGGGGACAGTTTTGTAAGTGACGGCGTGAAAGTAGTTGTCCTGAAGATGGATGACCATCGTGTTGATAAAGCAAAAGTTTATCAAAACGTTCAAAATAATGCAGAAAACGAAGGAAACCAGGAAAAATAACAGCAAAAACATTCGAATAATGCAAAAATCTTTCAAAAAACTGCTTGACGGAAAAAATAAAATCGGCTATAATGCATAGCAAATCCATAGGGATAAAGACGCAGACAATGGAGCCTGTAAAAGGGAGCCATTGTCTGCGTCTTTTTTTGTAACAGTTCAGCCGTGACAAAATGCAAAAAAATATGAATGCAAACAAGTTTGCAAATGAATATTTTTATGTATTTTGATATGGCACTCTGCCAAAAGCGAGATTTTAGCTGCGATAGCAGCGAAAAAGGCGATGGAATCGCCAAATCGAGCTTGCATGGCTGAACTGTTGATGTTGATTTTATTCTTACTAAATAAACGAACAGGAGGATTACTATGAGACTTACCCCGAAGGAACAGGAAAAACTGATGCTTCACATGGCGGGAAATCTTGCCAAAGAGAGAAAAGAACGCGGCGTGAAGCTGAATTATGTAGAGTCGCTTGCTTATATCAGTTCGGAACTTCTGGAACTGGCACGTGACGGAAAAACGGTTGTGGAGCTGATGCAGCTTGGAACGAAGATCCTTACCAAAAAAGATGTTATGGATGGTGTTGCAGATATGCTGGAAGAAGTACAGGTAGAGGCAACTTTTCCGGATGGAACCAAGCTGGTAACGGTACATAATCCGATCCAGTAGACAGGAGGCAGCCCCGTAGATGATTTGCGGGCGAATCTTGAAGAAGGAGGACAACAAACCATGAAAATCGGTGAAATTATTCCGGCAGACAGAGAGATCACACTCAACGAAGGAAAAAACACAGTGAAAATTCTTGTTGCGAATAAAGGAGACCGCCCGGTGCAGGTGGGATCTCATTATCATTTTTTCGAAGTAAATAAATGCCTTTCGTTTGACCGTGAGACAGCTTATGGATATCATCTGGACATTCCGTCAGGAACATCAGTTCGTTTTGAACCGGGCGAAGAAAAAGAGGTTCAGCTCACACAGATGGGCGGCAGAAAGCGTGTATTTGGATTAAATGACCTGACAAGAGCCAGAGCAGAAGAAGACACGAAAAAAGCTTCTATGGAAAAAGCAGCATTAAAAGGTTTTGTATAGGAGGATGGCAGATGAGCGTAAAAATTTCCGGTGAAAAATATGCAATGATGTACGGCCCGACCGTGGGCGATAAAGTAAGACTGGCAGATACAAGTCTTGTCGTTGAAGTGGAAAAAGATTTTACCACCTATGGAGATGAAATTAAATTCGGAGGCGGAAAAACCATCCGTGACGGTATGGGACAGTCTGTTAAGACCTGCAGCAAAGACGGAGATCTGGATCTGGTCATCACAAATGCACTGATCGTGGATGTGACCGGAATCATAAAAGCAGATATCGGTATCAAAGACGGCAAAATCGTTGGAATCGGAAAAGCAGGAAACCCGGATATTATGGACGGCGTAACTCCGGGCATGACGGTTGGAGCTTCCACAGAGGCACTGGCAGGAGAAGGCATGATCGTAACTGCCGGCGGAATTGATACCCACATTCATTTTATCAGCCCGCAGCAGATCGACTGTGCACTGTACAGCGGTGTGACAACAATGATTGGAGGCGGTACCGGTCCGGCAGACGGAACCAATGCAACGACCTGTACACCTGGACCGTGGAACCTGAAAATGATGCTCAAAGCAGCAGAAGAATATCCGATGAACTTGGGATTCCTCGGAAAAGGAAACTGTTCGGATGAGGCACCGCTGATCGAGCAGGTCAAAGCAGGTGCAATGGGACTGAAAATTCATGAAGACTGGGGTGCGACACCGGCTGTTATCAACCACTGCCTGAATGTAGCAGATGAGTACGATGTGCAGGTAGCAATCCATACCGATACGCTGAATGAGGGCGGATGTGTCGAAGATACCTTGGCAGCGATCGGAGGTCGAACGATCCATACTTACCACACCGAGGGTGCAGGCGGAGGACATGCACCGGACATCATTCGTGCAGCGGCAGCAGGAAATGTACTTCCGTCATCCACAAACCCGACCATGCCATACACGGTCAATACACTGGATGAGCATCTGGATATGCTGATGGTATGCCATCATCTGGACAAAAAAATCCCGGAAGATGTCGCATTTGCAGATTCCAGAATCCGTCCGGAAACCATCGCAGCAGAAGATGTTCTGCATGACATGGGTATCTTCAGTATGATGAGTTCGGACTCTCAGGCAATGGGACGTGTCGGCGAAGTTATCACACGTACCTGGCAGACAGCAAGCAAAATGAAAGACGAACGCGGAGCACTTCCGGAAGACGAAGGCAAAGGAAACGACAACTTCCGTGTAAAACGTTATATCGCAAAATATACGATCAATCCGGCACTGACACATGGTATTGCAGATTATGTAGGTTCTGTGGAAAAAGGCAAGTTCGCAGACCTGGTACTGTGGAAACCGGCATTCTTCGGTGCAAAACCGGATATGATCATCAAAGGCGGCATGATCATTGCATCTAAGATGGGTGATGCAAATGCATCCATCCCGACCACACAGCCAGTTCTCTATCAGCCGATGTTCGCAGCACATGGAAAGGCAAAAAATGAAGCATGCCTGACCTTTGTCTCCAAAGCAGCTTACGATGCAGATATCAAAGATGCATACGGACTGGAAAAAACCGTTGTTCCGGTAAAAGGATGCCGCACGATCGCCAAGAAAGACATGGTATTTAATAATCGCACACCGAAGATCACCGTAGATCCGGAAACCTATGAAGTGACGGTCGACGGAGAATCCATCACATCCAAACCGGCACAAAAACTGCCGCTTACACAGCTGTATAACTTATTTTGATGTCCAAGGGAGAAATGGACATAAAATGGATGCTTGCATACATTTTTATGTCTATGAATCCCGCCAAATCATGAAAAAGCAGCCATTTTTCGCAGAAAAATGAGCGGATTTTGAATGATTGCAAAATTGCGAGAGTTATATTATAACGGAGCAATTTTGAGGACATCAATTTAAATAAAGAGTTAGGAGGAACAAAATGTTAGGAGTTTGCCTTTTATTTGTGGGAATTGTACTGATCAACAACGGCATGTGTACGCTGTACAAAGTCGATGGCAAATCGGCGGCAGTGATGAATTTGCTGACCGGAGGCCTGTCGGTCTTTATCAATTTCGTGAGCCTGGTACAGGGCAACTATTATGCGGCAGGAACCGGACTTCTGTTTGGATTTACCTATCTGTTTGTCGCATTCAGCAAGATTTACAAGCTCAGCCCGATTCCGTTTGCATGGTTTTCCACCTTTGTTGCAGTCAATGCACTGATCTTTGGAACCATCGAAGGAATTACCGGAAGTGCAGCACTTGGAATTACCGCAGATATCCGCTGGGCAGGTATCTGGTATCTGTGGGCAATCCTCTGGGGAACTGCATTTGTAGAAGATATCATGGGCAAAAAGCTCGGAAAATTTGTACCGCTGCTTCAGGTGTTTGAAGGCGTGGTCACCGCATGGATTCCGGGAAGCATGCTGATCTTAGGAGTATGGTAGAATGGTTTGTGAAAAAGTAATCGGAAAATTAAAAGATGTGGATATCGCAGGAAAAACAGTAGAATATGTGAATATCGAATGGCATGAAGCATTTAAAAAGATCCATCGAAAAGTGACCGGTCAGGGTCGTGAAGTGGGCATCCGTATGGATGATTCCATTCTGACAAGAGGACTGTTTCAGGATGATGTGATCTATGATGCAGACGGTGTGGTGATCGTGGTCAACACACCGCCGTGCGAAGTGATCGAAGTATCGCTTGCACCGGGACACGAAAAATATGTTGCAAAGGTCTGCTACGAGATCGGCAACCGCCATGCACCGCTTTTCTGGGGCGATAAAGAAAATACCTTTATCACCATTTACAATGAGCCGATGATGGCGATGCTGGAAAAAATGCACGGTGTAAAAGCAGAAAAAACCGTGCGGAAACTTGATTTTGACCGACGGATTTCCGCAGCGATCCACAACCATCATCACTGAGAATATAAAAGATATTACGGTGCCGGGGCAGAATGTGCTCCGGCATCACAAAAAGAGAGGAACGGATATGGACAGAGAACAGGAGAGTCGCCGTTTCTTCTTATTGCAGGTAAATGACGCACTTTTCCCGATCGGAGGCTATTCTCACTCGCAGGGACTGGAAACTTACATCCAGCAGGGAAGCGTCTGCGATGAGAAAACAGCGGCAGAATATATTCATAAAAAACTGCGTTTCGCACTTGCTTATACCGATCTGCTGGCAGTTCGCCTTGCGTGGGAACTGGCAGATCAAAATGATGCAGACGGACTGGATGAGCTGGAAGAAATCCTCGGAGCATCCAGGATTCCTTTTGAACAGCGGGAAGCGTCCAGAAAAATGGGTTCCCGTTTTGCAAAAACAATCGAAAAATTGCATGCAGAAACGATGCCGATGAAAAACAGAGAAATTTTTGAAGCGTATCTGGACGCAAGAAAGGGAAAAGCGGTCAGTCACTGCATTGTGTACGGAGTTTTCTGTGCGGCTCTTGGAATCGAGGAAGAAGAGACGTTGTATCATTATTTATATGCACAGACTTCCGCAATGGTAACAAACTGTGTCAAAACCATCCCGCTCAGTCAGAGTGCAGGACAGCAGCTTTTGAGCGGATGTTATCCGGAATTTGCAGAAATTCTGGAAGAGATCCGAACTTACAGCGAAGATGACCTGTGCCTGTCAGCACCGGGATTTGATATTCGTGGAATCCAGCACGAAAAACTGTATTCCAGATTGTATATGTCATAGCAGGAGGAAAAAGTATGTCATACGTGAAAATTGGAGTTGCCGGCCCGGTAGGTTCCGGAAAAACAGCACTTATCGAAGCATTATCAAGAAAAATGGCAAAAGACTACAGCATTGGTGTCATCACCAATGATATTTATACAAAGGAAGACGCACAGTTTCTGGCAAAAAACAGTGTTCTTCCGGTCGAGCGGATCATCGGTGTGGAAACCGGCGGATGCCCGCATACGGCAATCCGTGAAGATGCCTCGATGAACCTTGAAGCAGTTGATGAAATGATGGAGCGTTTCCCGGATATTGAACTGCTCTTTATCGAGAGCGGCGGAGATAACCTTTCCGCAACCTTCAGCCCAGAACTGGTAGATGCCACGATTTTCGTGATCGATGTCGCAGAAGGAGATAAAATTCCGAGAAAAGGCGGCCCTGGTATCACAAGATCAGATCTGCTTGTCATCAACAAAATCGACCTCGCACCATATGTCGGAGCAAGTCTGGAAGTCATGGAACGTGATTCAAAGAAAATGCGTGGTGACCGTCCATTCCAGTTTACCAACATCCGCGGGGATGAAAATGTGGATAAAGTAGTAGAATGGATCAAAAAAAGTGTATTGCTGGAAGATCTGTAAGCATAATGTTCGACTTGAACGCAGAGAAGCGGATTGTGAATGTCCGCTTTACTTCACAGCAAGAATAGAAGAAGCATTTTTGAAAAATAAAAAAGAAAACTGGATTTCGATGGAAAGATATTGTAAAGTAAATAGCGAAATTGACTGATATCAGGAGAGAAAGCTGGTATCAGAGAGGTCAATATAATTTTGAGCTTTCATATTACGGATTACAAGAGACAGGAGAGGTAGACAAACATGAAGTATGGAATCGATACACGATGTCAGCATCTGGCTGACGATAATAAGGATGAAATATATGGGGCGATCAGTTATCCAATCTATCAGTCTGCAACATTTGCGAGAGACAGAGTAGGTGGAGGCAGTGGTTATGACTATTCCAGATTACAGAATCCGACGAGAGAACATCTTGAGAAGATCGTAGCATCACTGGAAGAAGGAATCGATGCACTGGCATTTTCGACAGGAATGGCAGCGATCACTGCTCTGATGGAGATTTTCAAACCGGGCGATCACATCATCATTGATGAGGATCTTTACGGAGGAAGCGTCCGTCTGTTCCACAGCATCAATGTGAAAAATGGACTGACATTTACCAGCGTGGATTTAAGCAGTGTGGATGTAGAGGATTATATCCAGGATAATACAAAAGCAATTTATGCAGAGACACCGACCAATCCGATGATGCGTGTATCCGATCTGGAAGAACTTTCAAAGAAAGCAAAAAAACATGATCTTCTTCTGATCGTGGACAATACCTTTTTATCACCATATTTCCAGAATCCGCTGAAGCTTGGTGCTGACATTGTTGTGCATAGCGGGACAAAATATCTGGGTGGACATAATGACACACTTGCAGGTTTTCTGATAACAAACCGCGAGGACATTCAGGAACAGCTTCGTTTTATCATCAAGACGACAGGGGCAACCCTTGCACCGATGGACAGCTGGCTGATCCTCAGAGGGATCAAGACGCTTGGAGTCCGTATGGACAGGGCACAGGAAAATGCACTGAAGATCGCACATTTTCTGGAAAAGCAGGAGCATGTGACAAGGGTACTTTATCCGGGGCTTGAATCACATCCGGGCTACGAATTGATGAAAAAGCAGGCAAGAGGATTTGGTTCGATCCTGACCTTTGAAGTAGATTCCCAAGAGAGAGCATATCACATTCTGGAAAATGTAAAACTGATTCAGTTTGCGGAAAGTCTTGGAGGGACAGAGACTTTGATCACCTATCCGATCACACAGACACATGTGGATCTTTCCAAAGAAGAGCTTGACCGGAACGGAATCACAGACCGGATTTTAAGACTTTCCGTTGGAATCGAAGGCGCAGAGGATCTGATCGCAGACCTGGAAGCTGTATTAAAGTAGAAGTGTGAGTCAAGCAGCAGACATCTGTGATGGAAGGTGTACAGGACAGACGGACGATGACCGTGCAGATAAGGAAGTGGCAGAAATGAGCAAAATAGAAGTAAATGAAAAAAGAGTAGTTGACGAATTTCAGGAGCTGACCGCAATCGATGCACCAAGCTTTGGAGAGCGTGAGATGGCAGACCGGCTGATCCCGAAGTTAAAAGAACTTGGTTTTGAGGTGGAGGAAGACAATGCCGGAGAACATTTCGGAGGAAACGCCGGAAACTTATATGCATATCTTCCGGGAGACCTTCCGGGAGATCCGATCCTTCTGTCCGGTCATATGGATACGGTTGAGCCTTCCAAAGGCAAGAAAGGGATCATCGGAGAAGACGGTGTGATCCGTTCCGCAGGAAAGGCAGTTCTTGGAGCTGATGATGTGGCAGGACTTGTGGAGATCCTGGAAGGAATCCGCAGTGTAAAAGAAGCGGGAGTACCACACCGGGATATCGAGATTCTTTTTGCAATTGCAGAAGAACTTTATATCAAGGGCAGCAGTGTATTTGATTTTTCAAAGGTCCGTGCAAAAGAAGCTTATGTACTGGATATCAGCGGACCGGTTGGAAGCGCGGCATATAAAGCACCGTCCCTGATCTCTTATCAGGTGACGGTAACTGGGAAAGCATCCCACGCCGGATTTGATCCGGAGCACGGCATTCATGCGATCGCTATTGCATCCGAAGCGATCTCACAGATCAGTCAGGGACATGTGGACGAAGAGACAACCTGCAATATCGGATTGATCGAAGGTGGGAGCGGAACGAATATTGTTCCGGAAAAATGTACCGTAAAGGGAGAAATCCGGAGCTATTCCCATGAAAAAACAATCTGTTGTGTAGAAAAAGTGGGAAATACTTTCAAAAAGGTGGCTGAAAAATACGGAGCTGAGTCAGAACTCGCCTACGAAGTTCATCTGATCGCTTATGAGACTGCAAAAGACAGTGTGCCGGTAAAACGGTTTGAAAGAGTAAGCAAAGAGCTGGGACTTGCAGGAGACCTGGTGGAGACATTTGGAGGAAGTGATAACAACAGCTTTGCGAAGAACGGGATTCCGGGACTGGTGCTGTCAAATGGAATGTACCAGGCACATTCGGTAAATGAATATACGACAATCAAAGATCTTGTGACAGGAGCAGAACTGATCGCCGGGCTGATCACCGATGAGCAGTAGTGTCTGTTATTATACAGAAAAGACGCCCAAAGCGTCTTTTTTTCATAGGAAATTCCAAAGGAACTTCCTATGAAATAAAAGGCACTGCGTGCCGGAGATGCGCACTCGCACGAAGATGAAGAATGTCGCAAGCGGTCTACGCTCCGCTTCGGTCGTTGCTTAACGAGCGTCACTGGCGCTCAGCAACGCGCTCGGCGCGAGAATGTGCCGAGGCACATTCTTTCTTGCATTTACAGGAGAAAAAACAGATAAAACATATTGAAATTAAAGGTTTTTAAAATAATTCCCTATTAACCTATTGACAAAGTAGGTAAAAGTAGATATAATGCAACTATCAAATTTGAAAGATCACTATAGAGATCACGATACATCAGACAATCAGAAAAGAGAGGTAGAAAAATATGAGCGATTATAAATTTGAAACACTTCAGCTTCACGTAGGACAGGAAGAACCAGATCCGGCATCTGATGCCAGAGCAGTACCGATTTACCAGACAACATCTTATGTATTTAAGAACTCTGCACATGCAGCAGCAAGATTCGGACTTGCAGATGCAGGTAACATTTACGGACGTCTGACAAACTCTACACAGGATGTATTTGAAAAGAGAATCGCAGCACTTGAAGGTGGTGTGGCAGCTCTTGCAACAGCATCCGGAGCAGCTGCAATTACATATACCATCGAAGCACTTGCAGCAGATGGCGGACATATCGTAGCGCAGAAGACAATCTATGGTGGAAGCTTCAACCTTCTTGAGCACACACTGACACATTACGGAATCACCACTACATTTGTAGATGCACATAACCTGAAAGAAGTAGAAGATGCAATTCAGGATAACACAAGAGCCATCTATCTTGAAACTCTTGGTAACCCGAACAGTGATATCCCGGATATCGATGCGATCGCTGAAATCGCACACAAGCATGGACTTCCGCTTGTGATCGACAACACATTCGGAACACCGTATCTGATCCGGCCGATCGAACACGGAGCAGACATCGTTGTACATTCTGCTACCAAATTCATCGGTGGACACGGAACAACTCTTGGTGGAATCATCGTAGATTCCGGCAAATTTGACTGGAAAGCAAGTGGAAAATACCCGGCAATCGCAGATGCAAACCCAAGCTACCACGGAGTATCTTTCGTAGATGCAGCAGGTCCGGCAGCATTTGTAACTTACATCCGTGCAATCCTTCTTCGTGACATGGGAGCAACCATCTCTCCATTTAACGCATTCCTTCTTCTGCAGGGAACAGAGACACTGTCACTTAGAATTGACCGTCATGTAGAAAATACAAAGAAAGTAGTAGAATATCTCTCTAATCATCCAATGGTAGAGCATGTGAACCATCCGTCACTGCCGAATCATCCGGATCATGCACTTTATGAAAAATATTTCCCGAATGGTGGAGCATCCATCTTCACATTCGAGATCAAAGGCGGACAGGAAGAAGCTCACAAGTTCATCGACAACCTGAAGATCTTTTCACTGCTTGCAAATGTTGCGGATGTTAAGAGTCTTGTTATCCATCCGGCAACAACAACACATAGCCAGTGCACGGAAGAAGAACTGTTAGACCAGGGAATCAAACCAAACACTATCAGACTTTCTATCGGTACTGAAAATATTGACGACATTATCCAAGACCTTGATGAAGCATTCAAGGCAGTAAAATAACCCTATCTCACATGAATTGGGGATGTAGCTAATCAATGATTGACTACATCCCCAATTCGATTTTACGCAGGGCAGAACTTATTAAAATTTCAAGTACATCGTACTATATGGTGGAATTTCTAATTTTCCGTCCATTTGAATTTCTGTATCACTAATCAGGTCATGGACCGTTCCATTCAATTCCTGATGCCATGCGGTATAGGGTGAGTCAGATGCATTGACAGTGACCAGTATACGTTCTTTTTCCGAGCAACGCTCGAATATGAGTTGATGATTCTGGATCACTACATTTCGGTAAGAGCCATTGCAGAGTGCATCACTGTTTTGACGGATCTGGATTAATTTTTTAATGAATTTTGTGAGCTCATTTGGTTTTGGTGCATCAAAACATGGGCGAAGTGCATAATCATTGTCTGGTGCTTTCTCGCCTTTTTCGCCCCATTCACTTCCATAATAAAGGCATGGTATGCCTGGCATACCAAGAAGCAGACCGTATGCCAGCGGAATATGTGCCGGGTTAGTCAGGATACTGGCGA
>ENA-OPCB01001560-OPCB01001560.1-human-gut-metagenome-genome-assembly--contig:-NODE-1560-length-13518-cov-3.386467_pt1 | contig 13518 bp, 6 predicted proteins | sample MGYA00241561_ERZ501473 | MGnify/ENA primary metagenome ERZ501473 (study PRJEB25962, sample SAMEA2042519) | human gut metagenome | biome: human gut; feature: human-associated habitat; material: faeces... | reverse complement strand
TACGGCAGGCTGCGCGTTTCGGAAAAGAACGGCAAAGTCCGCGGCCGCATCGAAATCCGCAACACCGGAGACCGCGACGGTTCGCAGACCGTACAGATTTACGTGCGTCCCGAACGGCCTTCCGTCACACGCCCCGTACACGAACTGAAGGCTTTCGAGAAGCTGTTCCTTCGGGCCGGGGAACGCCGCACGGTGGAGTTCACCCTTCCGGCGCGGGCATTCTCCTATTACTCCGAGACCGAAGGCCGCTGGGTCGAAGATCCCGGACCTTACACCATCGAAGCCGCTGCATCAAGCCGCGACATCCGCTCGACTGCACAGATCAATATAAAATAGACTTGCAACAAAACTGAAAAACTGCAGCCGGCCTTCGATCTGTTGCTAAGCGCCTGCGCCGAAGCGCCGCACCACCCTACAAATCACCGGATTGGGTGAAGTAAGCGAATGACGTTCGACAAACGTATGGCAGGCCTCCTGAGTCTCCTCCCTACAGCATCGAAATCACGAACCTGCTGCAACCCGGCGCCTGCATATTAGAACTCTGCCGAAAGCATTACTCCGGGAGTCATGTCCCGGAGTAATTTTTTTGTCCCCCGATCCGTCCGAATCGGGGCCGAAAGTTATGTATTAATATGAAATTCGACAATAATGCTTACAATCCGTAAGTTTAACACCGGTAAAAACGACTGCATCGGCACATAATTTCCCGTTTCAGCCTAATTAAACCTCCGAAAAGGCCTTTCAGACCGCTTTCAAGGCGTCTTGGTCCCTGCAAAGCGGGATTAACAAAATTAAAGAAATTGTTATCTTTTCTCAATTTCGGGGGTGAAAAGCCCTCCTTCGGCAAATATTTCGACATTTTTTTGCGGTTTCCTAAAACCGGACGACAAAAGGAGTCCATTTCTTAAAATATATCAAAAACAAACGCCCGTTTTCCGCTTCCGTCCCTTCCGATTCGCCGAACCGTCAACCCGAAATCCGACCGCGCACCGCTCAGATAATGATAAAATTTCAAAATAAGCAAACTCATTTCTACATTTTTGTAAAAATATTTTGAATATTATTCAACCCAATTACAACAAATCAAAACAAAACCTTAAGTTATTAATTAAGAACCGAATAGACCGCATAAACACACCGGACAGAGCACCGAAACAGCCCTTTTCAGGCACTCCGGCTTACATTTCATCCATTTTGAATATTTGGCAAATTCATTTTAATTATTTTTCTTTGCCGCGTAAGAAAGTATCATCCACTTATGCAAAAAACGAAACTTCTACTCAACATTCTTGCACTTTTCCTATGCATCCTGCCGGCCGTATCTATGGCTCAGGGGGGGGGAAACGTGACCGTCAGTGGCATCGTCACTTCGGCGGATGACAAGCAACCCCTCATCGGGGTCAACGTGATTTCCGGAGCCACGAGCGGAGTGAGCACACTCGCCGACGGCACCTACCGGATAACCGTTTCGGCGGGGACCACCCTCACCTTCCAGTACATCGGTTACAAACCGTTCGAGTTCACGGTTCCCGCAGGCCGAAGCTCCGTTACCTGCGACGTCGCGCTGCAAGGCGATTCGCAGACGCTCGACGACGTGGTGGTGATCGCCTACGGCGTCCGCAAAAAGGGCACCATCGCAGGCTCGGTATCGACCGTCAAGGCCGAGAAGATCGAGGACACCCCGGCGGCGGCCTTCGATCAGGCCCTTCAGGGTCAGGTTCCGGGCCTGACGGTACTTTCCGACTCCGGCGAACCGAGCGAGGCCGCAGCCATGGCCATCCGAGGCACCAACTCGATCAACTCCGGCACCGCGCCGCTCTACATTCTGGACGGCGTCGCCATTTCGAGCAGGGATTTCAACACCATCAACCCCTCCGACATCGAGTCTATCCAAGTATTGAAAGACGCAGCCTCAACCGCTATCTACGGTGCCCGTGCCAATGGTGGCGTAATCTTGGTTACCACGAAACGTGGCAAAGAAGGATCCGCTTCCGTCTCTTACAAGTTCAAGGGAGGTGCCAACTTTGCTCGCACAGGTTATGATTACTTAAACGCTCACGATTATATTTACTACAATCGCTTAGGATACCAAAGAACAGGACGTTCAGGCATGGATAACCAAATGGGATACGGTATCGGGAATGACCTATTTGATATCCGTTATTTGGATGACAGTACCAAAGGCCTCTTGGCAGAAGGTTGGCAACAAATGCAAGACCCAACCGATCCGAATAAACAAATCTTATTCAAGGATTACTCAGGGCAAATGAAAGACGCAGCCTTCCAAGACCCTTCTTTCACGCAAGATCATTATATCAATATCACAGGAGGTAACGACAAAGGTACATTCGCAGCCAGCTTAGGTTACTACAAAGAAGACGGTCTCATTAAGGGAACCAGCTACGAGCGTTTCTCCGGGACATTCAATGGATCCTATAAGATATTTCCGATCTTGACAGTCAACTCTGGAACGACTTATACATGGTCTCGCCAGCCGGGTCTTTGGATCGGATCATATGAGTTCTTCTATCGCACAATGAGCCAACGCCCTACATGGAACCCATACATGGAAGACGGATCTCCCGCTTCAGGCTTCGGCACGGGTGATGGAAACCCTCTTTACTACAAAGATAAATTAACGAATACGAATGGAACCCGCCGCTCTACCTATAATATCGGTTTTGATCTAGAGATCATCCCGAAGAAATTAATCTTGAAAGAGAATAGCGCCCTATACCACGTAGACGATCAAACAGATAAGTTCGAGAAATCTTACCAACAACAAAACGCCACTAGCCCGAATCTTACCCGTAAGGCTGAGGCCAAATATATAAAGCAGAACCAACAGCAACATAGTGTTACTTTGACGTACACAGACACATTCAAAGAAAAACACAATCTGGAGGCAATGCTTGGTGGCGAGTATTTCAATTGGCATCAATATACGCTGAACGCAAGGACCGAAAATTCTCCGTCGGATGACATCCCTACTTTGAACGCTGGTAGTAATCGTACCTATACCTATAGCTACAAGGAAGGCTATCGTATCCTTTCTGGCTTTGCCCGTGTAAACTATAACTACAATTACAAATACCTGTTATCGGTCGTAGCTCGTTATGACGGAATCTCCAAGTTGAGCGATAACCGTTGGGGCTTCTTCCCGGGTATCTCCGCTGGTTGGAATATCATGGAAGAGGAGTTCTTTAAGGAATCGAAGTTGGTAGATGTGATCTCTAACCTGAAGCCTCGTATCAGCTACGGCGTGAACGGTAACGTAAACGGATTAGGATACTACGACGTATATGGCAGCTATGGGCAGAAAGACGCAAACGGATCGATCATAACAAACTATGATGGCTCTGTAGGTTTCTATAATGACAAATTGGTAAACGGTGGATTACGTTGGGAGCAAAGTAAATCTTTCGAAGTAGGTTTGGATATAGGATTCTTCAACAATCGCCTGAGCTTTATCCTAGACTATTATAATCGTACGACTTCCGATTTGTTGACAGATTTGGATTTACCCAATTACACTGGTTTCAACAGCATCAAAACCAACTTGGGAACTTTACGTAACCAAGGTTTCGAGATGGAAGTAAAAGCGAATATCCTAAACAACGTAAACGGATTCAGTTGGGATGTATCAGCAAACTTATCTACGGTAGCGAACAAGATTGTCAAGCTTCCGGCCAATGGGAACGAAAATAACCGCCAAGGAGGTTACCAAGTATACGACCCGCAAAAGGGTGAAGTCGTATGGGTTGGCGGAAAACAAGAAGGTGGTAAGCTGGGTGATTTATTTGCCTTCAAGCAAGATCATATCTTCAAGGATTGGGATGACGTGAAAGCGAATGCCAATAACCGCTACGACGCAATTGGAGAATTGTATGGCCCCGCCGCATGGGAAGCTTTAAAGGATAAGGCAGGTAAGCAACCGATCGAGCCGGGTGACGTTTGTTGGGCCGACTTGAACAATGATGGCGTAATCAACAATCTAGACCGCGTGAAAGTAGGTAATCTTTTCCCGACAGTAACCGGTGGTTTCTCCACGACATTAGGCTATAAAGATTTCTCTTTATACGCTCGTTTTGATTATGCGTTAGGGCATACGCTGTATAACGACTTAGCCGCACGTTCACTTGGACAATATCAAGGTTCGTTTAACATCATCGATATGGTGAAAGACAGTTGGTCGGAGACAAACCAGGATACGGATATACCTAAGTTCTACTATGCCGATCAGTTGAGCAAGAAGAATATTACTCGCTCCAACAATGGTTTGACAGCAGTTGACAACAACAGCTCCCGCTTCTACGAAAAAGGTGATTATCTAGCTTTACGTGAAATCACATTGACTTGGAACCTACCAAAGAAATGGATTAACAAAGCCTTGATGAGCAATGCCTCTGTTTATGTAACCGGACAAAACTTGTTCTACATCACAGGATATACCGGTGTATCTCCGGAACCGGCGGTAGATACTACCTATGGTCAAGGTCTTGATAACGGTAGATACCCAACTCCTAAAACGGTTCTTCTTGGTTTATCCGTAACATTTTAGTCAAACCCATTAAAAAAGACAGACATTTATGAAAAAGATAATTATAGCCATGATGGCAGCAGTCTCATTACTGAATTTCAGCGGATGCGACTCCTTGGACATGGAACCCGTAAGTAGTATTTCCGACGCAAACTATTGGAAATCCCCGGACCAGTTTAAGGCATTCAACATAGGTTTACACGGATTGCTCCGTTCACAATCCAGTTATAACATATTCGTATTGGGCGAACCTCGCTCGGACATCTACGGAGATCAGCCGTTCGGAGGCGAGGCTACCCAAGGCGTAGAGCGTTTCTCATACAATACGATCAACGCAGAGTTTACAGGAATCAGCAACTTCGCTAATTTTTATACGACACTGAACCAAATCAACTTGATGATCCGTAGAACGAACGAGACCGATTTATTAGGCGAGGCCGAAAAGAACTATTACTTAGGGCAGGCTTACGGTTTACGCGCCTATATCTATTTCCATTTGTTACGCTCTTGGGGAGACGTTATCATTACTACGGAGCCAACCTTAGGTAGCGAATTGGATATCTCTCACCTTGATAAGGCCGCTTCTCCAGCGAGTGAGGTGATGGATCTGATCAAGAAGGATATCGATGCCTCGGAAAAAGCTTTTGGCGGAGATTATTCTTATAAACAAGGAAAGTGTTATTGGTCTAAACCCGCTACCTTGATGCTGAAAGGTGAGGTTTATCTATGGAGCGGACGCCAGATGGGTGGCGGCACGGGCGATTATACCGTAGCCAAGACAGCCTTGCAAGATCTTCAACAAAACGGCAACTTAAAGCTGCAAGAGAAATTCACGGACGTTTTCTCTTTCAACAATAAGGAGAACAGCGAGATGATCTTCGCACTCCATAGTGGTAAGGAGGATGATTTCATGATGTGGAGAGACTATAACTGGCGTAACAATATGGTACCTCAACGTGAGTACATGGCAGGCTACTGTGACGAGACAGGAACTCCATTCCTTGAAATACCGGGATACAACCTACAAGGCTTAATGCGCTACCAAGTAAAGAAAGATCATTACCTAAAATCATTCCGCGAAGGTGATACCCGCTTGAAAGGTACCTTGAAGGCCGTTTATAAAAAGCACGAAGACGGCACCTTGGAGTATATCGCACCAATCCAATACAAGTTCCAAGGAACCACCTTGGAAGGTAGTAACGAGAGAAGTTGGTACGATGATTATCCTATCTATCGCTATGCGGATGCCTTGCTATTATTAGCCGAGGCTAAGGCCTTGCTCGGAGAAGATCCTTCTACAGAGATCAACGCCGTTCGCGAGCGTGCTTACGGTTCCGAATATTTTAACGCACATAAGAACGAGGTGGCTTATCCGAATGACAAAGGAAGTTTCTATAACGATAACCCGTTTGAGGCGGGCGACGAGAATGTGATGGAAGCTATCCTTAAAGAGAGACTTCGCGAGTTCTTCTTTGAGGGTAAACGTTGGTACGACTTGAGACGCTTCGGTAAGGATTATGTATTAAAATATACCACAGCACAAGAATCACGTTTATTATGGCCGATCAATGAAGGGGCATTGACAAACAACCCCGCATTGAAACAGACTCCCGGATACTAATCGTACATAGGTTTAAGGCGATTGGATATAACTAGGTTTTTGGCACGAATTCCAAAGGGGCTTTGTTCATATGAATGAATATCGCTACCTTTGGAATTCACATATCTATTAATTTCAACCTACAAACAAAAAACATCATGAAAAAAACTTTCCTGTATTTCTGCCTTCTTTTCATCGTACAAACGGCTTTTGCGGCAGACAGTCTTTATGTGCGAGAGCAACAAATCCCCATCTTGATAGACCGGATCGACAATGTACTTTACGAGATGCGGATACCGGCCCAAAAAGGGGATGTATTAAACGAGATCACGATACAGATCGGAGACAATGTCGACCTGTCGGACATCCAAGCGATACGTCTATTTTATAGCGGAGTGGAAGCTCCATCCCGCAAAGGGGAACATTTCAGTCCCGTTACGTACATATCCAGCCATATACCGGGAAATACCCGTAAGGCTCTTGAATCTTATTCCGTACGGCAAGATGAGGTTACCGCCCCCTTGTCGCGCACGGTAAAACTAACCTCTAAGCAACCGATGCTTAAAGGCATCAACTATTTCTGGGTAAGTATCCAGATGAAGCCTGAGACTTCCTTATTGGCAAAAGTAGCGACCACGATGCCTAACGCACAGATCAACAACAAACCGATCGACATCACTTGGAAAGGAAAGGTGGACGAACGCCATGTAGGTATCGGCGTACGCCAAGCCGGGGATGACGGATCGGCGGCCTTCCGCATCCCGGGATTAGTGACGACGAATAACGGAACATTACTCGGAGTCTACGATATTCGCTATAATAGCAGCGTGGACCTACAAGAGAAAATCGATATCGGAGTAAGCCGCAGTACCGATAAGGGACAAACTTGGGAACCGATGCGAGTAGCCATGACTTTCAAACAAACGGATGGCCTGCCCCACGGACAAAACGGCGTGGGAGACCCATCGATCTTGGTAGACGAAAAGACCAATACGATCTGGGTAGTAGCCGCATGGACGCATGGTATGGGTAACGAACGGGCTTGGTGGAACTCCATGCCGGGAATGACACCGGACGAGACCGCCCAACTTATGCTCGTGAAAAGTGAGGACGATGGTAAGACGTGGAGCGAACCGATCAATATCACCTCCCAAGTGAAAGACCCGTCTTGGTATTTCCTATTGCAAGGCCCGGGACGAGGCATCACGATGCAAGACGGTACCTTGGTCTTCCCGATCCAGTTTATCGACGCTACCCGTGTGCCCAACGCCGGCATTATGTATAGCAAAGACCGCGGGAAAACATGGCACCTGCATAACTTAGCCCGCACGAATACCACAGAGGCGCAAGTTGCCGAGGTAGAGCCGGGCGTATTGATGTTAAATATGCGTGATAACCGGGGTGGTAGCCGTGCCGTGGCCACCACAAAGGATTTAGGCAAGACATGGACAGAGCATCCTTCCAGCCGTAGTGCCTTACAGGAATCCGTTTGTATGGCCAGCTTGATCAAGGTAAACGCCAAGGATAACATCACCGGCAAGGACCTTCTACTCTTCTCCAACCCGAACACGACGAAAGGGCGTAATCATATCACGATCAAGGCGAGTCTGGACGGTGGACTTACTTGGCCCACGGAGCATCAAGTCTTATTAGACGAGGCCGAGGGATGGGGATATTCCTGTCTTTCGATGATCGATAAGGAAACGGTAGGAATCTTCTACGAGTCAAGCGTAGCGCATATGACCTTCCAAGCTGTCAAATTACAGGATCTCATTCATCAATAATCTAAGTATATGCGATATATACTGCATTTTGCAATTGTTTTAAGTTTCTTGTATTCCGGGCCTCTGATGGCCCGGAATCCTGTTTTATTGCCCTTGCCCCAAAAATACGTCCGGACAAACGCTTCGTTCCATCCGAAGGAAATCGCGGTTTCTTCCGAAGGGAAACTCCGTTCCATCCTAATGGAATTCTTGGAGGAGCTGCCGGTAAGCGTCCAACCGGACAGCCGATACAAGATAGCGGTTTCCTTGGTTGACAAATTGGACGGAATCCCCCTCAACTCCGAGGAGGCTTATCAACTAAGCGTCTCTTCCCGGGGCATAACCATCCGGGCAGTGTCCGAGCAAGGGGCTTATTGGGCGATACAGACCTTACGCCAACTGACCGAGCGGCAAGGGAAGCGATATTCCATCCAAGGCTGCGAGATCACCGACTGGCCTGCTTTCCGCATACGAGGATTCATGCAAGACGTAGGGCGGAGCTATATCTCCATGAAAGAACTGAAACGGGAGATCGAGGTACTTTCCCGCTACAAGATGAACGTATTTCATTGGCATCTCACGGAGAACCAAGCTTGGCGTCTGGAGAGCAAGATCTTTCCGATGCTGAACGACAGCTGCAATATGAGCCGTATGCCCGGAAAATATTACACGATCGAGGAGGCAAAGGAGCTGGTTCGCTTTTGTAAAGAACATAACGTACTACTCATCCCGGAGGTAGATATGCCGGGACATAGCGCCGCTTTCATACGGGCCTTCCGTCATGATATGCAGAGCAAGGAGGGTATGGCGATCTTGAAACTATTGATGGACGAGGTTTGCGAGGTATTCGAGGAGGTTCCTTACTTACATATCGGTACGGACGAGGTAAAGTTTACCAATCCAAAGTTCGTACCCGAGATGGTCGCTTATATCCGTGCGAAAGGGAAACAAGTGATCTCTTGGAACCCGGGATGGAAGTACAAGCCGGGTGAGATCGACATGGAGCAAATGTGGAGTTACCGGGGAAAAGCGCGACCGGGCATTCCCGCAATCGACTCCCGTTTCCATTATATCAACCATTTTGATACGTTCGCCGACTTGATCGGCTTATACACCAGCCGTATTTACAATGAACCGCAAGGAAGTCATGATTTGGCGGGTACGATCCTTGCCGTATGGCACGACCGGGTCGTACAGCCGGAGGACAAATTGATCCGGGAGAATAATTTGTATCCGAATCTATTAGCGATTGCCGAACGTTCTTGGTTGGGCGGCGGCTATCAATATTTCGATAAGAACGGAACGATGCTGCCTATCGATCCCGATAACGAGGAGCATAAGGCATTTGTCGATTTTGAGCGACGGATGTTATGGCATAAAGAACATCATTTCCAAGGATACCCGTTCGCCTACGTCAAGCAAACCAACGTGAAATGGCGTATCACCGACCCTTTCCCGAATGATGGGGAACTGACCCGTTCTTTCCCTCCGGAAAAGTCGCTTCAGACGCAATATACCTATGAAGGGAAAAGCTACGGCACGCACGACGCCATCGGTGCCGGAATCTACCTGCGCCATGTCTGGGGACCGCTGGTTCCCGGTGTCTATAAGGACCCGCAGCCGAATCATACCGCTTACGCATGGACTTGGATCTATTCGCCCAAGACGCAAGACGTAGGGGCGTGGATCGAATTCCAGAATTACGGGCGCTCGGAGATGGATCTTCCTCCCTCACAAGGGAAATGGGATTATAAAGAGAGCCGTATCTGGGTAAATGATCAAGAGATAACGCCCCCCGTATGGACCGCTACCCACCGGGAGAAGTCCAATGAGATCCCACTGGGGAACGAGAACTGCGTAAGCCGTAAACCAACCCCGGTCCATCTGGAAAAAGGCTGGAACAAGGTGTTCATGAAGCTTCCGGTCGGTACGTTCAATACCCCCGAGGTCCGTCTGGTGAAATGGATGTTTACGTTCGTTTGCGTCACCCCGGATGGAGAGAAAGCGGTGGAAGGACTGGTTTACTCTCCGGATAAACAACTTAAATAACGTCTAATTCGGTTGAATGAAATGAGAAAAATAATAGGAATCTTATCCATCTTCCTCGCTTTCGCTCTCATGGGGCAAGCGCAAAGAATCAAGGTGGCTTGCGTAGGTAATAGCGTGACCTACGGCTACGGAATCGAGAACAGGGAAACAAACTGCTACCCGGCCCAATTGCAACAGATGCTTGGAGATGCCTACGAAGTGGAGAACTTCGGGCATAGCGGGGCTACTTTATTAAACAAGGGATATCGTCCTTATACCCAACAAGAGGCGTATCAAAAGGCACTGAGGTTTGCCGGGGATTACGTGATCATCCATCTGGGATTGAACGATACGGACCCTCGGGCATGGCCGAATTACCGGGATGATTTCGTCCGGGACTATCTTTCCTTGATCGAATCCTTCCGGAAAGCCAATCCGAGATGCAAGGTATGGGTTTGTCGCATGACTCCGATATCTCACCGCCATCCTCGTTTTAAATCCGGTACAAGAGACTGGTACTGGATGGAGCAAGCGCTTATCGAAGAAATCGCCCGGATAGCCGGCGCGACCTTGGTCGATTTGCAGGAAGGATTATATGATCGTCCGGATCTATTGCCCGACGCATTGCATCCCAACGCTGAAGGTGCCGGTATCTTGGCCCGCACCGTTTATGGGGCGCTAACCGGCGATTACGGAGGATTACAGCTTCCTGCCATCTATTCGGACCGGATGGTCTTGCAACGGGATCAACCGCTTCCTATATCTGGCATCGCCAACCAAGGGGAGAAAGTAACCGTTACCCTCGCCGGACAAAGGAAGGAGACCGTAGCCGGTACGAACGGGAAATGGACTGTCACGCTCGATCCCTTACGGGTAAGCGGGAAATCCTATACCTTAACGGTTTCTACCCCCAGCCGCACGCTGAACTATCGGGATGTAGTAGCCGGGGAAGTCTGGCTATGCTCCGGACAATCCAACATGGCGTTCCGGGTAAACGAGAGCGTAAAGGAAGAACAACAGCAACAATTGGATTACGCGAAACAACACTCGCAAATCCGTTTATTCGACCTAAAGCCCCGCTGGGAGACCTACGCCGTGGAATGGGACGCTTCCGTACTGGATTCATTGAACCGCCTGCAATATTACCACGACGCTCAATGGGAAGTATGCGACACGCGGAATACCGCACGCTTCTCGGCCATAGGATTTGCCTTCGGGCGTATGCTGGCCGATAGCTTACAAGTACCCGTAGGATTGATATTGAACGCTGTTGGCGGCTCGCCTACGGGGGGATGGATCGACCGGAAAACACTGGAATTCGAGTTTCCGGATATCTTACAGGATTGGACGAAGAACGACTTTATCCAAAATTGGGTACGTGAACGGGCGGCCTTAAACATCAAGCAAGCGTCCAACCCGCTCCAACGCCATCCGTATGAGCCTTGTTATCTGTTCGAGGCGGGTATCCAACCCCTTCATCGATATCCCATCAAAGGGATTATTTGGTACCAAGGAGAATCGAACGCCCATAATATGGAAGTACACGAACGATTATTCCCGTTATTGGTGAACAGCTGGCGCCAGAATTGGAACGCAGACCTGCCTTTCTACTATGTCCAACTATCCAGCATAGACCGCCCGAGTTGGACTTGGTTCAGGGACAGCCAACGCCGCCTGGCGCAAACCGTATCGAATACGGGTATGGCCGTTAGTAGCGATCGCGGGGATTCTTTAAACGTTCACCCTACCCGAAAAAAAGAGATTGGCGAACGACTGGCACATTGGGCCTTGAACAAGACCTACGGACATAACGTAATCCCATCCGGCCCTTTGTTCCGCAGCGCAACGTTTACCGATAACGCCGCCTATATCACTTTCGATTACGCAAAGGGCTTGACAACCTCCGATGGGGACCCCATCCGTACATTCGAGATCGCCGAGCAGGAAGGACTTTACTATCCGGCGCAAGCCGTGGTAGAGAACGGGAAAGTAAAGGTGTGGAACGATCAAGTGACTCACCCGAAGCTGGTACGCTACGGCTGGCAACCCTTCACGAGAGCGAATCTTATAAACGAGGCGGGCATGCCGGCCTCTACGTTCCGGGCAATAAAAGAATAAGCTATGCATAATAAACAACAAATCACCGGCTGGTTGTTCCTCCTGCTACTCTGCGTAGCGGGATGCGGCCAGCCTGTATCTAAAAAACAGAACACCATGATAAACTGGACAAAATTACCGGATCTACCGGGAGCAGCCGATACGGCCTCCCTTGGCGTTTCCGCCCCGTTCGCCGGCATTCATAACGGCGTATTGATCGTTGCCGGAGGTTGCAACTTTCCGGACAAACCCGTCACCGAGGGAGGAGCCAAGCGATATTATAGCGAGATATTCGTCCTTCTTCCCGAAGGCTGGAAAGAGATCGACCGACTGCCTCGTCCCGTCGCCTACGGCGCTACGGTTTCTACCCCAGAAGGTATCGTTTGCATCGGAGGAAACAACAGTGATTCTTCCTTGGTGGAGGTCTCCCGCATCTCCTATAACCCCACGAAAGGAGAGGTAACGGTTTGCGCCTTACCCTCCTTACCGTCTCCAATGGATAATCTCTCGGCCGCATTTACCGGACAGGAGATTTACGTAGCAGGGGGAAATGAGAACGGACAGCCCTGCCATACCTTCTTACGCCTCAACCTAGCGAATATCGAAAAGGGATGGGAACAACTACCGGACTTCCCGGGAGCAGCCCGTGTACAGCCGGTATTAGCGACCGGAGAAAGTCCCAACGGCACACGTATCTATCTAGCCGGAGGCTTCCAGCCCATCCTAAACGAAGAGGAACCGATCGTCCCGACGGATGTATTGGTATTCGACCCGGCAACTTTTACCTGGCAACAAGAGACCGTTCTTCCCCCGTTTAAGGACGGAGCGAACCGTACCCTAACAGGAGGCTGTGCCGTGACTTTCCAAACGGATAAAATCTTATTTATGGGAGGTGTGAACTACGATTGTTTCTTAGCCGCCATCGCCCGACCGATCCATTTAGCGAAAGCGGAGGCGGCGCAAGATTCAGCGGCCATTACCCGCCTGCAAGCGGAAGCCAAGGCCTATATGCCCCATCCGATAGAATGGTACCGATTCAATACCACCTTACTTCAATACGACCTATCCACGAAAGCATGGAGCGATCTGGGCGAATATGAGCAGTTGGCCCGTGCCGGAGCGGGAGCGGTTATCCAAGATGGCCGGTTAACTATCATCAACGGAGAATTGAAACCGGGTATCCGCACGCCGCAAGTGAATCAAGCGAAATTATAATAGGGATTTAGTGGGATCGCTGGTAAGTTTGCCAACGATCCCTGTTTACTTTTCCCACCCGATTTTCAGTACCCGGAGTCTATTTAGAGCATACGTATCCCAAGGCAAATCCTAGACAATAAGCACGTAAATAATGTTCTTATATAAATCATTGAACATAAACATCTTAAAAAGACGATTATACTTTCCGCAAAACACGTACGTGTTTTTGGAAAAAGTCGAGGCTGTCTCAAATAGAAGTTTGAGATGGCCTTTTTTGTGTCTGCAAAAAAAAT
>ENA-OPCB01001529-OPCB01001529.1-human-gut-metagenome-genome-assembly--contig:-NODE-1529-length-13714-cov-2.778900_pt1 | contig 13714 bp, 8 predicted proteins | sample MGYA00241561_ERZ501473 | MGnify/ENA primary metagenome ERZ501473 (study PRJEB25962, sample SAMEA2042519) | human gut metagenome | biome: human gut; feature: human-associated habitat; material: faeces... | reverse complement strand
CATCTCAGGAAGTCAGCCAATCACTGATCGGAATTTTGTCGCGAGGGAAATTTTTAAAGTCTATTGACGACTCTATGTTTGATTCCTTTAAGAGCGAACAAGAATATGAATTGCATGAGATGTTGACGATTGAATTGAATAATCTATATATGAAAGCTGCGTATGAGCAGGTTGCTCAATTGGCTGAAATTTGGCTGAGAGTAGATTCTTTGAATGATACAGCTTTGTGGTACATGCTGAATGCCTGCCATAAGCTGAAGAAGGAAGATCAGGCAATGAAGAAATATTATCTGTATATTGCAGAATATAATAAAAGTATGGGTAATAACTATTCCTATTCTTACTCTGATATCATACACAATGACTTAAGGACAAGTTTTCAATAATCAGAAAAAAAGGACTGTTTCCAATTTATAAGTCTCTATATTTAGAGGTAATCTTTTTATGTCTGTAACTTTATGCCATAGAGCATAGATTTTCTTAAATTAATCGGGTAATTAATAAAATATCTCTCAAAATTAACCCTCGATTAACCCCAATGTAACCGCTATTGTAATCTATCAGCATCTATTTTTGCACTCGAACGCTAACGAAAGCAGAAGTAGATTCATAACTTCTATTATTAATCTTAAAAAACACATGTATGAGTAAAAGAACCTTTGTCTCTTTAGCTTTTGTCTTGCAGGAATATTTGCACTGTATGGACAAGAAGAAAATCAGAACAATTATGGTGTCGATGAAGCCAATACCAAATTCAGTCTTCAAAGTGGAGTTTTAGGTGGAGAAACCAACTATACTTACCTTTCATTAAAAGATCATGAAGACGTAAGCGGAGTGCCCTTGGGTGGTATTGGAGTAGGCAATATAAATTTCGCTCCAAGTGGCAAATTCACCAGGATAGGAATGAATAATATTCATACTCCTATTAAACGTTCGGAGCATTCATTCTTCTCTTTATGGACACGGAAGGGAAATGAAAAAGAAGCTGTTCGTCTGGTTAGGGATAATCATGTTTTGTATGGAATGAAAGGAGTAGAACATACTCAATATAAAGGATTATTTCCTACAGCAGAATTAAGTTATGCGGATAATAATTTGAAAGTAGCCCCTGTAATTCGTGCCTATTCAGGATTGGTGCCGCACAATGTGAAAGATTCCTCTTTGCCGGTAGTATGGTTTGAGGTTGATCTCATAGCTCAGGAGGACATGGAAGCTGCATTAGCGTTTTCCTGGGAAGATTTTATCGGATTGTTTAATGACCCGAAGAGCTTGGAAGGTTTTGACAATGGCCAGCTATTGAGTGAAGGTAGAGCTAATATAAATAATGGAGAAAACTGGCCGTTGCGTGAGAAGGCTAAAACCTATGTAGAACCTTATCAGATGGGAAGCCTGAAAGGGTTGATGCAATATGCTGCAGATAGCTTGCAACCTCGCAAATTGACTTTTCAGAACTATGTGAATCAAGTGGTGATTGCAGTGGAAGAAGAAAAGAATGTATCTTATCTTCCAGCTTATCGTTCGAATTCTGAAGCATGGGATCAGTTTAGAAATAATGGAGAATTCACTTCTTCACTAACCAAAAATGTACTGACGGAGCAATCTCAAACTTCTTCTGCTTCTGCACTGGCTGTTAAGACACAGTTGAAAGCAGGTCAAAAGAAAACAATTCGTTTTATGCTGGCATGGTATGCTCCTGAACTGCAGATTGATGCGGCAGCCCTTCCTATCGGTAGCTACTGGCCTTGTGGGGCTGACTACAATAAATACTATCATAATTATTTTAATAGTATGAATTCTATGGTGAGCTATGCTGTATCCAATAGGGCAAGAATTGCCCGACAGACTACGGAGTGGCAAATCCCGGTTCTTGAGAGTAGCCTTCCTGACTGGTATAAGTTTAAGCTTATTAATAGTGGATATGTCATTTACACCAATATGGTGCTTACTAAAGGAGGTGATGTTATGGTTAATGAAGGAGCCATGGGCGGCTTTGCCGGAACAATGGATCAGCGTTTGAGTTCACATCCTTTTTACCAGAAATTTTTCACTCAACTGGATCGTTCGGAGATGGATATTTTTGCAGATGCAATGGATCCGGAAGGTTATATACTTCATTTCATCGGACATTACTATGTAGGTATGGGTACCGTAGGTGGCCGTGTACCAACGGAAAAGGGTTGGATGTTGGACAATGCTTCCGGCTGGATCATACAACTTGTTAAAGACTATGAGCAGACTGGTGATACAGAGTACTTGAAAGCACATCTTACGGGACTTAAAAGAGCCATGAAATTCTTATATAGTCGTATTCCTCAAGGCAGTACAATTCCTGTAGGCCCTACTACGTATGATGATTTTACTCATCCTCCTTTGTATTCTTACTATGCAGGTGTATGGCTGACTACACTCAGGGCTTACGAAGCTATAGGAAAAGCTATTGGAGATGAAAGCATCGTGAAACAGGCGCAACAACAGTTTGCTACCTCTCAGAAAGAGGCTCTTGAGAAGTTGTGGAATGGACGTTTCTTTGCCTACGGCTGTGAACCGGATGGTTCCAAAAGACTGGATAATGTATTGTTTACGGGACAGTTGGCAGGCCAGTTCCTGAGCCGTTACTGCGGATGGGGAGACGTATATCCTATGGATATAGTGAAGGCATCTATGATATCTCAATGCAAGATTTCTCTTTCCAAGTCTCCTGATTATTATGCTAATAAAGTGTGGGATATCAATCTGAACCGAGGCATTGATAATAGGGGATCACAATGCTGGCCCTTCTATCTGGAAAGCTATACTGCTTTAGCCGGTATGCAGGCGGGATTTTATGAAGATGCCATGGATATTATGAAGCACATCCAATTAGTACATCTGCGTAAAGGCTGGACATGGACTCAAAACTTGTGGAATCCCAGTGACATTACTTATATGACAGCTCCGGTAACTTGGTTCTCTACAGATGTATTGGCTGGTGCTGGCGTTAACATTCCCCGAAAAGAATTGCGTCTGGCTCCTGTAGTGGCCGATGATAAAGTAATCAGCATCCCTCTGTTTTATCCTAACTTTTGGGGAGTAGTAACTGCTGATCCTCAGAAGAAATCCATCACTTTCAAAATAACGAAGAAATATGGTAAAGAGCGGATCAGTTTCAATAAAGTGATATCGGAACCTGCAGGACTTTCCACTTCCGAAAAGAGAGAAATCGAAATTAAAGAGTTTGTGGTGGAAGAGGGAAAAACGTTGGATCTGAGTCCGTACTGGGATCGTATTATTGACAATCGTCTGGAAGCCCCGGTACTTCAGGAGGCAGATAAACATGACTTTCGTTACGTAACAATAAAATAAGAATGTTAACCCCTAAAAGAAAATGCCTATGTTAAAAGAAAAGATTAAATGACCCAAAGAATGTATCCACAGAGAAAAGTTGGAAACGTAACATTTAGAAATCTTTTATGTAATTGTAAAGTTAAAAATCTTTTTTTATATGATAAAACACATGAATCATTTAGCACGCACCTTGTTGGGATGCATCATGTTACTCTGTACCACAATGGTATATGCGCAACATGCACAGTTTAAAGGACAGGTGATAGACCAGGAAGGGAATCCGCTGGTTGGTGCGACCGTTGTAGTGAAAGGAGCCAATAATAAAAATGCCGTGGCAGATATGTCGGGTGAATTTGTGCTACAAAATCTTGAGAAGAACGCTGTTCTTCAGATATCTTATATTGGCTTTCAGACTCAGGAAGTCAAAGTAGGAGCCGAAAACTCAGTAAGAGTGGTGTTAAAGGAAGATGAAGCCGTTTTGGGCGAAGTAGTAGTTGTAGGATATGGCACTCAGAAGAAACAGACATTGACTGGGGCTATTTCTACTCTTAGTGGTGACAAAGTGCTGACAACCAAAAGCACGAGTGTGGCTCAGAGCTTACAGGGAAAGATTGCCGGTGTACAGATCCGTCAACAGGACGGTCAACCAGGTTCGTTCAGTTCTATGGTACAAATTCGTGGCTTTGGTAGTCCGCTGTATGTAATCGATGGTGTTGTCCGCGATAGTGGCGACGGTGGTTCTGAATTTCAGCGCTTGAATCCGGAAGATATTGAAAATATTTCTGTACTTAAAGATGGTGCTGCGGCAATCTATGGTATGAATGCCGCCAATGGAGTTGTGATTATTACCACCAAAAAAGGAAGAAAAGGTAAAGCCCGTTTTAATTACAACGGTTCATTCACAGCTATTTTCCCCACTTCCATGATGAAGGTTATGAATGCTGCCCAATATGCGGAGATTTCCAATGAATTGTCAATGAATGCGGGTACCGGCCCTACTACCACTCCTGAAGAACTTGCCAAATGGCAGGCCGGTGGTCCCGGCTATGAAAGTACCGACTGGTTGGATGCTGTATTCAAAAAAAGTGCAGGTAGCCAGCAGCATACTCTTTCTGTTGAGGGTGGTAGTGATAAGATGACCTATTATGCCAGTTTCGGTTATGCGCACGATGGTGACTTGACACGAGGAGGCGATTTCAATTACGAAAGATATACTATGCGTAGTAATTTTACAGCCCAGTTGTCTAAGTATCTCAAAGCGGAAGTTAATGTTTCCGGAAGATATGACGTGACGAATGCTCCTATCCAGGGAGTCTTTGACTTACTGTTCAAATCTACATTGATGAGACCGACATCCGGAGTGTATGCCAATAACAATTCCGAATACTACAATGCAGCTTATCCTTTCCTGGACAATCCAGTGGCAGCAATGAATGGTGATCTCACCGGTATGAATACCAGCAGAGGACGTAGTTTACAGTCAACTGCCACATTGACCTATGATGTTCCTTGGGTAAAGGGATTGAAAGCTAAATTAATGACTTCGTATGATGCCAGTGATAACCGTACCTCGCATGAGAGAAAACTCTACCAGTTGTACAGTTATAATTCGCAGAATGAATCGTATGATGTATCAAAGACAATTAATGACCCGAGCAGTTTGTATGTGAATATGAATAATGGTAATAATCTTAATATTCAGGCACAATTGTCTTATAGTACTACTATTGCGCGCGACCATAACATTTCTTTGATGGCTATGTACGAAATGAATCATGGCTGGAATGATAATGTTTCTGCTACCCGCGAGTATGAGATTTATTCTAAACCTATTCTTGACTTAGGTTCTCAAACGAATATCCAGAATTCTGGCGGCTATGGAGAGACGGCAAACATCTCTTATCTGGGGCGTCTAAATTATGACTACCAAGGCAAATATCTGTTGGAAGGTGCTTTCCGTTATAATGGTTCTTATCGTTATGCTCCGGGGAGTCGTTGGGGATTTTTCCCGGTTGTCAGTGCAGGCTGGAGAATGTCCGAGGAATCCTTTATTAAGGATAATATATCGTTTGTCAGTAACTTGAAGTTAAGAGCCAGCTATGGAGAGACCGGTATTGATGCCGGTAATGAATTCCAGTTCATAGAAGGCTTTACAATGGGATCAAAGGGGTACGAGTTCGTTGATGGTACACAAACCAATGGAGTACTGACTCCGGCACTTATTAATAAGAACCTGACCTGGATTACGACACGTACTTATGACCTTGGTGTGGATATAACTTTGTGGGACGGCTTGTTGGACTTCACATTTGATGTTTATCGTCGTGACAGAGATGGGCTGCTGGCTACCAGAGGCAGCCAACTGACCAATACATTCGGAGCTTCCCTGCCGGAAGAGAATCTGAATGCCGACCGTACCGAAGGTATTGAGTTTACCTTGGGGCACCGGAACAAAATCGGTCAGGTTTCATACGGTGTACAAGGAAACTTCAACTTTGCCCGCAGTAAGATGACCCGCCAGATACATGGTGAATACGAAAGTAGTTGGGATGTTTGGAAATCCGCTACCGAAGGACGTTGGAGTGGTATCGGCTGGGGATATACAACAGCTGGGCAATTCCAGAACTATGATCAGATTTATAATGCACCTGTGCAAAGCGGTGATAGAGGTAATACCATGATTCTTCCGGGAGACTATTACCTGCAAGATGTAAATGGTGATGGATACATTGATGGCAATGACATGAAGCCTAAATATTATGGATTGAATATGCCGGCTCTGAATTATGGCGTCACTCTGACAGCTGAATGGAAATGGTTCGATTTCATGGCTCTATTCCAAGGAGCAGCCTGTTATTCTATCCAGATCCCCGACAACCTGCGCAATTATGCACCTTGGGAAGGTAATTCATCTGCTTATCTGTATGACAGATGGCATCGTGAAGATCCGTTTGATGCAAACAGCAACTGGATTCCGGGAAGATTCCCGGCAGCCCGCGTGGCCAACTACAATCCGATGGGGAACAATGCACAGGAGACAGACCGCAATACGGTGGATGGAAGCTATCTTCGTTTGAAAAGTCTTGAAGTCGGCTATACGTTACCTCAACGTTGGGCCAGTCATGTAGGCTTGCAAAACCTGCGTGTTTATGTAAATGCTTATAATATCTTCACATTCTGTGACTCTTATTTGAAGAAGGATTTGAAACTGGATCCGGAGAAAACAGCCGGTCAGGATAATCGTATGATGAATTATCCGTTATCGTCTTCTATCAACTTCGGTGTAAATGTTAGCTTCTAATATAAAAAACGTTAGATATGAAAAATATAAAATATTATTTGGTTATCGGTCTATCAGCTGTGTTTACGGCATGTACGGACTTGCTGGACATTGAGCCTAATAACAAGATCACTCCCAATGAACTGTTTAATAACCCTAATGGGGCAAAAGCTTTTATGGCAACTATTTATCGCGATTTGCCTATTGAAGATTACATGTTTATGCCGGGTACCAGCGGAGAAGGAGGTTTCAATAATCCGACAGGGAATATCGGTTTATTATGGTATGCCAATATCTGTGAGGAAGCTGTACAAAGTCAGTGGGGGGAGCAGTCACCGGGATACGTTATTCGTGCGGATTATTTTAATCATGGCTATGAAACGCTTCGTAATATTAATTTGCTGAAAAGCATCATCCCTACACTGGATATTCGTGACAGTGAAAAGAAAGAACTGGAAGGAGAGGCTGCTTTCATGACTGCTTATGTATATTTCTACCTGGCAGAAAAATTTGGTGGAGTACCGCTGATCAAGGAATTGCAGGAGTATGATCCGGCCAATCCGGGAGCTTTGGTGGTTCCACGTAGCACAGAGTATGATACATGGGATTATGTAATGCAGCAATGTGATCTTGCAGCCGCACAACTTCCTAAAGAACGTTCGGACAGACGGGCAACCAGATGGGCGGCATTGGCTTTAAAATCTCGTGCCGCTTTGTATGCTGCTTCTATTGCCAAATTCGGAGAACTGGCGCCGATGGAAGGAGAGGCTGTGACAAAAGGCTTGGCCGGAATGAAACCTGAAAATGCAGCCTATTTTTATCAACATTGCATTGATGCTTCCCTGACTATTATGACAGAATCGAACCATAAACTGTATAAACCGAATCCTGCCAGTCCGAAGGAAGCGGAGGAGAACTATCGTAGTATCTTTGTTAATCCGAACCAAACAGACGGAGAGGCTATTTTTATTAAAGGTATTGTAAAAGAAGGATCTGAGTTTGCCAGTAGTTTAAATTACTTTATCGAGCCTTACCAGACACAGGGACAGGGTAAAATGTCTCCAGCTCTTAATTTGGTAGATGCTTATGAAGATTATACGGACCTGCCGGGTATCCGTTCGGATGCAAAGGTCAAGACTCGTGTCAATGACAATTATTCCAATGCAGGTTTTGATACTGGTTATACTGATTATATCAAAGTAAATAAGGATACCCCTTATGATTTGTTTAATTGCATCGCTTATGGAGATGAGAAAAAAGCGAAGGATGCTCGTCTGTGGGCTTCCATCATACTTCCCGGTACCGAATGGAAAGGGACTAAGATTGTGATGCAAGGCGGTGTGATTCAACCGGATGGAACAGAACTGTATCGTGTTCCAACTACAGTGACCGGAAAAGACGGTAAGACTTACTATTCTTTAGGAGGTGAAAAGCATCAGGTGTCCGGTTTTTGGCCAGGAGACGGAACTCATTCCATGTCTGGTTTCCTCATGAGAAAGATGATCAGTGAAAGTATGCCGGCGCAATATCATAAGACGACGTTGGATTATATCGTATTCCGCTATGCGGAAGTGTTGCTGAATTATGCTGAAGCAGTCTGCGAAAGCGGGTTGGGGGATAAGACTATTGCAGCAAAAGCGTTGAATGATATTCGTAAGAGAGCCGCACATACTAATGAAATAGAATTAACAAGAGAGAATGTGAGAAACGAACGTTTTGTGGAACTCGCTTTTGAGAATATCCGTATCTGGGATTTGCGTCGTTGGAGAGTGCTGCATACGTTGATGAATAATTTCTCTCATGACATTCTGGTGCCTATGCTTGATTTGCGTGATACGAATCCTTCCCTGATATTTGTGCGTAAAACCACTATGGGAGCAAGCCTGAATGGTCCCAATAGCTATTCAATCTCCGAATACTATGAAGATGTACCACGCAATGCCATTAACCAAATGATTCAGAATCCTTAACTTTTAAATTAGTACAGAATATGAGAAAGATTAAATATATAATAGCCGGAATCAGTGCAGCGGTTTTCATGGTAAGCTGCGAGCTGGATAATTTTGATGGTCCGGATGCACAAGTATATGGTGCGGTAATTGATGCCGAAACAGAAGAGTTGATCCAGCAGGAAATTGGTACCAGTGGTGATGCAGCTTGTGTGCAGGTTATAGAGTATGGATATGCTATCCGCAAGGTGCAGCAATGGAAGCTCATGCTGAATGGGGAATACAGAAACAATCTTGTTTTCTCCGGTACTTATGATGTCATTATGAATAATGGCAACTTTGTGAAGCTGGATACGATTAAAGGATATCGTTTCGACAAAGGAGAAAATAGGCTTGATTTCAGGGTGATTCCGAATATCCGTATCAAAGAGCCCATTGTGAAGAAAGAGAATAACGCTATTGTTGCCACCTTTAAATTACAGTATGGCCACAGAACAGGTAAAGCCGAAAAGGTGGCCCTGTTTGCTCAATCGGATCAGAATCCGTCCAACTCTTTCAATCTGGCACATGTAACGGCTAATATTGAAGGCGATGATATCAATTTTGAGAATAATAGCCGGAATGCGAATAAAGTCTTTACATTGACATTGGACTTGAACTCTGACGAAGGTAAGAAGTTGAAAGCCGGACAGAAGTACTTCTTCCGTATCGGTGCACTGCCCAAAGATCTGGGTGAAGGTATACAGGCTAAGTATAATTATTCTCCGGTTTTTGAGATACAGTTATAGTTAGTAGGTAGGATAACAGTTTTCAATAGGTATTTTTTTTAGTTGAATCATGAAGTTTATTATTGGTTTCCTGTTGCTTTTTGCTGGGCTGAAAGCGATTGGCAGTGTTCCTTATCGTTTCTCTGAAAGTCCATGGATATCTGAATCTGTGGCAGATGAGGGAAAATATCACATGCCCGGAATGAAGGCTAAGCCGAAGAAGTACTGGAGTTGTGTGGGTGTAATCCCTGTGGATAGCCGTAATAGTGTAGACGAGACAGATAAAATGCGCGGATTGCAATACCATCTCTTGTGTCAGTCCTTGGCGGGATTGACGAACCGTGCGGTAGAAAAAGGCAAGAGTGAAATAGCAGTCTGGTTGTGCGACCACGGTGGAAAGACTTCTTATAAACTTTCCAGACAGGCTTTGGAAGATATGGGGATACATGAACAAGGCATGCAGAATGGGCTTGAACTGGCATGCAATGAATACTCCTCTGTGGATGGTGTAAAAGTCCAGTTAAAAGGAATGTTCGATGGATATGTATTGACCGATGTGAAGAATAATCCGGAAAGTGGTGTAGTGGCATCTGTCGCTTCTCATGTTTATAATTCCATTATTGTGGATGTTCGTGATAAGGAGTATTTTGAGAAAGCGGGGTATAAGATGAAATATGATGCCACCCGAAAGACTACAGTGGATGCCTGGCGTGAATTCAGAAATAAATGCAGTAAAAGGGCACTGGTCATAATGCCGGTGCAAACCGGAGAATTGCGCGAATTTGCCATCAAGAACAATCTGTTTGTATTGAACCTGAACAAGGAACTGGGAGACGCTGGGGCCGGACAAAACATTTCATTACTCGAAGAAGTGCTTGCCTGGCTGGAACCCAATGCTCCGGTATACGGTTGGGAGCAAGGAGTAAGTGAAGATCAATTTGTAGCCCGTGTATCCAAAAGCGGACATCCGATGATCCCCTGCGACTGGAGCTATAATCATTCGTTACTGTCCCTGCTTTATGAAAAAGGCCGGGAACAGGTGTTGCCCCGGATTTTCGATCCCCGGTCTATCGATTTCAAGAAAAAGAAAAACTTTGTTTCTTTTTTCCTTTCCGATGGTGATAACATTCAGTGGATGATGCAGGATTTTGCTTCCCGGTATTATGATGTTCCGGAGGCAGAAGATGTGAAGATGACTTTTGGATTGCCGGTTGCTACGTTGGCGATGATGGCTCCTGTACAGTTCAACAATCTGATGGGCTTGCAGAAACAGAATTGCTCGCTTATGGAAATGCTGGGCGGAGGCTATTATTATGTAGATACGTACAGTCAGGATCATAACCGGAAAACCAATCTGAGAGTGGCAGCAAAACGCCTGGCGGTTTCTATGCGTCAATATCAGATCAAGTTATTGGGAATAATGGCTATGGATGTGAAGTCGGAAGCGGCCAAAGAAGCCTATCAAGTTTATGTGGACGCTAATGACCAGTTGGAAGGCATCGTTGTTTTGCAATATTCTCCGTATGCCGGAGGTGAGGGAGAAGTCTTCTGGGTGACTAATAAGGCAGGATATGATATTCCGGTTATTACGGTGAAATATTCTCTCTGGGACAGAATACATGAACGTGAAGGTTCTCCCGACTTTATAGCTTCGAAGCTGAAAGAGGAAGCACAGGAAGAAAGTTTCTCAGTGGTATGTGTGCACGCTTGGAGTCGTTTTGAAGGCGATACTTATGGAGCCTCAGCTGCCAAACGGTGTGCCGAACGATTGGACGACCGTTTTGAGGCGATTAATATGCAGGAATTGGTTTGGCGTTTACGCATGAGTCGACGTCCTGAACAAACTCTGGATTATTTGAATAAAATCTATTAATGCTTATGAAGAAATTGATTTGCTTTTTCAACCTTTGCCTTCTGCTCGTTTCGTGCGGACATAAGTCTCAGGTGTCTTTAGTATCTTTGGTGAATCCACTGATGGGGACTGAGTCGACTTTCGAGTTCTCACATGGCAATACTTATCCGGCAGTGGCTGTACCCTGGGGGATGAATTTCTGGAGTCCGCAGACAGGAGAAAATGGAAGTGGTTGGATGTACACATATAAGGATAGCTTGATAAGAGGCTTTCGCCAGACACACCAGCCCAGTCCGTGGATCAATGATTATGGAACATTCTCCATTATGCCCGTATGGGGTGAACTGACTATGGATAATCAAAAACGTGGAATGCGTTTTTCACATGAGAATGAGAAAGCGGCTCCCGATTGTTATCAGGTAAAGTTCGATAATGGAGTCAGTACAGCATTGTCTGCTACTTCACGTGGAGCTGTTTTTGAGATTACATATCCTTCGGAAGAAGGGCAGTATATTGTGGTGGATGCTTATCAACATGGTGGAAGTGTGGTATGGAACAAAGAAGAGAACTGCATCTATGGTATCACTCATTATAATAATGGTGGAGTGCCTGAAAATTTTGCTAATTACTTTATTATCGAATTTGATAAACCCGTTGTCGAGTCCGGCACCGATGAAAATTCTTGTGCGTACGTTAAGTTTCAACTGGAAGCTGGCGAAAAAATGACTGTCCGTACAGCTTCCTCTTTTATTAGCCACGATCAGGCACGTCAACCGTGAAGTGGCTGGGCGCTCACTGGCAGAAGTCTCAGCAGAAGCGAAAAAAATATGGAATGATCAACTGGGACGTATCCAGGTGGAAGGCGGGACACATGAGCAGCAGAAAACATTCTATTCATGCTTATACCGTACCCTTTTATTTCCGCGTGAGTTCTATGAATTTGATTCGGATAACAAGCCTGTTTATTACAGTCCTTACGATGGACAATTGCATGGCGGATATATGTATACTGATAACGGATTCTGGGATACTTTCCGTGCGGTACATCCATTGTTTACTTTGGCATATCCCGAGGTCAGCGGACGAATCATGCAGTCCTTAGTGAATGCATACGATGAAAGTGGATTTATGCCAGAGTGGGCCAGTCCCGGACATCGTGGCTGTATGATCGGAAACAATTCAATTTCTTTGCTTACCGATGCCTGGATGAAAGGGATACGGACATTTGATAAAGACAAAGCTTTGGAAGCCATGTTACATCAGACGCAGGCGCGCGGAGAGATAGCGTCGGTAGGACGCGACGGATATGAGGAATACGACCGTTTAGGTTATGTGCCTTATCCTGAAGTGCCCGAGGCGACTGCCAAAACTCTGGAATATGCTTATGCTGACTGGTGTCTGGCACGTTTTGCAGAAGCTACGGGAAACCAGGAAATTGCGAAAGCCTATTATAAAAAGGCACAGAACTATCGCAATTTGTTTTATCCCGAAAAAGGTTTCATGTGGGCAAGGGATGCCAATGGCAAGTGGCGTGATAACTTTGACGCCACCGAGTGGGGAGGACCTTTCACTGAAGGCTGTTCCTGGCATTGGACCTGGAGTGTATTCCATGATCCGGAAGGTTTGTCTATGCTTCTGGGTGGTCATGAACAAATGGCAGAACGACTTGATTCCATGTTTACGACTCCTAACACCTTTAATTATGGTACTTATGGTTTTGTTATCCATGAAATAGCTGAGATGGTGGCACTCAATATGGGGCAGTATGCCCATGGAAATCAACCCGTGCAACATGCTATCTACTTGTATAATTATGTAGGTCAACCTTGGAAAGCACAATACCATACACGCAATGTGCTGAACAAACTGTATAACTCCGGTCCGCAAGGTTATTGCGGAGATGAAGATAACGGTCAGACCTCAGCGTGGTATGTATTTACTGCATTGGGATTTTATCCTGTATGCCCCGGTGCTTCCGAATATGTACTGGGAAGTCCGTTGTTCAATAAGGCAACTCTTTCCTTGCCCGGAGGAAAACAGTTTGTAATTCATGCAGAAAACGCGTCGGAGGATAATTGCTATATTCGTTCGGCAACTCTGAATGGGAAGAATTTCTCCCATAATTTCCTGAAACATGAAGAACTAATGCAAGGCGGTGAACTTAAACTAATCATGGATTGTGTTCCTGATAAAGAAAGGGGAGTAAAGCCTGAAGACGCTCCGTATTCCTATAATAAATAAACTTATTGGTGGAATTAATTTCTCTTTTCGGGCATGAACAACGGAATGATTCATTTACTATGCTAAACCAAGGGTACTTCCCATCAGGACTGAGGGTATTTCCCACTACGACTGAAGGTGCCTCCCACTAGGACTGAAGGTACCTCCCACTAGGACTGAACTCGTGTTCCACAACGACTGATCATGATGGAACACCAAGTGTCTTGTTACACAGATGATTATGGGGTATATGAACTTTTATTTGCTCTTCTCTTTTCGGTTATGAGTTAAATGATAAATAATCTTTTAGACGCGGATGACA
>ENA-OPCB01001520-OPCB01001520.1-human-gut-metagenome-genome-assembly--contig:-NODE-1520-length-13776-cov-2.785365_pt1 | contig 13776 bp, 9 predicted proteins | sample MGYA00241561_ERZ501473 | MGnify/ENA primary metagenome ERZ501473 (study PRJEB25962, sample SAMEA2042519) | human gut metagenome | biome: human gut; feature: human-associated habitat; material: faeces... | reverse complement strand
GCACATGGGCAACGCCCGCGGCGGCGTGCTGGGCGATACCCTGGCCTCCGTCCTCTCCGCCTGCGGCGCGGATGTGACCCGGGAGTTTTATGTAAACGACGCCGGACACCAGATCGACAAGTTCGCCCGCTCCATCGAGGTCCGCTACCTCCAGCTGATCAACGGCGAGGATTCCATTGCCTTCCCGGAGGACGGCTATCAGGGCGGGGACATCAAGGATCTGGCCAAGGCCTATTATGACGAGCATGGCGACAGTCTGCTGAACGTCTCCGAAAAGGAGCGGCAGGACACCCTGGCCCAGTACGGCCTTTCCGTGAACCTGCCCCGGATGAAGGCGGACCTGGAGCGTTACAAGATCCACTACGACAACTGGTTCTACGGCCTGTCCTTCGAAACGGGACGGCAGCTTGAGAACGGTACGGGCTGGTTTGTCGAACCGCAGGTGCAGATGCAGTACCTGCGCATCGCGAGCGGCGACTATTCGACCGCCCAGACGAAGGTCGAACAGGACGCGATCGACTCCCTCATCGGTCGTGCGGGCTTCCGCGTCGGGAAGTTCCTCTCCGACGACAAGGCTCAGACCGTGTACTTCAAGGCGGACGTTCTCCGTGAATTCATGGGCGAACAGAAGATCCGCGTTACGGACGTCACGACCCGCACGGGCGGCGAGGACGTTTCGATCAGCAACCACGGCACGTGGTTCGACGTGGGCGCGGGCTTCCAGGCGGCGGTGTCGAAGGACTTCTACGCCTACGGCGACGTCGAGTACCGCTTCGGCAACGACCTGTGGAACACCTGGGTCTTCAACGTCGGCGCGAAGTACCGCTTCTGATCCTTCCTTTTCAAGCCGGTGCATTGCCGGGGGGCTTTGCACCGGTGCTTTTTCATTTTATCGCGCGGATTTCCGTTCCGTATTCGTCTAGTTTGGTTTTGTACATGTGAAAGGACCGAATTCTCTTTGAATGGCGTTCTTTTGTTATGGAATGAAAATGTTTGGTTTGAATGGTGAGAAAGGGATCGTAAGTCCCGTTGGTTTTGGTTCTGTGATTGGGGCTTCCGGATATCCTTTTGCTCTAACGGTAATCGCTCTTTTTGTTTGCGGATTATTTTCCTCTTCTTCTTATGGATTTGTTAATGAAAAGCCGGTTGCAGGAAAAAAATATGACGAGTATTTGTATTACGATGCCGGCGGCACGAAAAAGTTTTCATTGCAGGGTTCTGAAGAGGGAGTCCAGCATCATTATTGTTTCAATGCGGGCGCCACGCTCGATGCGTCAAACGGAGGACATAACGCGGCCGTTCTTGCGCACAACTGGGGTGGCTTCAGCGAAGAGACTGCAGAGATCTTTCATATCGGTTCCGGAAAGGAATTTGTCGTCAAAAGTTATTCAGGCGGTTATGGCACGCTGAACGCGGAAGAGGGCGCCACGCTCGAAGTCGTCGGCGGAAACGTTGTTCTCGAAGCCGGCATTGAGTCTACGGACGGAATGGACAATACGGACTCTTCCATTCACATGGAGAGTTCCGGAAAGATCGTCGTTAAAGCCGAATCCATGTGGATGGGCAACAAGCGGACCGAGGACCGTCACAATGTCGGCGCCATCAGCATGGCGGGCGACAGCAATGTCGTCGACATCACTCTGGAGAAGGGCTTTATGGCGGAAAACGTCGATATGGGCATCGCCCTGCAGACCCAGGGCGCAGGCACTTCGGCCAGTGTAAGTATTCGCGCGAACGACGACATCACCATACATGCTTCACGCTCCGACGGGGTCTCTGCCAGCGGGTACCGCGGCGCGGGACTTTACGCAATGGCCTACTACGCGCAAGACAGTGAATCGACGGCTGAACTGGTATCGACCAATGGAAATGTCGAAATCAAAGCGCAGGGCTATGCCGTTTACGCTTATGGCAATACGCCGGTGAGTCTGAGTGCCGCCAACGGATCCATTTTGCTGAGCTCGGAAGAAAAGCAGGGCATTTACGCAAAAGGGCATTTTGATCAAAACATCAACGTCGTCAAGCTTTCCGCCAAGCAAATAGAAGTTTCCGGCACTTACGGGATTCAAGCCGACAACGCAAAGATTTGTTTGAATAACGGCAAGGATTTTGCCGACAATGTGATCGTCCGCGCGCAAGACCGCGGTGTTTATCTTGCGAACAAAGCCGATGCCAAGATTCGTGCCGGATCCGTAGTTGTCGAGAGTGAGGGAAAATACGGTTTTTCGCTCTCTTCCAACGCCATCGCGAAAGTCGAAGCGGATTCGTTGTCGGCAAATTCTGAAGGTTGGTCCATCGTATCCATGTCCGGCGCGGAATTTTTCGCTGATGTTTCCGGTCTTGCTGAATTGAACGCATCGGTTTACGCCGAAGATGCCCGGATTGACGTTGGCGCGGCCAAAATCGTGGTAAAGGACGACGTTCGTGCGCTTTCGGACACGGAAGAAAACGGTACGGGCGGAAAAATCAGTTTTGTCGCCGCCGATGCTTTTACGCTCAAGTCGGACGTTCAGAAACAAATTGTCGAATCTCAGGGTTCGGGCTCCGTCGTTTCCATCAATGCCGACGAGGCCGTACAGCCCGGCAGCGTCGAGCTTCAAGGGTTCATTCATGCGTACGACGGAGGCGCCGTCGAGATTCGGGCGGGGACCGCTTCGACCGTGACGGGCGGCGCATCTGTGGAGTCGACGAACGAAGGCGACGACTCCGCCAAGCAGGGCACGATCCGTTTGACTCTCGGCGACGGTTCCCGCTGGCAGCTTGCCGACTGGGAGAGTGAGGGTGGTCTTCGCCACGATTCCTCCGTCTCCAGTCTGACGCTTACCAATGCAACGATCGATTTTTCCGACTGGTCTTCCGACGCTCAGACGGACGCAAGAATATACCGGTCGCTCAGAACCGATACGTTTGAGGGAAGCGGCAATACGCTTCTCATGCACATCAATCTGGCCGAGGAGTCCGAAGAGAGGAAGCTTCTCGATCAGTTGGAAATCACCGGGGCCGCCCAAGGGACGCATACGGCCGCCATCACGATCGACGGTGCGGCAACGGAAAAACTGCACAGCGTGAACTGGCTGGTCCGACAGGGCGAAGGGAGCCAAATGACTTTGAAGGCTCCGGATGGCGGCAATCAGTTTGCTCCCAACGGTTCGCTTACCTATTGGGCGCTGAAGTTTGCTCCACAGGGAACGGATCTTGTTGACGAAGATGCCTGGGACAAGTTGTCGGAAGAAGGCGTCGGGGCAGGCGACTGGTATCTGGTCCGAACCGAAGCACCCGAAGACCCAGATCACGGCGGTTCGGATACTCCCGAGTCCGATCAGGTTGTCAATGTCGGTTCTACTGTAGCTCAGGCAATCAGCTGGCTTTCTGAAAAGAATGACCTTCGCCGTCGTCTTGGTGAAGTGCGTTACGGCTCGCAGGCGGGCGTATGGGCCAAGGTGTTCAATCGTCAGGACCATGCCGGTGGTTTCCGACATGGCGGTTTCAAGCAGAAGAGTTCCGGGGTTCACGTCGGTTTCGATACTTTCGCCTCAAAGAATGAAGACAGTGCCTGGCTTGTCGGCGCCACGTTCCGTTACGCCCGCTCCGAACAGGAAGGACTGGAAACCGCCAACGGCGGCGACGGCGACATGAACGAATACTCCGGAAAGCTTTACGCGACCTGGATGCACGATTCGGGCGCATACGCCGACATGCTCGTTCAGCTCGGCTACTACGACCAGGACATTCAAGGCATCACGAACGACCGCACGGGTACCTGGTCTGCCGGTTACGGGAGTTGGGGCATGGGGGCTTCGATCGAACTCGGTCACATGCTCACGCTCCGAAACGGCGCGGACGATCGGCGCTGGCACAACCACGTGTTTTTCGAACCCCAGGTGGAGCTCTCCTACTTCCGCATTGACGGACAGCATTTCCGGCTCTCAACCGGCATGCAGGTCGATCAGGAGGACGGCGAGTTTCTGACGGGGCGTCTCGGGTTCGTGCTCGGAAAGAAATTCTCTTGCGGCACGTTGGACGATCTCGATCGTCGTTACTTCCAGATCGGGTTGATCGGCGGCCTCACCCACGAATTTATGGGCGAGCAGTCCGTCGAGTTCACCGGGATCGAAGGAACGAAACTGCGCGTCGAGGGGCACGGGTTGGGCGGCACGTCCTACTACTACGGGCTTACGGCCGACTGGCAGGTTTCCGATCGGGTGCTTTTTTATGCCGAGCTTGATCGGGAGGAAGGCGAGCACTACACGAAGGACTACGGCGTCAACGTCGGCTTCAAGTACAGCTTCTAAAAGGACTTATTGATGATGAAACAATCTTTCTTCGTGGCCGCCTTTGCCGCCGCAATGACTGCGTTTGCCGTTCAGGCGGCCCAAACCTACCGCATCGAAGAGTGCGGCCCCGCAGCCGAGGCCTTCTCTTTTTATCTTGACGCCTCCGGCTCCATGATGGAAACGATCGGCGACGTCAAGGAAAAGGCGCAGGAAGAGTATGAAAAGCTCGCTTCGGAGGGTGGGGCGCAGACGCGCGAGCGTCCCGTGCCGCCCGCCAACGACAAGACGGACGGACTGCGTCGCGCGGAACTTGCCGAGTCGCTTGTCCTCAAAAGCGCGGGAGTCGCTGCCGACAAGGCCGGCATGACCTCTTCGCTTTACGCCGTGGCCCCGTTCGCCGTCTTGGTTCCTCCGGAAAAGAGGACCGCCGAAGCATACGGCAAGGTTGTGCGGGAGCGCTTCCACAACAAGATGGAAGTGTTCGGGCGTCCGACCTGGCTCGGTGAGCGCGGCTTCAAGCACTTCTCCGCCCCGCGCACGGGAAAGGAGGTCGCCGTTCTGATCACGGACGGAGATTTCGACGTGCGGACGGAAGGAAAGCGGTCTCCTGTCGAAGCATTGCGCGCCTACGGCGCCGCCAATCCCGGGTCCTGCGTGCACATCGTGTCGGCGGCCTATCTGCCGGCCGAAAAGAAGGCCGTGGCCGAGCTCGCACAAGTCCTCCCCTGCACGAAGACCTTCGAACTCGAAGCGCTCATGACGGACGACGCGCAGTTTGCGGACTTTGCCGAGAACGTGTTTTACAAGGACTGCTCGAAGGCGGCCGTGGTGGAACTTCAGGATGTGCTGTTTGACTTCGACAAGGCCGAACTGACGGCGGAAGGAAAGTCGGTCCTGCGCAAAGCCCTGAAGGTCGTGGAGTCTCGGGCGCCGTCCGAACGCTTCACGATCGTCGGATGGACGGACTGGACCGGTTCCGACGCCTACAACGCCGATCTTTCTCAACGGCGCGCCGAAGCGGTCAAGGCGTTCTTTGAAGAAAACGGCGTGGCGGCGGAGCGCATGCAAGCGCAGGGTCGCGGCAAGTCTTTCGAGTACGACAACAGCACGAAAGACGGGCGCAGGATGAATCGCCGTGTGGAACTGGTGTTCGAGAAACCGGCGGCATCCGCCGATTGATCGGAATTCGTTGCGGCTCCCACCGACATGTTGACGTGGGCGCCTTGTGCCGGTGATTTGGATCCGGTGGCGGGCGGACGGTTTTCGAGCCGTCTTTCCGCCGCCCGGCGCTTCTTCACGCGTTCGGCCCTTGTGCGACGAGGTAATTCTTCCCGCTGAAGCTCTCCGGGTTTCATCCCGTCAAAACTCGTCGTGTCGCAGTCACGGATAAGAAAACCGGAACCGAGTGCATTGTGATGCGCCGCAAAGTCCAAGAGGATTTGTATTCCTGTAACATCGGAGTAACCGCTCTCCTGATCTGACCGAAGTCTTGTACATAATGGAAAAATCATTGGAGCGCGGAACCGTGCTTGAGTCGGTTCCGCCCGCGCTCGGTGTGCCCGACCATTTGGAGAGACTTTCCATGACCGACCTGCAACTCTTCCACAATACGCTCCCGACCAACCCGAAGAATCCCGACGTTCCCCTCTACAACGCCGAAACGGCGGCGGCCGTGCGGGCCTTTCACCGGACGATGCCCGACTATGTGCCCACGCCGCTAGCGCATTTGCCTTCGCTCGCCCGCGAACTCGGCGTAAAGGACATTTTTGTGAAGGACGAGGGCAAGCGCTTCGGCCTCAAGGCCTTCAAGGCCCTGGGCGGAAGCTGGTGCATCGCGTCGCTCCTTGCTGAGGAGCTCGGGATGGAACGGCCGGACTTCACGGTCTTGACCTCGCCCGAAACCCTGAAACGTCTCGGCGTTCGCACCTTCAGCACGGCGACCGACGGCAACCACGGGATGGGCGTCGCCTGGACGGCGATGAAGCTCGGACAAAAGGCCGTGATCTACATGCCCAAAGGGAGTTCCCGGGAACGCGTCGAGCGCATTCGGAAGACGGGCGCCGCGGTGCACGTCACCGACGTCAACTACGACGCGACGGTGGAACTCGCAAAGGCAACGGCGGCGGAAAACGGCTGGACCTACGTGCAGGACACCGACCGCCCGGGCTATACCGACATTCCGAAGCGTTTGATGGCGGGATACATGACGATGGCCGCGGAAGCCGTCGAAGAAATACGGAAGCAGGGCGTTCGTCCGACGCACGTTTTCCTGCAGGCGGGCGTGGGTTCCATGGCGGCGGCCGTGGCGGCGTACTTGACGAACGTCTTCAAGGATTGTCCGCCCAAGTTTGTGATCGTGGAGGCCGAAGCGGCGGATTGTCTGCACAAGACCGTGGCCGCGCAGGACGGAAAGATTCACATCACCGAAGGGGATCTCGCCACCATGATGGCGGGGCTTGCCTGCGGAGAACCCTGCCGTACGGCGCTTTCGATGCTTGAAGAGACGGCGGAGAACTTCGTGACGATTACGGACCGGGTGTCGGCCCGCGCGATGCGGATGCTCGGCAATCCCTTGCCCGGGGACGACCGCATCGTGTCGGGCGAGAGCGGCGCGTCGGGGTTCGGGGCGTTCGTTGAGCTCGTGCGCGAAGGTTCGCCCAAAGAATGGAGGAAGACGGTGGGGTTGGACGAGGACGCCGTGGTGCTCTGCTTCTCGACCGAGGCCGATACGGACCAGGGGAACTATCGGCGTGTCGTCTGGGAAGGCGTGCCGTCGAGCGAGTGAGGCAAGCCGAGAGGGGAAACGGCGCGGCTACCGTTTCCGATCATTGTAGTGATGAGGACGACAGGGACGACGGTGAGGGCCGTCGTCCGCCGTCGGGGTTAGAGATCGGAAGCCTGGGACGCTTCGTTTCGCTCGTCTTCGAAAGAAAAATGTTGTGTCGAGGAAACGAAGGCCCGCTGCGACCGGGGACGAAGGAACTTGGCGCCGAACCTGTTTTCCGGATCGGCGGTCCCTTCAGTCATGGTCCCGTCCGAGTTGAGGTTGTTGAGATGGTTCGCCCTCCGGAAACGGTCGATCGCCCGTTCCCTGAATGAGGATTTCCCGCTCCGACGGATCCGCGCGGGGTGCCGGACGGACCGGCAACACCGCATGCTTCTTCGTCCGAGAGGGTGAACGGCACTCGGTCCCGTTCGTCGGGTTCCCCTCCGGTCAATCGACATTCGGTCACCAGGGCGTTGATGTCGGGATCGAGCCGGAGAAGCGATTCCGCTGTTTCAACCGATATTCATATTCGGTCACCAGGGCGTCGATGTCGGGATCGTACTCGGAAAGCCATTCGGCGTCTTCCAGAATTTCTTCAAGGCCTTCGGGCCAGTCCTGCAAGTCGTAGTACCGGTCGCGGCTCCATTGATGGGGATCGATTTCGTTTGAGACGTGCGGGCGGTTCCCGAAGGTCACGAAGAACGCTTTTACCGGTTTGCTGATGATTGCCTTTCTGTTCTGCATGATTCGGCCGGTTCCGCTTTCCCTGCTTCGGAAAAGCGGAGCCGTTCCTTTCCTGGTTAAAAAGGCTTCACCGTAAGGCACGACCCCGTACGCAAAACGGTGCGTTCGGTGCGCGCAGTCTTCAGAAAATGTGCCGCATGCGGCACAAACCGGTATTGGTCAATGGGTTATTCCGCAAGAACGGTCTTCTCGACAAGCCTAATTCCCGCGGCATCCCGCCAGGCGGCGATCCATCCGTCGAGAAGCACCGTGTCGTCCATGTCCGCCTCAAGCCGCCAGACGCCGTTGTGCTGAAGCTCGAGCGTCTGCGTCTCGTTGAAGGGCGTTTCCTTGAGGTTGTTGGCGGTCACAGAATTCGTAAACTCCAGGACGAGGTGAATCTTGCGTCCGTTGCTGTAGTTGAAGTGGCGGTCCTTCACGGCCCGGTCAAGTTCAAAGTCCTTCGGGCGGTCCGCGGGAAAGTCGAGGACCCGCGCGCTCGTCATGCGCTAAACAACCCCTGAATAAATTCAGAGGGTTTCTGAGGTCGGCGGCCTCTCCTGCCCGGCATCCGCGTCTGACGACGCTTCCTCCGGACAGGCGTCGGATACAATCACACCATTCGCAAGCGAATGGGGACCCACGCCTCTCAGAAACGAATGCGGATGCAACCGCTCCACGGAGACGGATTTGAGCCCCCTCCGCAGGAATCGCCGTTGCTCACGCTCCGACGTCCTGTTCGCAGTTTTGAGTTCCACTACGACACCGGCATCCAACCAATACTGTTTCGAGGTTTGAAGCGCCCTCGCGAGCGCCTCCGAGTCGTAAGTGTTCGTCGTCACATCTGCATGAAGCAAGTTCAATGCAGCCATGACGTCACGATCCACAAAGAAAGACGTGTCGCCGAGACGGCAACGTCTTTCCCAAAGTTCGTGCTTCACAAAAGTGCCGCTCATCGGATCGTGCTGAGAGGGTTTGAGCTTTCTCGGATTCACCAAAATCACCTTCGATCCAGCGCTTTCAGCCGTTCTTCGAAGTCGTTCAATGAATTCTGAGGGGGCGCCGCTCAACACAGATTTCCCGTAGCGGCCTTTTTGGAGTGCCTTCCAGTTGTTTTCCTCCACCTTGATGGTCCCAGCCGATCCGACAAGAATGCGGATGACCCGGCCATGAATGTTCTTTCGCGTCTCAACATTTCTGCGCTTCAGGTCGGCGAACTTTGCCTGCAGAGCGAGGTAGTGCTTGGAGCAAATCCATTTGTGCGCGCCCTTCTTGACGGTCCCGTCCTCGTTGTAGTTGTCCGGATTGGACGCACGACGAGAGCGTTCCATCTCCCTTTGAAGACGACGCATCTCCTTGGCATCCTCCTCAGGAGCCGAGATGTCGATCTTGGCGACCGTACCGTTCGAATGAACGCAAGTCATGGTCCGAAGACTCGGATCAATCCCCATGCATTCCTCTTTCGGAGCGGGAATGGTTCGGGCAGGAGGGACGCCGTCCAATACGAGATGGACGTAGAACACCTCCTTTCCGCGAATCTGTTTCCGAACAAGAGCGCAATACCGAACCCGCCGAGGTTTGGAGGGATCCTTGGGATCGGCCAAAGCCTCCTGTACGTAGCGGTCCTTCGGATCAATGACCGCCTTGTAGAGCTTTTTGCCGTATCGAACGGACCGTTCCTCATGCTTCCAAACCACCCCGGTGGCGTTGTTTTTCCCTCGAAGCGAATGCAATCCCCGGTTTCGTCCGCGAAAACGAGGGCGACCTTTCTTATGGAAGAGCCAATCGGTGTAGGAACGATACAGATCGTCGGCTATGATCTGACCCAAATTGCTGTTCAGTTGCTTCTTTCGTCCGCTTTTTTTGGCGTGCTCTTTGAGAATCTTTTCGAAATCATTGGCCGAGTACAGCCCGTATTCCTTGCGGATCTCCTGAAACTTCTTGTTTCTTTCGGGTCCTTTGGGGAGCTCGCAGATCTCTTTCCACTTCGCCAACTGCTTCATTGCCCGGTCCTTTTTGAGGACGGTGTTGAGGGTCGCGTTGCGCAGGTTCCTAGCGTACTCAAAGTCGCGGGCGAACAGACACCGCCCCGCCGAATCAACGCGGAGCGGAAGTTTCAAAATAAAGCAGGGGACGGTCTCATTCTCTTCCATGGCAAGGGATTATAACCGCCGTCTGTTGATCACTTCAAGTCGCATTCCTCCCTCGAATGAATTCGAGGGCTTCCTGCGGAAAAAAAAACTGTGAACTACACCGGCGCCTTCGGTAGCGACATCTCCTCGCACGGCATCGGTGCCAATCTCGGCATCAAGTTCTAACTTCGGGGCGAATTCTTCGTCCGGATCGGAACCGCGAACAGAACCGTGAGCGGGTGCGGAACGAGGCCTTTCTTACGGCATGTACCCCGTCTCGAGCGCAAAACTCGCCAATCGGTTGTGCTCGTCCGACGTGGGCGACGACCACCGCATCGCGGCGATGGCCGCCAGGGCCGCCGCCCGCGCGAAGGCGGGATCGAGAAGCAGGTCGGGGAGCACCTCAAGCGGCATCGTGATCTTCGAGAGTCCTTTGGCGAGCGCTTGACTCACTTCACGTTCCGCGTCCTCGCGTAACGCGAAAGGACTTGGGTAGATCACCTTCTTGTGCGTGGGCGAAAAGGCGCGGTCCGTCTGCACGGTATCCCACTCGACGGACAACCACGTGTACTCGTTTTCAAACTCTTCTTTCGTTTTGCCGTTCAAGAGAACCTCCGTCGCCACCGTCACGGAGGCGACGGGGAAGGTCGGAAGTTGCCGCAGAAAACCCGCCACAAAGAGCGTGTGTACGCCGAAGATCAAACGCAAAGCAGGCTGAAAGGAGGTGAGATTCTGCCGATACCCAAGCGTCACGCGGTAAAAGACGCCGGCAAGCTCTTCGGCGGGAAGAACGGTGCGGAGGTAGCCGCCCGCGATGCGGATGATGTCGACCGCCTTCGGGAGACGCTTGAAGTGAAGCCAGTCCGCGCGGTGCGAGTCGCCCGCCCCATGGGCGAGCTGCTTCATCTGCGTCTGGAAGGGGATTTCCACCTTGAAACGCTCCAGAAAGGCGTCCTGTTGGTGCGGAGGCACGACTTCGTCGAAGGAGAGCGGATCCGCTTCGGCGGATCTGGGAGCGCGGTTGGCGAGTCGGAAACCCAGGGCCTCCGCCCGAAAGATCATTTCGTCTTCGACTTCGTCGAGGGCCTCTGGAGCGCAGGGCTTGAAGGCGATGAAGTTGATGACGTGTCCGTGCGAACGGTGCGCGAGAAAACGATTCGGAATGTTCTTGCTCTGCCCGATGTAAAGGATGTCGTCGGCTCGGAACTGCAAATAGCAGCCCGACATTTTGTTCGAAAGGGAGCGGTAGGGAGTGAGAATGCTTTGCTTTCCTTCGCAGCGGATGATGTGACTGAAACCGATTTGTTTGGCGGCGATTTTTGCTTCTTCGTATTTCATCGTGTTTTTGCGTAGTGGAATTTGTTTAACGTATTGATGTGAATCTTATTTTTGTCTACTGTTGGCGATTGTTTGCGTCTTTGTGTATAATAGGCATACGTCAAATAAATAACAGAGGATGCCGTAATGAGAGGACAGCTTCTATTGGTTTGGATGCGCGAAGAAAGAGGTGACTACGTCATCTATTGGCAAGTGAATATCTTTAAGTGGTATCGCTTGTGGATGATGTATGTTTTGTACTCAATTCTTAATATTGTGTTGTTTTTCTGGTTGTTGAGAAAAATTGGAGTCATGGAAAGAAAAGCAACAATTGAGGATTGGATGAGAAAGTATCCGAAGTTGTGGGCGACTCCTTTGATTGTTCCTAAAGAAGCTGATAAGAAGTTTGATTACGAGAAATTGATGCGACGTAGATTCAAAAACAGAGATTGGGACAGTTTCCCCGCTTGGATGGGATATGGAATAGGTCCTTTCACAATCTGAACGACTTCGAGAGAGGGAGCGAAAGCTCCCTCTCTTCGTTAGGGCTTCTCCTGTTTTTCCTTCAGTCGTTCGTGCGGATCGTCGTATCCGTATCCGCCCAGTAGGGCGTTCTTGCCAAGCGTACCGAGGCCGGTTTCCTCACTCCGGTATTCCTTGGCAACTTCAACGCGCCGAGTGTGTTCGGCGTTCAGACGATTCAGGTTCTCCTGAACCTTGCCGACCTCGTCCTGCGGTTCCTGCAGGTCCGGCTTGCTCACGTGCGCCGGTGCGTAGTTGCTGAGAATTTCGCTTTCCCGGGCCAAGTATTTTTCATCCAGATTTTCGCGTCGAACCTGAGGAATGTCAGCCTTGTCGAAAAGGGTCTTCTTTCCTTCATCGTCTGCAATCTTCTGAGACAGTTGAGTCGCCATGTTTTGTCCGCCGTACATCGTTGCGGATCGCAATACGGATTGGACACTGTCAAATTGCCCGACGGCTTCCGACAGAACGGCCGCTCCATCGTCGTAATAGATGGCTCTCGATTTTGTATCTGTCAGTGTTCTATTCTTGACGGCATTCTGATGAGATGCATCAACTTCCATATGACCGGAAGTTTTGATGAGATTCCCGACAGTTTGTTTTCCGATATTCATCGTTTCTGATGTCGTCTCGGTGTTTCCTGAAGAAATGTTTGCCGAACTTCCTTCCTGATAGGAAAAGTTATTTCGCAGAGTCGCCGATTCGCTCTGAGTGGAACCTTCAGTGAAAGTTGCGGAATCTCTAATTGAGTTTCCTGTCTGAATGGAGATGTTCGGAGAAATTTCTCCACTCAAAATAGCTGCAGACCTGTTTCTGTTACTGGACTTTGGATTCTCAACAAAGTGGTTCGTTGTGCCTGCAAGCTTCAACGGAAGATCAAGTACCTGAGGTGCTCCGAATACCGACGTCGGGGTAGCTTCATTACTAGGTCCATGTGTAAATACCGACTGGGTGCTCTGAGGAAGATCATCAATATCAACCTGGAGCGAAGGGAAGTGGTTCGAGGTTAAAGTTTCATCAAGTGCGGTATTTTTGCCTGCCCCAAACCGCACGCCAATCCCCTGTCTCAACCCCACGCCCTCGCTGTTCGACGCATCCAGACTGAGATTCGCCCCCTCGTTGACCGTGGTCGTCGTCCCGTAGGACCCGTCCCGACCCGTATTGGACGACACGGAGTTCGTCAGCGTGTTCCCCACCGATTCGCTCGTAGCATGCCCGCGTCCGTCCGTGACGTTCACGCCGCGCGTATCCGAATAGTTCGTGCCGCCCGTCGTCGTGTTGGTGTAGGTGATGCCCGAGCCCACGGTTTCCGCCCCGCCCGAGGTGTAGGTTTCGCCCCGCGTCACCGAAACGCCGAGATCGCTCGTCAGACGTCGAGCCGACGTCACGGTGCCGGACGACATGTCGACCGTCGCCGACCCGTAGGGGGTCGACATCGCCATGAGGTCGCCCGACGCAACTCTCACGCTCGTGTCGTGCGTGTTCGCGGACGTATTGTTCATGCTCGTGTTCCCGATCGAAGCGTTTCCGACGGAAACGTTCCCCGCAGAAAGGGACGCGCCCTGGGCATTTGCGGCACTCTGCGCCGGGGCCAGGACCGATCCCGCCCATGCTGCCGCCCCGTTGTCGCTCACCTTCGCGATCGCAAAGGAAATCACGGGAACCAGCATCATCAGAGTCCCCGCCATCGCTTCCGACGTCGTGCCGGCCTTGCGGATCACGTCCGCGGCCTCCAGCGTCACGCCTCCGTAGAGCTTCACGAGGGTCGAGACCGGATCGGCGTCGGCAAGGGACAAAAAGTTCACCACCGACGCGATCGGGGCCCAGAGGGCGAGCCAGACAAGGAGCACTACGTAAAAGCGCAACATCGCCGTCGCCCCGATCCCCAAGGCGAGCGCCATCACGATCATCACGGGAAAGACCCCGATCACGAGCATTTCGAGGAGCGACCGGAGTTTCGGCAACGCCGCTTCGGCGAGTTCCGCGGACGCCCGATAGTTGATCTCGGTCGCGAGATTCCCCTGGGCCTTCGCGATCTCGG